>Ga0210396_10002074_pt1 | contig 20700 bp, 28 predicted proteins | sample IncBWH17OmetaG_FD_155466 | JGI IMG/M metagenome (GOLD analysis project Ga0210396, IMG submission 155466) | Forest soil microbial communities from Barre Woods Harvard Forest LTER site, Petersham, Massachusetts, United States - Inc-BW-H-17-O ... | reverse complement strand
CAATTCGGAGCAAGTCGACATGGCGGGAAAATCGCTATTCACGCGAAAGGTATGTGGGGAACGGTGACGCTAGGCGCGTCACTGAGTAGGGTCTAGAAAATTAGACACCGCGCTATGGCGAAAAAAAAGGGCGCCTCAGTGGGCGCCCTAGGCGATTTAAACGCCTATCGGATTAGTAGGGAATATCCGCCTCTAGCGCGTCGCATTCGGCCCCGTGCGGTCAATCGCGAAGTCACCGCCGCATGACAAGTCGCGTTCACCGCCGCTCATATGGAACTGGCAGCATGTCGCTGGCGGCGCCGCTGCGGGCGGGGGCGCCTGGCGGTCCTCATCGAACCATGCCAGACGCGCGTCTGGCGCCGCCTCTTGCGCCGCGTTCACGGCGTCCCATAGACGATGGTAACTTGACCGAATGTTCTCACAGATGCGCGCGTCAAAGTCTTCGCCCTTGGCGCGATGCGCGCTCGCCTTATCGCCCCATTCCATCGCGGTCGCGTTCAACGCAAGGCGCACGTTCAAACAATCGCTATCGGTCAAAGTGAGAGTTACAAGCTTGTCCATGTGGTTTGCCTTCCATTGTGACGCCATGTCACGCGCCATACATGACATAAAAAAAGGGCGCCGTAAAGGCGCCCTTAGTCCGAGTGTTGGATAACGTCACGCGGGGATTAACACTTTCTCGCGGAACAAGCTTGGGTCCACCAGCGGCATAAGCAACTCAAGAGCCTTACCCTTCATTTGATCGCCGGACCCGAACGTCCCGCTATCGAACCGCCCGACAACTTCGTTCGGGGCATTGCGCACACTGCGGTCATGGTCGACATAGCGCGTCACTGCCTGCAACGCCGTCCAAACGTCATGGCGATCGGAATTCCGCTCATGCTGCGTTCGCCTGTAGGATGACGCCAAATCGCTAGCAATGTTCTTTGTCCGGGTGGAGATGTCCGACGCCTTGGCGTCGGACGCCACGCCTAGCAGCGTCGCAAAGAACGATTGGATAGTGTCGCGCGTCATGCTGGTTTGCGCCATCGCGTCACCCATCGCCTTAAACTCGGCAAAGGATTGCGCGATTTGTCCGAGCTCACGCGCCACTTGCGCGCCGTTGAAACGCGTGTTGTGCCGCGTCTTAACCAGAGCTTTCGCCGACATGTGAGCGGCGCGCAAGGTGTTGGCGCAGACGGCGCGCGTTAGCGTTGCCTCGTTTCTTGTGGCTTGCGACGCGTCGAACGATGTCGACATGAGCAGACGCGCCAAGTGGCGATCGCCCGCCACTTCCAACGAACCGTTAAACCGCGCCGTGATCCACAATCTTTCGCCGGAACCTAGCACGCCAGCGGCGTCAATATGGAACCTGTCGTCTACTGTGATGTAGTTCTCAAACCAGCTCCAGACATCGGCCGGTTGCACGGTCTGGTAGCCTTCGCCCGCAATGCCCAAAACGTGGCCATTGTCCTGTCGGACTAGGAACCTCTTGTCCGTTTCCACGAACCTCTTTTCCGGCGCGATATGATCGAAGTCAGCGGAATTGAGCGAAGCAATCGCCGGAACCTTTTCGACGCTGTACGTCATGCCAGCGGCGTCAAGCCATTCCTCGCGCGTCGCGCTCGCGTCCAATTCCTGCCCTAGCCTGTGCCAAATCTCCGAGCGCTCGCCAGTGAACGCGAAGGAATAGACGCCGTCACGGTTTTCAATGCAGTGTGCCATTTTGGTTTGCCTTCCAAACGTGAAAACAGCGCCGCGACATTGCGGCGCTGTCATCTACCTAGCATGACACTTCGCCAGTGTCAACTCTAACGCGCGACGATTGGTTTAGCGCCAAACGCGCAGTTCGGGGTAATGAACCGTCCAAGTGTGCCGCTGCGCCTTGGCGTCAATCGCCAGCGTGTCCCACATTGGCGTCTTGTCCGGATGGGCTTTGCACTCTGGACAATTGCATCCACCTTCGATTGTTCGCTGCAATTCGACAGGCAAGGCGACGAACAAGGTTCCGCCAACAAGGCGAGGTTTGATGCCGCTCAGTTTGAAATTTTTCATCGGGGTTTGCCTTCCATCGTGAAAACGGCGCGACACATGCCGCGCCGTCAACCCTAATACATGACACGGGCCGTGTCAAACCCCGTTCAACGTGCCGCGCCACATGTAAGGTTTGACTTGGACGCGCGACAAGCCGCGCGGCGGCGGCGGCGGAAAGGCAATGCGAAGGTTCGCCAGCAGCGCATAAGCCGCGCTCGCCTGCCATCCATCATGTTCGCACGATTGATAGTCCAATTCGTCAATCGCCCGGACAACCATTTCGCCGGTCGGGTCACAAGGGGCATATTCGTAAGCTTCGACATCGCCCTCGTATTGGGCAAGCTCTGTCGCGTCGCGCGAGGGCAGATTGTAGCGGTATGAGACGCTGATGACGTTCTCGCGCCAAAGCATTTGTCCTTTTTCGGTTGCCTCGTTCTCGCCGAATAGCTTGGCGCGCAACGCGCCAGCGATCAGCGTGTCAATGGTTTGGCTATCGACGACATATGCAGACATCGGTTTTGCCTTCCGTTGGTTTGCGGCGCAAAAGTGCGCCTGTCATGTACCATACATGACAGGCGCAAGTTGTCAACCAGCCTGTTTCTTGACCGCCTTGAGCCGATCGCGTTCGGCCGTGAGCGCTTTCAAAATCTCGCCCACCTTGTACGGCGTCACGTGCGCCACTATCACCTTGGCGATTAACGGCGCCGGGTCTTGTTTCAAGTCGAATAGCGAACCGTCTTTCTCCGCCTCGCGCTTCCACTTGTCGCGTTCGGCCGCCATCGCCTCCAATTCGCGGCCGATCTGTTGCGCCTTGGTTTCCTTCACGCCTGTCGACGCGGGCTTGTCGATTTCTTTGTTCGCCTTGTCCCACTTGCGGCGCATCGTGGTTGGATGGTTGGCTGCGAGCCGCTGGGTTAGCCCCATGTTCTCGCGAAGCTTGACCAGCTCGTCGCCATGGTCGACGCACCACATCGCGTGTGTGCGCGTCGCCTTGTCGATTTCGCCGATCCAAGGATAGACCGCCATCCACTCGGAAAACGCCTTGATGTAACGCGCGCCGATTGGTTCGTTGGTTCCCGCGCGCAACATTGCCTTGTTGCGGCCGATGTTGAGGAACACACCGATTTTGTTCCAATCGTCCCACGATTGACCGCGCTTGAGCCGGTCAGCAGCGTCGGCCGCCTCTTGCGCTTTCAGCTCCTCATAGGAGCTGTCGAAGCCCTCTTGCGTTGCGTCGGTCATTGGAGCGCCTCCAATTTGTCCGCGTTGTCTTTCGCCAGATCGTGGAGGTACGCGAATATGACGCGCCCGTTCCCCAAGAGGATGTCCGCGCCCCAACTCAACGAGCCCGTGCGCGTGTTCCCGACCGCATGTCGCATGGCGACGATTTGGCCCTTGCCTTCGTACTTGAAGGGATAGCTGACCTTGACGTTGACGATGTCGCCAGCGTCGAACAGTAGTTTCGTTTTCATCGGATTTGCCTTCCGTTAGAGAGCGCGAGGACCGCTGTGTGCGATCCCCGCGCCATAAGTATGTCATGTATAGGGGTTGACAGTCAACCCTATAATTCACCCGAGAAATCACAGATCGTTTTCAAATAATTTCACATAAAAAAATGGTGCTTAATCCGTGGGCCAGACGTGAATTGAAATCGTCACGCCCTTGAGAACGATCCCGTCATTGGCTGGATGCTGAACGCCAATCGTCGCGCGATAAAAACCATCCTGCATATTGTGAACAAGCGCTGCGGGCGAGACGTAGCCAACGGAACCGTCGTCCCCGTAGCGGCGACGCGCAGCAATCTCCGCGATCCGTTGCGCCGCACTCATTGCGTCGGCCGCCTCAATCGGAACCACAGTGAACCGATCTTCGTCCGCCCTGCGCGCGGACAGTGTGACGACATCCGAATGGAACCTTTGCATTGCCTTCCTCCGTACAAGGACGCCGTGTCGAAGGGCGATGACCAATCGTTCATAAGGCGTCATGTAAGGAGCTTGACACGCACAGATCGGCATCATCCGCAAGGTTCACATCATCGCGCGTGACGACGATAGCGTTGCTTTCGAGTGGCAGTTCGGCAAGGGCGTCACCTTTGGCGACAAGCTGGATTGACAAACGCAGCGTAAAGCGTATGGCTTGACAGCCTACAACAAAGAAAGGAAGGCAAATGAAACTTTTATTCGCCCTCGTTGCGCTCGCAATCGGAACCTCCGCCGCATTGGCGGGAACTCATTGCCGCGAGGTTTGCCGGGACGGCGCGTGGGGAACCGGCTACTGCTACGTCGACTGCCGGTAGTAACCCATGCTCACGCTCTGGCATTGGCTCGATTTCCCCGGATGGTGGCGCACCGTCTCTAAGCCAGCCGACTTCAACGTCTTGATGTGGGTGACTTGGATTTGGGCGTTGACCATGCTGATCGGCGCGTTAGGCATCTACGCAACGCGTCAGATGCCCGAGCCGTTCTGACATAAAAAGGCCGCCGGGCGGGGAACCCGGCGGCATCTGACCCGGAGTAACGCCCTTTCCCCCGTGACGGGAACGGCGCTAAAAAAGCCTGTTAACACGCAAAACGTGCAGGCGACAACCATGAGTAACGGCGACACCGACGAGCTGACCGCCCGGATCGACCGCCTCGAACACGAACTCGCGAAGCTCCAAAGCGAGCGCGAAACCGTCCTCACCGGCTGGCCCAACGAGCCCACGATCGCGCAGGGCTTCATGGCCGGGCGCTGGCAACGCCGCGACGGCGACAGCTACACCCAAGCCCTCGTCAACATCCCCGAGGCGCCCTTCGATAATAATTACTACGGCCGCTATCAGTACACATGGCAACCCGTCGTTGAGGAAGCGCCAGCCGCGACCGCGCGCCGCTCGACCTACGGCTGGGCGCGGGCGAGCGCCGGATCGGACATCACGTGGATTTCGCTCGACGACGTGCTCGCGAACTTCCAGACCGCCGGGGATTACGTCCCCGAAGTCCCGGTCGGACAGGGCATGTACGCCCGTTCGCGCAGCGGCGGCACGACGGGCTGGACGGATTTAGCCGGGGTCTTTGCGCCAGCCGGGAACTACCTCGACAAGGCGGGCGGCCAGATGACCGGCACGCTCATTACGCGGGACGGCGGCAGCGCAGCCAATCCGGGCATCGGCATCGGCGATAACACGACCGGCTTCTACAAAGGCGGCAGCCAGCTTTTGGTGACGACCGTCGCTGGCGCAATCGTGGCGCAGATCCAGCCGTCGCTCGCCGCCTATTTCGTTCCGGTCAATTTCACCGGCAAAGCGCTCAACGCCGTGGGCGATCCGGTGGCGAATGACGACGCCCTCAACCTGCGCACAGGCGATGCACGCTACATGCAAGCGGGCGCGGGCGGCTTCCTGCCAATCTCAGGCGGGACCATGACCGGCACATTGACCGCTAAGGCGGGAAGCGGGATCAATGATCTCGGCATCGCTGTGGGCGAAGGGACAACCGGTCTCTATCGACAGGGCGACTCGCTGTCCTTCATGGCGCTCGGCTATCCACTCATGTTGCTCGACGGGAACGCCCGGAGCGTTCTATTCACCGGACCGTTGAGCATGGGCGGCAATCCCGTCACTGCTATCGGCAACGCAATCCTGCCAACCGACGCAGCCAACAAAAACTATGTGGATGGCGCAATCCTCAACTCGCGTGCGCCAACTGTTCTCTATGACCTCCCCGACGACGTTCCCGTGTCCAGCGATGGATCTTGGCAGGAACTGGCCCGCGTGCCGTTCATCCTCACCCGCACCGGCTTGTCGCGGGTTCAAATCACGCTCAACTGCAACACCAGCGGCGTGAACAACGTCGCCAGCATCGGCGTCAGGCTAGCGGAGGGCGGCGCGGAGCGCAGCGTGTTTGGCTTCGGCGTGACGCCCGGAGGGGAGAGTGTCGGCTTTTCCTGCAACCTGTACTATGACGGCGCAGCCGGGGCCGTCACCATTCCGGTTGAAGTGACCTCGCTTGCCCTCACCGGAGCGCCGACAACGCTCACCATCCTTGGCGGCACTGGCCCGCGACGCTCGCAAATCCTCATCGTTGACCTTGGACCCGCCTAGAGAGGAAACCAATGCCGAAAACAAAAATCGAGCCTGACAACCACGACAACGGGATGGAGCTGGACCCGATCATAAACGCCTTGCTTGAGCATTTGCCCCCGCCCGGCGACTACTTCTCGAAGGACGATCGCAAGCGCTGGCTGCAAATCATGGAATTGTCATTCGACATGATTTATGACAGCGAGCCGCAGCCGATGGCGACCGACGAGCCCGGACTGCATGGCCACTAAGCCAAGCATCCGAACCGGCATCTACGACCTCCTCAACGCCGTCGAAATCGACACCAAGGAGGAAGGGCGGACCCACGTTGAGCCGTGGCTGTCGCAACGGCTGGTGATTGACGCCGTCGCCAAGGGGCTCAACGAGGGCGTCCACGAGTTCGTCGTCTTGAAATGCCGCCAAGTCGCGATCACGACCGTTTGCAGCGTGATCGAATTGTTCTGGGCGCTCGCCAATCCCGGCGTCCAAGGCGCGATCATCGCCGACCGCACTGACAACCTTGAGCGGTTGCGGCGCATCTTCGCCGCGCTCCTCGAGACTTTGCCGCCCGAGTGGCGCAGCTCCGAACACCGCCTGATCCAGAACAACCGCAACGGCATGGCGTTCGCCAACCGCAGCGTGATCGACTTGATGGCGGCGGCCTCGAACCCGGACCTTGGCGCCTCGCGCGCCCTCAACATGTGCCACATGACCGAGTGCGGCCAATGGAAGTCGCTAGCGGGCGTCGAGAGCTTGAAAGCCTCGTTGGCGCGCGTCAACCCGCACCGGCTCTACATTTGGGAGAGCATCGCAAACGGCTTCAATTGGTTTTACAACCATTGCCAGCAAGCCAAGAGCGACCGCCACATGCGGTTCATTTTCGTCGGCTTCTGGGCCAATCCAACCTACTCGATTGACAAGTCCGATCCCGACTACAAAGTTTATTGGGACGGCAGGCTGGACGACGAGGAGTTAATCAGAGCGCGCGACGTGCGAGCGCGCTACAACATCATCGTCAAACCGGAGCAAGTGGCGTGGTGGCGACGCGAGGCGGAGTTCCGGGCGGAGGAATATATGCTCCGTCACTATCCGTGGAACGAGCGGGAATGCTTCATCGCTTCGGGCTCGTCTTTCTTCCCAGCAGCACGAACGCTCGAACTGGCGGAGAGCCTAGCGGAGGGACCGCCGTACCAGGGCTACAAGTACAACTTCGAGGACGCCTTTCTTGGCTCGTCGATCGTGCAGACGACGAACAAAGACGAAGTGCAGCTAAGGGTGTGGGAGCCGCCGGAACCGGCGGGCGTGTACGTCATCGGCGGCGATCCGTCGGGGGGCGGCGGGGGGGACGCTAACGACCACTCGCTGCAAGTCCTGCGCTGCTACGCCGACAGATTGGTTCAAGTCGCCGAGTTCCAATCGAACAAGCCTCTGACCTATCAGTTCGCATGGGTGCTTTGCCACCTGTGCGGCGCATACCGCGACCATCTGGCGAACGTCGAAGTCTCAGGCGTCGGGGCCGCCGTCATCCCCGAAGTGCGCAACCTCCGCCAGCTCGCGCAGCGCGGCATCATCCAAGCCGAGCAAGGCAGCGACAGCATTCTCAACATGGTTGGAGCCGTCCGTTGGTTTCTCTACAAGCGCGCCGACACGCTGGGCGGGGCTGGCAACGTCATCAACTGGAAAACCAATCAGGACAACAAGCAGGCGATCTATTCGGCGCTCCGCGACAGCCTGATGCTGCGCCAGATCGAGCTGCGGTCGATCCGGCTCGTCAAGCAGTTGCAGGCGATCGTCGAAGATGACGGCTGGTTAGGGGCCGGGCCTGACACCGGAGAGAACGACGATCTTGTCAGCGCCGTCACCTTGGCGCATCACACGTGGATTGAGTGGCGTCGGCCGGGACTGATCGCCCGCAAACTGACGTGGGACAGCGTGAAGGGCGATCCGCCTCCGCAAAATGCCGGGACGGTGCTATCCTTCGCGTTCTCGGAACACATCCGCCGGATCAATCAGAACGCGGGGCGGCGCAAGGAGGTTTTCTGATGGACAAGGAACAGTCGTTTGGCGAGCGCGCCGTCGGGCTGACCTTCAATCCGAGCGGCGACAACGCCGTGGCCGAGTTGAAACAGCGCGCAGCCGAGTTCATCGACGCTTGCAACGAATTGCGCAGTGCGGCGACCGATCCCGAAGTCAAACGCATGTACTCGGTGGCGATCACCGAGGCGCAGACGGCGCAGATGTGGAGCGTGAAAGCAGCGACTTGGAGGACATAATGATGGCGACGCAACCGAAGCCGAAACCAAAACCCGAGCCCGAGCCGCCCGAGCCCGGCGAGGACGCAACGACCTCGCCCGTGATCGAGGAGCCACCGCAGACGAACGCGAGCGGCAACTCTCTGGCCGACCGCCTCGACGCCCTGTTCACGAGCCACGTCGCTTTGATCGAGCGCGTTGAAAAGCTTGAGGCGCGCGTCGCGGCGCCGCCGGTTGGAATTGGCCGCCGCCCGTGAGAAGCCCTCTCGGCATCGTCGTCGTCATCCTCCTGATCCTGATCCTGTTCGGGGGCTTCGCCGGGCCGCGCTTCAATCCGAACTGGCAGTATGGCTACGGCTACGGCACTCCCGGCTTGGGGATCGTCGGCGTCATCCTCGTGATCTTCCTCATCCTCTGGCTGTTGGGCTTCGTTTGTAAAAAGAACAAGAGGGACCGAACGGCGCGCAGTTCAACTTCAAACCCAAAGAACCAGACGAAGGTGAATTGGAAATGGGCGTTGGCGACGGCGGCAGGCTCGTTCACGTCAAACTCGGCAGACCTGTCGCGAGGTTCGCGATTAGGCCGGGCAAAGCGATGGCGTTCGCCTCGCTGCTGGCCAGCCATGCGAGCCGCTGCGAAGGCGAGTAAGATGCCGATCATGCGGACCTACATGTGTCGCGATTGCAGCCACCGGATGGAAGTTGTCTTGTCGGCCGAGCAATGGGACGCGCCGCCGCCGAGCTGCGAGAACTGCGACGCCCGCATGGGGCAGGAGTTCAAGGCGCCCGCGATCGGCGGCTCAGTCAGCATGAGAGCGCACCGCGTCGCCGAAGACATCATCGCCAACGACTACAACGTCGCCAACGTCCAGTTCGACAACCGGCAGGGCGGCACGCCCAAGGTCCGCTACAAGGATCAATCGGCGAGCCAACTGCAATCGACGTGGGGCGGCCAAATCCAGGGCGCAATCGAAACCGCCGTCGCGATCGGCAAGCAGAACCGGCGCGAGAATGGCGGCTTCGACGGGCTCGACATGCTCAAGGCCAATCTTGCCAGCGGGGCGCAACCGGACCTAATTGAGGCGTCAAGGCGGCGGGCTATCAAAGTCTGGTAGGAGGAACGATTGAAACGCTGGCTTCTCGCGCTGGCTCTGCTGGCAACGCCAGCCGCCGCGCAAACTCCAACCATGCACTTCACGTCCGGCGGCAATCTGGTGAACGGCGAGTACATGCCGGGGCCGGTTGGTTTCAACCTCGCCGACGTGAACAGCGTCAGCAACCTCAACCGCTTGCCCGAGAAAGTGCTGGGGCTGGTGTACGTGTCCAGCTCGATCGGCTGCGGCGGCGACACGTCAGCCTTCCGCGCCTTCGTCGACCCCTTCCGGGGCAACGAAAAGCTCTGGGGATTTTACCTGATCGACGAGCCTTATGTGAAGGGCTACGGCGGCAAGCCGCCCTGTCCGCCGGGCAATTTGCTGGCCGAGACGCGCTACATCAAATCGATCATCCCGACCGCCAAAACCTATATCAAGATGGGCAACAGCGACGGGCAGAAAGCTCCGAATTACGACGATTATTATCCGGGCAATACCGGGATCGACGTCTTCGGCGTCGGCTCGTACATGTGCCGGTCTGATTTCGTCGGGCATCCCGGCATGGAAGACGGGTGCGATTGGACGATGGTCGACCGCTATGTCGACGCCGCCGAGAAGCACATCCCGACCGCCAATTTAGCTCCCACCTATCAGGCGTTCGCTGGCTGGCGCACCGAGGCGACCGGCGGCGTGTTCCTAATGCCGACCGTGGCGCAGACGCAGAAAATCCTCGACACTTGGCACAAGCGTCTGCCTAACCCGATGATGGAATACGCCTACGCTTGGAGCTGTCAGGAGCAGTCGACTGACTGCCTGTCGCGCGACACGGCGATGCAGCAGGTTTATCGGGATTGGTTCGCCAATCGGAACATCACGCCCGAGCCCGAGCCCGAGCCGCCCTATCCGGAGGGGCCGGAAAAGCCGGGCGATTGCGTCCCTTGCTGCAAGTGATCGCGGCCCATGGCGCTCAAAATCCCGTCGAAATCCGACGACCTCAAGCTCTGGATACGAGAGATGATCGACCAGTGCATGGCGTCGTCCGAGGAGCGGGGGATGATTTATTCCCGCGCCGCTCAATATTACTACATGGGGTCGACGGACAATAGGGCTGCGCTTTACAACAAAACCAAGCCCTTCATCGACAAGCTCGCCGGTTTCCTCATGCAGCCGACCGACGTCCGCTTCCAGCTCATTTACGACAGCGGCGAGGACGAGAGCATCCTCGAACGCTCGCAGCTCGTGGCCGAAAAACTGTCGATGGATTTCCGGCAGACTGACGCGGATATCACCTTCGCCGAGGCGGTCGTTTGGAGCCTCGTGAACGGCTGTCAAATCCTCAAAGTCCTGCCCGACGGCGACAGCGGCACCTTCAAGACCGCGCCCGTGCACCCGCAGAATTTCGGCGTGCTTTCCGAGACGACCCTCAACCTCGACGAGCAAGAGGCGTTCTGCCACGTCAGCTATCCGACCAAGTCGCGGCTGCGCACGATGCTGCTCGAACATCCGCGCTACGAGGAAATCATGGCCAAGCTGGACAGCCAGCCGGGGCCGATGCGCGAGGAGGAGGAGCCCACCTACTTTCACCAAATGGTTGTGGGCGGGCTGCAACCGTTGGGCGACGTTGGCGACGCCCCCAGTAGCGCTGCGGGTATCGTCAACGTCTTTCCCGTTCCCACGCCGTGGCGCCCGCAGCGCTCGTTCGCCCCGACCGTCAAGCACTGCGAAGTGTGGATCAAGGACCGCGACCGGGACGAGGATTGGACGACGATCCAAGTCATTTACGGGGCCGAGCCGATCATCATCGAAGGCGACGACACGCGCCGGAACCTGTCGCGCGTCCCCGGCAAATCGAGCTTCGTCAAGGTGCAGCCGCAGCCGACCCCCGGCTATTTCTGGGGCCGCTCGATGATCGCCGACGTTCAGATGTTGCAGGACATGCTGAACAAGCGAATGCGCGACATCAAAGTCATGTGGGATCGCAATGTCAACGCCCCTCAAGTCTTCTCAGGCTTCTCCTCCGTCACCGAGGAACAATACTTTAAGATTGTCAACGAGGGAGGCTTCATTAACGATCCAAACCCTAACGCAAAAGCGACAAAACTACTGGACCCGCCGCCGGAAAACTACTTGGAAGAACTCGAATTTATTTTCAAATTGTTTGATGAAGCATCTGGGTTCTCGCCTATCATGTCTGGATCGGGAGAGCCGGGTGTCCGAGCTGGCGTCCATGCTCAAACCTTGGTTAGAACTTCGTCCCCCCACCTCATCAAACAAGCCGCGACGCTCGAACGGCAGCTCGCCGATTGTGGGTGGCTGGCGCTCCGCATCATGCAAGCCATGGACGCCCTCATCTACACCACAGCCGACAGCCAAATTGAATTTCTCCTCTCCCAGCTTCCGGGCAATTTCCAAGTCCAAGTCGACAGCCACTCGGCCTCACCCGCCTTCGCGGAGGACAATCGTCAGGTCGCTATTGCGCTCGCTCGCGCGGGTGCGATCGACGCCGAGGATTTGATCCACATGCTCCATCCGCCGGGCGCAGAGCTACTTCTGTCGCGCTTGAAGCAGCGGCAGAAAGCCCAAGCCGCGCAGGCGAAGGAGGACAAGCAGGAAGGCTTGATGATGCAGATTTTGGGCATCAAACCGGGCGGCGGCGGCTCGCGCAAGAAAGCAGGCGGGGGAAAGCCGACTTTGCAGTGATGCGATAATCGGCTAGCTTCCCGCCGTCCCGGCCCTTACCCCCTAGGGCAGACACCGCAAAACGGGATGACCGCCCCCGTTAACATTGCCCCCAACCGCGCGGGGGCGGCCTTCAGGGGAGTAGCGAATTGGCCGACGTAACGGATGACGATCCCGAGATGGGGCAAGACCAGCCCCCGCCCGGTGGCGCTCCTCCCGGTCCTCCCACTGGCGGTCAGCCGCCGGGCGACACTGCGCCCATGCAGGGCGGCGACCTCGCCGCCTTCGCCCGCTCGAAAATGGGCGCGCAAGTCTCGGCGCCCGGACCCGGCAACCAAGCCGACAGCATGAACCTCATCATCCAAGCCATCCAAACCTTGAAGCAGGCGGGGCTTGGATTGCAGCCGGGAAGCAAGCTCCACTCCGACGTGTTCCGCACCATCAGCCAGCTCTCGCGCCATCTCGGCGGCGCGGGCGGCATGGGACCGGCCGTCGGTATCCAGAAGACGATGATCGGCGACCAGCTCAAACGCACGATCCAGAACGCGCTGCTGCAAAAAATCATGGGATCGGGCGGACAAGGCCAGCCGGGCGGCGGCCAAGGCGGCGCTCCGATGCCATCCACACCCCTACCGGGGAGTTGACCCTCGTGTTACGACAGCACGCTCAATTTCGAGCAGGGGTCCGTGACATGAACAGATTGCTTTTGACTGCCGCCATTTTGGCGGCGACCGCCGCGCCCAGCGCAGCGGCAATTCAAGTCAGTGTCGAGAACGTCGGCAGCGTTTTCAACGAAAGCCTTGCGCTTCCAGCGAATGACACGCCGGGCTCCAGCATCGGTTTCAACGAATTTTTCGAGTTCACCCTGCCGACGCGGGAAACCGTCACCCTCAGTTTATCCGACAGCGGCATTGGCAATCTCGGCATCGTCGGCGGCGTCCTCTCCCTCAGTACGCAGACCTCGACCGGGCCGGGTCCGCTGTTCATTCCGGCAGGCGCGTTGATTGAGAGTTCGCCGATCAACAACGTCGTCGGCGGACAGGAAGCGACCGTCGTCCCCGACATCCTCAACGCTGGCGCCTATTTCGCCGAAGTGTCGGGCGTCAGCGGCTCGTCGCCGATCCATCTCGCGGTCGACGGCACTGTGACCGCCGTCGCGACGCCCGAGTTGTCGACGTGGGCCATGCTCGTCATCGGCGTCGGCTTCATCTGGGGGACGATGACCCGGCGCAAGCCGCGCGAATTGCTAGTGTAATCCATATGGGTTGACAGTCTAACCTAGACTTGGAGGAAAACATGGCACAGAACAGGTCATACGACCCGCCGATCACGTCGCCCCCGGAGACGCCGCCGAGGACGATCCTCCAAGTCGACACCCAATCGGAAGTCAGCGAGTGGGGCGCGATCCCCAAGGTCGTGCCTAAGCCCGAAGGCGGCGTCCCGTTGCAGCCTTCCGTCGTTGGCAAGGACAACAAGAGCTAGACCATGCCGCGCACCATCTCGGACGAGGAATATAAATACCTGCAAGACAAGCGCATGACGGCGGATTTCGTCGAGAGCATTTATAACGATCCGCAGTTGAACAAAGAGGCGAAGCGCCTCATCAAGCGCAAGTACCCGAACCTCGCCATCCCCGACTTCGATCTGGAGCAGAAGGTCGAGCAACGGTTCAGCGCCGAGGACGAGAAGAAACAGCGCGAGGCGGCCGAGGCGGCGGCCCGCGCCGATCGCGAGGCGTGGAACGCCAGCCGCGCGCGGGTCCAGAAACAATACGGTTTCACCGACGAGGGGATGAAAGACCTCGAAAAGTGGATGCACGAAAAAGCCGTCGCCGATCACGAAGTGGAGGCCGAATACAGGGCGAGCAAGAACCCGCAGATGTCAGCTCCGACCCATGACAGCCAGTTTTGGCATCATGAAAAGGCCCCGGAGTTCGCTGAAATCGCTAAAGACCCGGAAGCGTGGGGACGCAAAGAAATCCTAGGCGCAATCCACCGTGACGAGGAGCGCGCCCGAGGGAGATGAACCATGCCCCTGCTTGGCGCGGGTATTATTCCATCCGGTCCAATCGGATTGGAACTGCAAGCGACCGTCCGCCGCGTCTTTGCGCAGATGGTCGTGATCTTAATATACAAACAAAATCCGCTCCTCGCCCTCCTCCTTCGTAACGCCATCCGGGCCAGCGGCGGCGTCTCGCCGTACACCCAGCCGGTGCAGACCGGGCAATACGTCCAATCGAGCTGGATCGGGCCAGCCGGGCAGTTCAATCTGCCGCAGGACGTGGCCGCGACCGTCAATGCGGAATTTAACATGTGCGCGCTGGCCACGCCGGTCAGCTCGCTTGGCCTCGAACAGCTCGTGACGCAGGACGCGATCGCCGTCGCCTCGCGCCTCATGCTCAAGCTCAACGATCTGAAAAATTCGTCATTGCAGGCGCTCACAACCGCGCTGTTCGGCCCGCCGATCGGCGTCAACGTCTTGCAGATGTTCAGTCTACAGGACGCCTACGGCAACGCCACCACCGCGCCCACCTATGGCGGCCTCAGTCGGGCGACCTACCCGGATTGGCAGGGGCTCGTCGTCGCAGGCGCTGGCGACATCCTGACCCGCGCCGCGTTCATCCCCAACATGCTCGCCGCGGTTAAAAACTCAGGCGGCGAAGCGTTGGATTTCATGGTCTGTTCGGTCGAGGATTGGACGACCCTCCTCACCGACTTCATGGCGGTGGAGCGCTACAACAATGATCCTTCTTCCCGCTGGGGTAAGGATGATCCTGTTAATTCTGGTTTTCGCGGGCTTCTGTTGGGGGATACTCCAATATTCTTCGACCTCAACTGCCCCCAAGGAACCGCCTACGGCTTCAACTCAAAATACATCACACTAGTGGTGCATGAAGATGCAAATTTTGCGTGGACCGGCTGGTACTCCACCATCCCGCAAGGACAGATCGCGAGCGTGGGTCTTTCGATTACTGCGCTCAATTTGGTCTGCTCTAAGCCATCGACCGGGATGCAGATAACCGGGATCACGGGAGGGGCGCCGTTCTAAATGCTCCCCGTCAGCGCATGGCCGCCCGGACCTCCCGGCGCTTCGCTGTCGCCGTTCGGACAACCGCGCCAGATCAACGTCGGGTGTTTCTGTAACGGTTTCGTGATCCCGACCGGCGCGTGGGTCGTCGCAACCGGCTCGAACCGCGTCGTCATGTATTACCCGCCCGTGATCCCCTCCAACCCAGCCCGAACGCCCGGCACTGGACTAGTCGGGGGCGCGGTTCCGCCAACTAGTTGTCCACCGAAAGGCCCGCCGCCCTTCCGTCGGTTCGACGATGTGCTTGAGGGATTTCGGGCTTGGCAGCGCAAAACCGGGGACGCCGGACCGCCCATCTACCCGTTCGCCGGGCGCCGGCCGCCGAATTGGTTCGGCTGGCAGTTCGTTCCCGCGCCGTGTTCGACGCTCGTTCCATCCGGCGCGTTAGGGCTCGTCATCGCCGACGGCCAGAACGTCGTCATCACCGGGAGCGGCTGCGCCACCATAACGCAGGCGTACAGCGTATGAGCAACGGCACGCCCCCAATCCAGCCCGCGCCCGTCCCGCCCTCGATCGCGGGCATCCCGCAGCCCGTATTCAGCAGCGGCTCGGCGACCGTGCCAGCTGCAGGCCCCATCACCGGCACGCCGATCATTCCGCCGCCGCCGATCGCCAATCCCGTCGGCTATCCGGTTTTCCCGCCGACCGGATCAAACACCGCACCCGTCACAGTTCCACGAGGTCCGCTCGTCGGCCCGGCCGTCGGCCCGGCGCCCGTTCCGCCCTCCATTCCCGGCGTCACGCAACCGCAGTTCGTCCCGCCCGGCACCGCGCTCGTCCCGGCGACCCTGTTCCCCGGCTACACCACGACCACGCCGCCATCGCCGCCGATCGTGTTCGCCAACATCTTCAAGATCGGGACCGTGCCGCCGCCTCTGCCGTCGACGCCCGGCCAGACCCCGCCGCCGATCGTCTATTCGTCGGTCCCGACCATTCCGCAACTGCCGTGGAACCCGCCGCCGACCCAGCCGCCGCCGGTCAACACCGTGCGACCACTGGTCACTGGCACGACAGTAACCGGCTCGAACCTGACTTCGACCACCGGAACATGGACGAACGCGACGACTTACGCCCGTGAGTGGACCCGCGACGGCTCGCCGATCGCAGGCGCGACCGGGGCGGTCTATGCGCTCGTCGGCGCGGACGAAGGCGCCCTAATCGGCGTCGATGTCACCGCGACCGGGCCGGGCGGCGAAGCGAGCATGTCCAGCCTGCCCGTCGGCCCGATCACGCCGCCGCCGCTCGACGAGGAGGACGCGCCCGATACTCTGCCCTCCCGCGCTGCCCCCGCCCCCACGCACCGCACCGGGCATCGCGCCCCGACGAAGAAAAAGCGGTAAAGATGGCTGATGCTAGCGGCTTATGTCAGTGAGGTTCAAAGCCACCTGAACGACACTCAGGGGCAATTCTTCACGATCCCGCAGCTTAACGCCTTCATCAATCGCTCCCGCCGCCGCATCGCCGCCGTCTCAGGCTGCATCCGCCTCATCCCGCCCGGATTGCAAACCAAGCCGAACCGCGAAGTCTATCCGTTCTCCGAATGGAACGCGCTCGTGCAACAGGTTTGCCCGCAGGCGCAGTCGATCCTCTCCTGCCGCTCGCTCGCCATCGGCATCGGCGGCCAATGGCAGGAGGACGTCGACGGCATCTGGTCGATCACCGGCGGAACGTGGAAGCCGGTTTGGAAGCGCATCGTGTGGACCGATTTCCAAGGCAGGTTTCGCATCTATGGCGGGACGTTCTACGGCACGATCAGCCAGCCTGGCTGGTACGCGCAATATGGCGTCGGCCCGCTGGCCGCGCTCTACCTCGCGCCGATCCCGTCGATCGCCGCGCCGATGGAAGTCGACCTCACCATCATCCCCAAGCCGTTGCTCACCGATGACGACCTCGAGCCCATTCCCTATCCGTGGACCGACGCCGTGAGCTATTGGGCGGCGATGCTGGCGCTCACCCAGCAGCAGCGGAAGGAGGACGCGCAAGCGATGGCGGAGCTGTTCAACAGCGATCTTCCGATGTGCGCAGCCGTCGTTTGTCCGCAGATGATCCAGAACGTCTACGGCGCAACGATGAGGAGCGCGTGATGGCGAAAGACGCGGGACAGATGCACGGGCTGCACCAGCTCATGCGCTCGTGGTTGCTGGCCGAGGATCCCTACGGTCTCAATCAGCGCATTGAGCCGACCATGGGGACGCCCGCCCCGGCTGCGCCCGCCGCAGCTCCCGCGCCAGCGGCGGCCGGTCCTGACGCCATAGCGGCGGCGGCTCCCGCCCTTCGCGCTCAGAACTATGGCAGGGGCGCGGTGCAGCGCGAGCTGGAAAAACCCCCGACGCTAAACGTCAAGAGCGAAGCGTTTCAGGGCGAGCGCGATCCGCGCGCGCAGGCGTGGGGCGAGCAAGCCGTCGGGCAATCAACCGCCCCGTCGCCGACCGCCGAAGTCGATCGCACCCGAGGGCAGGCGTGGGGCGAGCAAGCCGTCGACAAGGCGCTCAACCCGCCGATGGGAAGCGGCGGCGGCTTCTGGGCGCCGGGCGAAGCTGCCGACACAGCGAGCGCCGTCGGCGAGCAAGCCGTCGCCGGAGCGCTGGCGAAAAAGGCGCGCAGCAAGATGGCGCGCGGGCGGCTCAAAGACCCGCAAGACCCCGATACGCAGTCCGAATAAGCCAGCTAATGGTCTGTCCGGCCATCACCAGCGGTAGCGCCCACGGGATGGGCGCCGCCAGCGCGTACATGAGCAGCGGCCTCCTCTTTCGTGGCAAAACAGCCAAGGCGCCGCCCGTGCAAGTCAGCAATCCAGCCGTTACCATCGCCACGCCGATCAGGTCCAACATGTTCCAGCCTCCGACTGTGCATCATAGCGCAATCGGGTTGACTGTCAACCCATTAGCGTGACACATGGCCATACAGTCGGACAATCCCTTTGACATCACGACGGTCGAGCAATGGCGCGGATTGAACCAACAATCCAAGCGCGGCTCGATCGACGATCAGGAGGAGTGGTGGAACGAGAATTTCTTCGCCGTCGGCCCCGGCAATCTTCGCACATGCTGGGGACCGTCCGCGCCCATTTACACCGCTCCGACCGGCACGACCATTCTTAGGTTCTTTACTGGGTTCTACGGCAACCAGACGAGCCAATTTGGCGCTCCTCCTCCCGGCGCCATGGGTTGGTTTTTTCTTTCTGATGGCACCATTGACGAGGTCGATCTTAATACGTCGGCGACGACGGGGCTCCGCGCGAGCGGGATTGCTTGGCAACCGATAGCGCCGCAATATTGGGCGAGCGCCAAAGTCTGGCGACCGGCGTTCGTCGGCTCGCAAGTCGGACAGCAGGGCGGCGTCCTGTTCGGTAGCCCGCGTGGCTTGTACGCGTGGGACGGCGTCACCCTCTCGGCGCCCGGCGATCCCGCCCCCGATTGGCTGACCGACCTCGCCGAAACAGACCCGACCGCCCCAATCCCGCCGATGCCCGTCGGCCTCCCCGGCATCTATGGCATGGAGGTTTACAGCTCCCGCCTTTGGGTCATCGGCAAGGATGTCTGTTCATTCAGTGCGCCATCGAACGGCGCTGATTTCTCGACCGCCAACGGCGGCGGCAGCTTCGGCTATTTCGGCGATCGGCTCGTCTACTCGTTCATGGACATCGCTGCGTCCGCTGGCTACCTCTATTTTTTCGGCGACAGCTCGATCGACGCCATCAACAACGTCACTCTGATTGGCACGCCCGGCCAGCTCACCCAGCCCGTCACGACCGACTTCAATTACTTCAACGTCGACCCGCAAGTCGGGCAGCGCTTCCCGCGTCCGATCGGACGGCTGGGGCGCTATTTCACCATGTTCAACGGCGCAGGCATCTCGATCCTGCAAGGCGGCGAAGCCGTGCCGATCGGCGACAAGATCACGAACATCTGGAACACCGTCGACACGTCGCAATATCTGCCCACGTTCGCCCCGGCGACGATCTTCGGCTTCCGCGTCATGCTCCTCAACGGACGCTTCACCGATCCATTCGGCGTCACGCGCTCGCTGTTGCTCATGTTTCACCCGACCAAGGGCAACGAATTTTGGTCCGTCGCCTCACAGGGCTTGGAGCTGACCAATATCAGCGCTTACGAACAGGACAGCACGATCACGCCCTACGGGACCGACGGAACGCATCTCTATCGGCTGTTCGCCGCCCCGAGCTCGACGCTCGTCAAGCGATTGTCGACCAAGCAACTGCGCGTGACATCGGGCAAGCTGTCGGCGCTGACGTTCAAGAACGTCAAGCGGCTCTATGCAGAAGTCGAGGACAATGACGGACGCGGCGTCTCGATCACGGGAACCGTCACCAGCGGCGGCGGCGGCATCCCCGGCGGCGTCGAAAACGTCGATTTCGAGCTGACGCGCGGCCGACAGTTCGGCATTCTGCCTTCGCCGCTGCACGGTGCGGGAATTTGGTCCGCCATTGACTTGCAGTCAAATTCGCCTGATTTTGTGATCGAGCGGCTCCACTTGGCCGCCGAGGAGAGAACGCTCTACGGAGCGTAGAAAGACGAGAGGTGACGCCACGTCGCGTCGTCCGCCGCGTGGCCTTGCTGCAACAAGGAGAGAGCCATGGGACCGAACACGCATTGGGATGACTTCACCGAAGATCGACGTGGCCGTCGGCGCGGTCGAAGGGGCAGGCGGAGGTAAGGTCCATGGCTAAACGGCTCCGACAGACGCGACGCGCCCGTCGCATCCGCGCTCGTAAGCGCCGTTAGGCCAATGCGCCGAACTGGCCTCCGCAATACGCAAAATTTGCAGAGGCAGCTCAAGCCTAAAGGCTGGCGTCTGCCACGGTGGACGCCTCGCCTCAATTCGTACCGCAAAGGCAGGAGGATGTGATGGCGAAAGGCGTGCGGCTTGGCCCGCGCTCTCGCGTCGATCCCGCTGGCAGGCTCCCCACCAAGCGACCGACGACGCGCGTCAAGCGCGCCCGAGGACATCGGCAGGGCGTCGGCCGAGGCAGGCGTCGATCGCGGAGAAACCCATGAGACGGTCGCCGGGGCGAGGCGGCCGAACCGGACCCGTCAGACGAAGCGGTCGACGATGACAATTCTCGGCGTTGACATCGGCGCGGGCGGAGCGCTCGCCGTCTTGACCGACGCGGGCGAGCTGGTCGACGTGTTCGACATGCCGTGCCTACGCGATGGCCCGGCAAAACGGAGAACCATCAATGCTCCGCTCCTGGCTGAAATCGTCTACAAATCTCACGCCGATCGAGCCTTTGTTGAACGCGTCGGTCCTCGACCTATGGAGGGAGCTGTCGGGGCTTTCAGCTTTGGAGATGCAAAAGGTGTTGTTCGTGGCGTCCTCGCTGCCGCAGCTATTCCCACCATCTTCATCACCCCCGTCACATGGAAGCGCGTCGTCGGCATCCCGCCCGTCAAAGACATGAAGGACATGGCGCGATCGAACGCCATCAATCGCTGGCCGGGCAAAGCCCAACTGTTCGCGCGCAAGATGGACGATGGCAGGGCCGAGGCGGCGCT
>Ga0210396_10002071_pt1 | contig 20714 bp, 19 predicted proteins | sample IncBWH17OmetaG_FD_155466 | JGI IMG/M metagenome (GOLD analysis project Ga0210396, IMG submission 155466) | Forest soil microbial communities from Barre Woods Harvard Forest LTER site, Petersham, Massachusetts, United States - Inc-BW-H-17-O ... | reverse complement strand
ATCGACCATTCGCCGCCAATGCCCACTCCCGCCATGAATCGAAATACCGCGAGGCTATAGATGCCCGTGGCAAACGCGGCCAGCAGCGTGAACAAGGAAAAACACAAAATACTGAACATCATGGTGCGCACGCGGCCAAACCGGTCCGCGATCGGTCCCCAGATGAGCGCGGTGCCATAGCCGATCAAAAACAGCGTGAAGAACACGCCGCCGTAGTAGCCGACATTCGCGGTGGTTGCGGGAATTCCGGAGCGGGGCAACAATTCCGTCAGCGCCGGGACCAGCACCAGGGAGTAGATGAACGAATCCATTCCGTCCATGCTCCAGCCGCCCCAGGCAGCCCAAAAGCTGCGAATCTGGTTGCGCGTGAGGTGCGGTTTTGTTTTTACCGTTATCGGAGTTTGGATTGTGGTCACGCGAGTCCGAGCACGTAGGCGGCGTTGCGGTCCAGGATCTTTTCCGCGTCCCCGGGTTTCAGTCCGGACTCGCTGATGTATTGGATGGCGTGATTGTAGAGCTCTCCGTTTTCATACGGAAAATCCGAGCCCAGACAAATGCGGTCCGCTCCCATCGAATCGACGGCGGCTCGCAGCGCCGGCGGATGTCCGTGGCCCACGCTGCAATACCACATGCGCTTGGCGGTGATCGTCGGCAGCTCCGGCAAGGGATGCTCCCACTTGGAGATGTTGTCGAGGCGCTGAAATACCATGGGGATCATCCCGCCCAGATGCGAATTGACGATTTTCAGTTTTGGATATTTTTGCGGAATACCCGCTTCGATCAGATGCATGACCGAAACGGTGTCTTCCATCGGCGCTCCGATGGCCCAGCGGAGGTTGAAGGGAATCACGAACGGAGAATCAATGCCGTTTCCGGACGGATGAATGTACAGCACGGTGCCGCGCCGGTTGAGCTCTTCATAAAACGGTGTGAACGCGGGATCGGCGACGGAATGCGCTCCGACAAACGTCGTGATCGTGGCGCCGACAAATTTCAACTGGTCGAGCGCGCGTTCGAGTTCCTTGAGCGCTTCGTCCACATGAGGCAAGGGCACGGCCGCGAAGGCTTTGAATTTTTTCGGCCAGCGGCTCACGGCCTCCGCGTACAGGTCATTGGCCATTCGCGCGGCTTTCACGGCGTGCTCTTTGTTTTCAAAGTGCGGCGCTTGCGGGCAGATGTCGAGAATCTGCATCTCGACTCCGTTCGCTTCCATCAGGGCGAAGCGCTTGTCTATCTCCTCCTGGCCCATCCCCGCGCCCTTGTTGCGCTGCGTGCCGGTGTCCACATTTCCGTAGCTCTGGCACAAGTCGAGATAGTCCGTGGTCCAGAGATGCGCGTGGATATCGATGCGCATCCCCTTTTTGGCTTGACCTCCGAGCCTTACGCCGGTGAGCAGCCCCGCCGCCGCGAGAGAACCCGCTCGCAGCACATCGCGCCGCGTGAAACCGCATCCACATCCCATGATGGAATTTCCTCCCCGGCGGCTAAGCGGATTCGTGCCGCTCGACGCGCGATGATTGCGCTACAACAGTTTCACTTGATTGATCCGCAAAACACCCGTTCAACGGACATTGTACGACGAAACGATTAAGTAGCACAGGCTTCAGCCGGTGTGGTTTTGCGCGTCCTAAGCTTAAACTACACAAGCTAAAGAGGCTGCGGAAAAAGTAGTTTATTTTGTCATTCCGAGCGAAGCGAGGAATCTCTCTTCGATTTATTCCGATGAAAAGAAAGAGAGATTCCTCGCTTCGCTCGGAATGACAATAGGAGAGAGGCCTTTTTTCCCGCATCCTGTAAAGCGTGTGCCGCTGGGGAGCGCGCTTTGCGTCTACGATTCGTTAGCGCTGAGAAGCCTTGCCCGAAGCAACCTTGGCGTTGAACTCCGCGGATTTGCGGCGCGGGATCGTCAAGGCGTTCCAGTCCGGTCCGGCGAAATGTTTGGCGAGATAAACGATTTGTCCAACGTGGTAGGCGTAGTGCGTCACCTGGCGGTGAATGGTTTGCATCACGGAGTGCGGCTCGGTGCGGATATAGGCGGTGCGGGAGAGATCCGCGTCCGTCAACGGCGCCAGCGCGTCAAACGTAAGCTGCCAGCCCGATTCCCACAGCGCCAGCAGTTCATCGCGCGTTTTCGGCGGGGCCTCAAATTCGGAATCGCGATCGCGATCGGGTTTTTCACCGTCGCTGGTGAGGAAATCGGTCCAGCGCGAGCGCATGTTTCCCGCAAGATGCTTCACGATGATGGCGATGGAATTGGACTCGTCGTCGATGGTGGCGAACATAGCTTCATCGGAAGCCTGCGCCATCGCGCGGTCTCCCAGCCGCTTGTAAAAGCGGAGGAGATCGACTGAATCCTTCAGGCAAGAGGTAGTGAATTCCAGGGCCATGCCTGAATATTGCAGCCGCCGGCGTAAGAAAATCAAGCGAGGAAGTCAGTAGCGCAGGCTTCAGCCTGTGGGGGTTGGTTCTTGCAAGGTCTAAAACCCACAGGCTGAAGCCTGCGCTACAGGACCCATTTTGGCGTAAGATAGCTTCATGCCGAAGAAGCCCGCGCCGACCATCGAAGTGATCTGCCCCTGCTGCGAAGCAAAGCTCACGGTGGACACCGACCTCGCCGTGGTCCTGGCGCACACCGCGCCCGTCAAGGCCGCGCCCGACGTGGATATCAGCGACGCGGCGCGCATCCTCGCCGATCAAGCCCAGAAGCGCGAAGACAAGTTCCGCGATTCCTGGGTGGCCGAAAGCAAAAAGGAAGACGTCCTCAACCGCAAGTTTGAAGAAGCGCTCAAGAAGGCCAAGGACCAGCCCGTAGAAAAACCTCTGCGCGATTTCGACCTGTAAGTAGCGCAGACTTCTTAGTAGCGCAGGCTTCAGCCTGTGGGTTTGGTCCTTGCAAGTCCTGAACCCCCACAGGCTGAAGCCTGCGCTACCAAAACACATCTGTCATAATGCGCCCGTGTCCCTGATCCGATCTCGCACCGCCCTCTACCTGCTTGCTGTATTCTTCTTGCAGCACGAAAGTGCGCGTGGCGCGCCGCCGCAGGAAAATCGGCCTGCAAAATCCGAAAAGCTGCCGCGGCCAATTCCCCTGGGTCGCGACATGCAGCTTGAGCGTGATCCCGCGTCCGGAGAATTGCGGGCAATCACAAAGGATTCCTCTGCCGCGCCGCCCGACGGCGCCATCCATTCGCGAGTCACGCTGGTGCAGGTGCCCTGCACGGTCGCGGCGCCGGACGGAACGCAGGTGCGCGGCCTCACCCAAAACGATTTTCGATTATTTGAGGACGGCTCGGCCCAGGAAATTGCTTCCTTCGAAGCCTCGGCCACGCCCGCCAGCATTGCCCTGGTAATCGACGCGAGCCCTAGCATTTTTCACCAGCTGGCCGAGATGCGCGGCGCGGCGCGCTCACTGGGAGAAAACCTTTCTCCCGCGGACGAAATCGCCGTCGTCTCATTTTCCTCAGAGGCGCACCTGCTCCTGCCCTTCTCGAAAAATCGCGCGCTGCTGGATCGCGCCATCGAGTCAAAGTATCTCGCCCGGGTGGAGAATTCCTCCGAGTCACGGATTTATGAATCCGTTTTTCTGGCGGCACGCGAATTGTTTCAGGGGCGCACGGGGCGAAAAGCGCTGGTCCTGCTGACGGACGGGCAGGACAGCGGCCTGGGCCTCAGTTGGGATCCGCGTAGCGCGCTGCCCGGAGCGGGCGCGGCGGCGCAGCGCCTGGCATTTGACGACGTGGCGCGCGAACTCGGCGCGGACGGCATCGCGCTGTTCATCGTCTCCACGGAAAATCGCCCGCGCGGGATGACGCCGGAATGGCTCGACGCGCATCGCGGCGAAATGCTGGTCACGGCGGATGCGCGCAAGCAGAACATGCCAAATTACACGCTGTATCTCGCGGAACTGGCGCGGCGCGCCGGCGGCCAGCTGTATTTCCTGCGCGAGATTGGAAATTTGAGCGAGATTTACCGGCGCATCGCGCTGGCGATCAGCGCGCAATACACGCTTGGATTTTATCCTTCGGCGGGAACGGCGCGCCCCGGCTGGCGCTCGCTGCGCGTTGATCTGGCGGAAAGAGCAGATGTTCCGCCCGGATCAAAACTCACGTACCGCGGCTCGTACTATGTTTCCGCGTTCCAGTAGAATTGCTGTAGCTCACCTCTTCAGAGGTGAGGGTTATCCATTGTTACGTCGAAAAATCCCCGCGTCTGAAGACGCGGGCTACAGCAACATGGCCGCGAGCAGGCTGCAATGTTGAGACGAAATTAGGAACAACCGTGGCGGCAAAAATCGCAGTCGAAAAAGTAGATGCATCCCATTTCCGCGTGCGCGTGATCGAAGCTGGAAGCGAATCCGTTCACCAAATCACGCTTGACCCGAAGGATTATGCGAGACTCGCTCGCGCGCCCATAGAACCGGAAGAGCTCATCCGGAAATCCTTTGAATTTCTTCTGGAGCGCGAGCCCAAGGAATCGATCCTCAGCCGCTTCGATCTATCCGTCATCAGCCGCTATTTCCCGGAGTACGAGCGTGAGATCAAAAAAAGGCTGAAATAGTCAGACTGCGCGGAGGGCAGGATTTGGTGGCGCACGCTTCAGCTTGCGGGGGTTAGTCCTTGCAATAACAAAAACCCACAGGCTGAAGCCTGTGCTACTTCAGGGCTTTATGGAGACGTCGTAATACGCGATGGTGCCGCCTTCGCCGCGAATGGGATCGATGCGCACGATTTCGAATCGCCCATGATTCAAGTCCTGCACATTTTTTTGCACCGTCTCATGAAGATCGTGTTCCAGCTCCGGGGTTCGCGTCGGAGTCGCAAGCAGCCGCGCATCCACGCGGTAGGTGGAGATTTGACCGGGCGCCACAGTCTGCAATGTGACCAGGGATGACGCGGGCGCCGCCGGGCCCAGCGAAGGCTGATCCGTGTAATGAATAATGCGCGGCGAGAAGAGCACGAACAGCACGATCCCGGCAACCGCGAGATCATACTGCCAGGTTCCCCGCTCGTAGGACCAGAACAGAACCCGCACGATCGCTCGCCAGAGGGTTCGCATGTCAGTCGGCAGGCACCCCGTCCACAATTACGCCGTCGCGCATATGCACCACGCGGCTCGAATACGCCGCTGCTTCCGGGTTGTGCGTGATCATGATGATGGTCTGGCCCAGCTCTTTGTTCAACTGGCTCAGCATGGATAGCACAATTTCCGAGTTCTGTGTGTCCAGGTTCCCGGTCGGCTCGTCCGCCAGGATAATTTTTGGCTCGTTGACAATCGCGCGCGCGATGGCCACGCGTTGCTGCTCGCCGCCGGACATTTCCGAGGGCCGGTGCTTCAGGCGGTCGGTGAGGCCGAGCATCTTGGTGATGACCTCAAACCGGTGCGGATCGAAACCATCGCCGTAAATATGTTGCGCAATGGCGATGTTGCCGCGCGCGTCCAGCGTCGGCAGGAGATTGAACCTTTGAAATACGAAACCGATCTTGTGGCGCCGCAGCTTGGTGCGTTCGGCGTCGCTCATGGAGGCCAAATCATTGCCGTCCACCAGTACGCGCCCCTTCGAAGCCTGCGCCAGCCCTCCGAGCACATATAGCAGCGAAGACTTGCCGCAGCCGGAAGGTCCCATGACGCTGACAAACTCTCCCGGCAGCACCTTGAAATTAACTCCGCGCAGCGCCGGAACTTCCACTTTTCCGGCGTGATACAGCTTCCAAAGATTTTCGGTAACTACGATTGGTTCCACTCTCTGATCCCTTGTGGATAGCAACGCTTCGGCAGGCGGTCGTATTGTAGTCGCGATTGGCATTTCTGACTAGGCCCGGGCCCCGGGAACGCCAATCTCCCGATTGGCGAATTGCGTGATGCCAATCGGGAGATTGGCGTTCCCAGGGTTCAATCGTAGGAGAGAGCCTCGATGGCGTCCTTACGGCTGGCCAGCCAGGCGGGGTAACTTGCGCCAAGCAGCCCGCCGGCCAGCGCAATCAGCGCGGAGCGCACGATCCAATCGGGCGTAATCAGGATGGAAAGCGTCGGAAACGAAGACAGGAACAGGGCCCGTCCGGAATAACTCATGGCGATCCCCACGCCAATGCCAATCACACAGATGAAGGCCGACTCGCTGAGCAGCGCCCGAATAATGTATCCCTTGGAGGCGCCGATGGATTTCAGAACGCCGATGTCCCGGGTGCGCTCGATCACCGTGGTATACATCGAAAGCAGGATTACCAGGAAGCCGATGGACACGGCGAGGGCGATCATGCTTTCAATGAAAGCGTCGAGACCCGGCAGATTCGATGCGGTCATCAAGGACAAGAAATCCTTCAACGGCCGAATCTCGTATCCCGGAAAGATGGGCCGCATCTCGTCCATCACGGCCTGCGCGTGGTCCGGGCGAGTGCACTTGATGAAGAAAATGGAGGCCTTGTCGCGCGAGCCGGAAAGATCCTGCAGGGTCGAGAGGGGCACGAACATGCGAGCGCCCTTGCCGTGCTCCACGATTCCGGCGACGTGAAAATCGTGATCCAGCACGCGGAAGGTGCCATCCACCGTGGCGTGCTTGGCCTTGGCCGCCCAGTCGTCCAGCAGAATATCGTCGGGCCCTTGCATGTCGTGCCCTTCGAGGAAAACAAATCCGCTGGAAACGTCGCGGAACGATTTCGGATCGATTCCGTAAATGATGTCCACGCCGCCCGAGGAACTGAATTGCAGCAGTACCGGAGCGACCGCCTGCACGTATCTCAGTTCGCGCAATTTGTCGGCAATCTTGACGGGCATGGGCGCCCCGCTGAAAGCTAGAAAGACGGAAGCCGACGGCGGCTGCAGCATGATATCCGCGCCGATACCTTCATGCGCTTGGCCGTTTCCTGCAACAGGCCGCTGGTGAGCCCGACAATCAGAATGACCAGCGCAACTTCCACGCCCACGGCGATGACGCTCACGATGGTGCGAATCGGGCGGTGCAGAACATTGTTCACAACCAGTTGGCGCATCATGGTTGTGGCCCCGATTGCGCTCCCTGAGACTCGTCGCCTACACGCACGAGTTCGGTTCCCGCCGGCTGCTCCAGGTCAAACCGGTCCGGCGAAATCGGTTCGTTCAGCGTGAGTTTAAGAATCTTGATTTCGAGTTTGTAATCGTCCTGGGGACGCCAGATATGGATGTCCCGCGCGAAGCTCGCTTGTTCCGTTGCCGGGGCGCCTTCGGCTGCGGGCACTGGCCCCCAGTCCGAATATTGGATGTCGGATTCGAGTTTTCCTCCGGCGCCAAACAGTTGAACGCGGGAAACGCGCAGGTCGATGCGGCTGTACCAGATTTTCCTGGCGATCTCGAATTTTCCGCCGGCCGCGGTCCGCAGCAGGGTCAGAATGTAGTAGCGGCTCACGTTGAAATCGAACTGCTCGAAGAGAACATTCGCGCTGGGCGGCAATTCCGGCCAGAACAGCGCTTCCACCACATGCTGCGGCCGCAGATTTTCCAGGGGCTTTTTCGACGGGCGGACCAGAGTCGTGGGCCCGACCAAAAATGAGTTCTTCGAGGGAATATAAATCCGGAATTCTTTTTCGTCGGCCACCATGTCGAAGATATTTTTGGCGACCACCGGGGCCTGCCCGATCACCCGCACGGTCGCGGGACGCTGCGCCAGGATGAATCCGGGAACATCATGATATTCCTCGATGACGCCGCTGTAGGTCGTCCCGGTGCTGGGAATCAGGTCTACGGTCGCCTGCAGGCTCTGCACGGCGCGCACCTGGCTGTTGTAGCTGGCCAGGAGATTGGCTTCGCTGGATTCGAGTTGAGGACGGATTTCTTCCTTCTTGACCTCCGTCCTTCTCTTGATGGTGATGCACCCTGCCGCCTGCAAGGCCAGAAATGCAAGCAACGGAATCCAGATTCGCGGATTTTTCCTCAGTGTTTCCTGCTCCCCCAGCTCCATCAATCAATCTAACAACCGCTCCGAGGAGTGTCAATTTGAAACGGCGCGGTGATATGCCCGAGCAATCGAAGAGACGCTTTGGATGAGTTGCAGTAACCGGCTGCGCATGCGTCATTGACGTGGGCGCTGCGCTTTGTCATTATTCCGTGGGCCTGCGCAACCGCGTGCTGGTCCGCTGGGGGGATTTATCAGTCTGCGCGTTACGATTCTGGGTTCGGGCAGTTCGGGCAATTGCACTTTGCTCGAGACGGACCAGACCCGGCTGCTGGTTGACGCGGGGCTCGGCAAAAAAGAAACGCTGCGGCGCCTTGCCGCGGTGGGCCGCGATGTCGATCGTCTTGACGGAATCGTCATCTCTCACGAACATACCGATCACATCGGCTCGCTGGCGCAAGTGCTGGGCCAGTGGCGCACTACGGTTTATCTGAATGAAGCCACCCATACGGAAGTGCTGCGCATTCTGCCGGAAACTTCGCACAAGCGCCTGGACCGCGTCCAGCACATTCGCGCCGGACTGCGATTCCTCGTGGGCGACATCGAGGTCTCTCCCTTTGCGATTCCGCACGACGCCGTGGACCCGCTGGGATTCACCTTTCGCGCCCATGGAACGAAAGTCGCGATCGTTACCGACCTCGGCTACTTGCCCGAACTCGTGAAAGTTCACTTGCGGGATTCCGATTGCCTGATGCTCGAATCCAACCACGATCTGGAAATGCTGAAGGTTGGCCCGTATCCATGGCACATCAAGCAGCGCGTGATGAGCCGCACGGGCCATCTGTCAAACCACACGGTCAGCGAATTTCTGGCCGACTCGGAAGCGTTCGACGCCCATGCGCGCTACGTGGTCCTCGCCCATCTCTCGGAGAACAACAATAATCCCGACGTCGCGCGCATCTCCGCCCAAGAAGCGCTTGGCCGGCGCAGCGGCGCCGCCGCGTTTTGCGGAGAGCTCATCATCGCCTCGCAGGATACTCCGCTTCCCACACTGAATTTGTGAACGGCAGCCGGCCTTTTCGTGGCGCCGGCATCTCGCCGGCGATTTTCTGATCTCCGCACTTTACACGAACGCCGGCGAGATGCCGGCGTCACAACACTTCGCGGGTCAGTTGCCGGCATACCGCCGGAAAAAGGAATTCGGTTTCCACGCAGGCCGGGCATCGGCGTTGGCAATGCGCTCGATCAGATCCTCGAGGAGCACGTTGAATTGCGCCGCCGCCTGCTTGTCCACCGGCTGGCCCACATCATCAGAAGGTGCGTGGTAACGATCGGTGAGCCATTTTTTTTCGATCGCCGCCTCCGGCGAGCCCTTCTCGTTTCCGAAAGCGATCATCACGGAGGGAATTCCGCGGCGGACGAAGTTGTACTGATCGCTGCGAATAAAAATATTGCGCACAGGCTCGGGATCGGGCTGCGCCATGATTCCCATCCCTTGCGCAACGGCGCGAGCATCGTCGCCGACCGTGGATTCATCGAGCCCGTACACCGTCACGATCTTCAGGGGGTAGAGCGGCAGGAACATGTCCGTGTTGATATCCGCAACGATGCTGCGCGCGGGCACGGTTGGATTTGTGGCGTAATATCTGGACCCCAGCAGCCCTTTTTCTTCTCCCGTCACCACCACGAATAACACCGACCGCTTCATTTTTACATTGGCTTGCTTGAAGTGATCCGCCAATTCCAGGATGGAGGCCACTCCGGACGCGTTGTCCATTGCGCCGTTGTAAATCGAGTCTCCGTTGATCGGTTTGCCGATTCCCAGGTGGTCGATGTGCGCCGACATCGCCACATATTCGTCCTTCAATTTTGCATCCGAGCCGGGATAGATCGCCGCAAGATTTTGCGATTCCACGCTGCCGCGCTTGACTGCCGTTCTCGCCTTCAGTTTCGCCGGAAGAGCGAAACGCGGCAGTTGTTTTCCTTGTTCCGCAACGGCCACGAGTTCATCCAGGGTGTGGCCGCTGCCGGCGAAGAGTTCGTCGGCGTGCGCGGGATTCCACGCGATGGCGATCTGTTCGCCCGCGGTTTCATCCATCCCCGGCCCTGCCAGTTGCATGGTCATCTGGAAACGGCTCAACGCGATTCGTGGCCACGGGACATCCATATGATGCGGATTGGGAATCGCTATGGCGCCGATCATGCCCGCGCTCTTCAGCGTCGCCCAGCGCTGGCCGCCCGATTGATAGTGGGCGGCGAGTGCGCTGGACATCGAGCTGGGAGCGCCGCCGATATAAACGGCGATTTTCCCTTTCGTGTCCAGGCCCGCGAAATCATCGTAGTTGTCGTCCGGCACGCGCAGTCCGTAGCCGACGAAATACATCCCGGCCTCCACCGCCGGCGCGGGATCAACGCGCGTGCCGATGATGGCATCCTCGCCAAGTTCGATCGCCTGCTCTTTGCCTTGGCGCTCGAGAGTGAGGCTCGAATCGCTCTCGTCAAGTTGCAGCGTATTGAATTTTACGGACTGGATGTAACCTTCGGTGCCTGCGGGTTTCAACCCGTCGCGCTCGAATTGCTTGGCCACAAATTCCGCGGCTTGGCGATGCCCTTCGCTGCCGGTATTCCGGCCCTCGAGCTTGTCCGAAGCCAGAAATTCCACATAGGACCACCAGCGCGATCCGTCCGGCGCGCCGGCCGCCAGCAAGGAAGACGCTGCGATTGCGAGTACGCCCAACACCAAGAGTTTCGTTTTCATCGAATTCTCCTTGCCGGCAGGATAGCTTTCTTTGCCAATCGGGAAACGCGATGGCGATTCGGCCGGAGCAGACGGGCCCCGCAGCTCGCCGAACGATACAACACTTGGGCTCAATTCATCAATGCGGGACGGAGGCCTGGTAGACGCGGTACCAGTCCTCTGCAATTTCGCGCTGCGCTTGCTCGAGAGTAAGGCTGCCCGAGCAGACTTCGGCATGGAGGTAATTTTCCACTTTGTCCTTGGCGTGGGCGCCACCGTCCGGGATGGACGTCTCGAAGGGCTCGGGCCAGAGATTTTTTGGGTCGGTGGGATTACCGCCGAGTTCGAGCGGGATGAAATGATCCTCTTCGTAGTCTTTCAGGCGTGAGTCGGAGTAGCCGTATTCGCCGATTTGTTCGACTTTCAGGCGATGCGTGTAGCTTTCCTCGGGGCGGATGGATTTCGTGCTCCATCTCGGATTGCAGATCGTCTGGCGGATATTTTCCTGGGTGATGTCCGGATTGGTCGCGCCCGGAGTCCGCACCGGGTCGGGATAAATATCCGGCGGCCCGGCATGAGGCTGGGCTGATTCACCGCCGGATGTCGATTTCGTTGACGGCGAAGGGAAATTTGTGCGGATGATCCACGCGAGGAACAGAAGCAACAATATTGGGATCAGAAAAGGAAGAATGCTTTTGCGATTCCGCATCCGCTCCAGTGTAACTCAAGTCGGAAGGGTGTTTAGTGGCGCGGGCTTCAGCCTGCGCGTTTTAGTCGCGGAAAGATCGACCCTTCCTCGACCAACCCACGCAGGCTGAAGCCCGCGCCACTTCGGAGCGAAATTCGGGTATCATCATTGAGGGAATTTTTCCCGCCCAATTTTCACTAATTGCCGCGCCGGATTTGGATGGCGTGTGCCCCGAGGGAGTTCCGCTTGATTTCACGATACACGCGCGAAGAGATAGGCCGGGTCTGGAGCGAGGAGGGCAAATTCCGACGCTGGCTGGAAGTCGAACTGGCGGCAACGGAAACGCTGGCCGAATCGGGGGTCGTGCCCGCCGCCGCTGCCGCGAAAATTCGCGAGAAGGCGCGCGTCGACGCGGGCGTGGTAAAGCGAATCGCAGAACTCGAAGCCAAGGTGAAGCATGACGTGATCGCATTCACTATGGCCGTCGGCGAAACGATTGGCGATCCCGACGCCGCCCGCTGGCTGCATTACGGCCTGACCTCCAATGACGTGGTGGACACGGCCCAGGCGCTGCAGATTCGCGAGGCGTCGCGCCTGATCGAGCACGGACTTGTCCGCTTCGGCGAAGTGCTCGAACGTCGCGCCCGCGAGTTTCAGCACACCCCTCAAATCGGCCGCACCCACGGCATTCATGCCGAGCCGATCACCTTCGGCCTTAAAGTCGCCAACTGGTTTGCGGAAAACCGCCGCAATCTCGAGCGCTTCGGCCAGGCCGCGCGGCAAATGGCCGTCGGAAAAATTTCCGGCGCCGTCGGCAACGCGTCGCACCTGGGACCGGACGCGGAAGCGGCCATCTGCAAACGCCTCGGCCTGGACGTCGCTCCGGTCTCGTCCCAGGTAATTCAGCGCGACCGCCACGCGCAATATGTTTCGACGCTGGCGATTCTCGCGGCCACGCTGGAAAAAATCGCGCTGGAAATCCGCCACCTGCAGCGCACCGAAGTGCGCGAAGCCGAGGAACCCTTTGGCGGCGAGCAGCGCGGAAGTTCGGCCATGCCGCACAAGCGCAATCCGGTGTCGAGCGAACAGGTGTGCGGCCTCGCCCGTGTCGTGCGCGCCAATGCCGGCGCGGCGTTTGAGAACATCGCCCTCTGGCACGAGCGCGACATCTCGCACAGCTCGGTTGAACGCGTGATCCTGCCCGATTCGACCATCCTGGCCGATTACCTGCTTGCGCGCATGACCGACATCGTTTCCGGAATGCGCGTCTTCCCGGAGCGCATGCGCCGCAACCTGGACGCTACCGGCGGCCTCGTCTTCTCCGGCCAGCTCCTGCTGGACCTGATCGAAGCGGGCGCCCCTCGCGAAGACGCTTACAAATGGGTGCAGGAACATGCCATGGCGGCGTGGGAAACGGAAACAAATTTTCGCCAGCGCGTGGTTGCCGACCCGCGCATCAAAGTTTTCCTGGACCGTGCTGCTTTGGAAAAAACATTCGATCTGACCCGCCACCTCCGTTATGTGGACGCAATTTTTGCCCGCGTTTTCAAATAAGCCAGGGAGCATACAAAAATCGGTAAAGGATCGAGGGCGCCTGTTTTAATGCGGTGCAGGACTCTGTTCCTTTTTGAACCGCACCTGCGCCACCTGTTCCAACTTATCTTGACAGCCCTCTTGCATCCGTCGAAGATATACTTCCCTTCAATTGTTTTTCCCAGAATGCTTGCAGGCGGGAAACTTCCTCTCAGTTCCGCATCGCGCGGCTGTCCGCAGGGGGAAGAGTGTCTTCCACACCATCGCTCAAGGGAATTATCGTTGTAGCAGACAGCGATGAATGCGTGCGCGAGCCGCTGATCGAACTGCTGCGCTTGAACAGTTACCAGGTCATTGCGGTCGACAATGGCGAGCAGGCGTTCGAGGCGGTTTGTTCCCAGCCTGTGGATCTGGTGTTGCTTGACGTCATGATGCCTGGACTTACGGGAATTACGGTGTGCCGCGCGATCAAGGCCCGTCCGGAGACACGGTTTCTTCCCGTGGTGCTGGTTACCGGGCTGCCCTGCGCGGAAAACCGCATCCGGGTCATCGAAGCGGGCGCAGATGATTTTCTGCACAAGCAGGTCAAGCAGGAAGAACTGCTGGCGCGCGTGCATTCGCTCGTGCGCCTGAAGCGCTCCACGGACGAACTGGAAAGCGCGGAGACCGTGTTGTATACGCTGGCGCGCAGCATTGAGGCGAAGGACCCCTACACAGAAGGCCACTGCGACCGGCTCTCGCGCTATACGGTGTCGCTGGCCGAAAAGATTGGATTGTCAAGGGAAGTGTGCAACGACCTGCGACGCAGCGGAATCGTGCACGACATCGGCAAGGTGGCTGTGCCCGAAAACGTCCTGCTGAAGCCCGGCTCGCTGGACGCCGCCGAGCGCAAAATCATGGAAAAACACACCATCATCGGCGAGCGCATTTGCGCCCCCCTGAGATCCTTCCGCAGCGTTCTGCCCGTCATCCGCTCGCATCATGAAAAGCAGGATGGCAGCGGCTATCCCGACCATCTGAAAGGCGAGGAAATCCCGCTCACCGCGCGCATCCTGCAAACCATGGACATCTACGATTCGCTCACCACCGATCGCCCCTATCGCGAGGCGCTCACGCCGCAGAAAGCGCTCGAAATCATGCGCGAAGAAACGCGCCGAGGCTGGTGGGATGCTGATCTGGTGTCCGCTCTGGAAGGATTGCTTTCGGATTCTCCGCTGAAATTTTCGGTGGCAAGCGCCTGAACCCGCTCGCATTTCATGCCCTCATTCCAACTGGAAAATGAAATTCATTTGCTGCGCGGAGAGATGTGGATTTTCGTGGCGCCGGCGTCTCGCCGGCGAATTTTCCGATCTCTTCGCAGCGCAAAACCGCCGGCGGGACGCCGGCGCCACAACGCTATACGCGCTGCACGTAGCGCGCTTCCGAAGTATCCACCCTGACTTTGTCGCCGGTATTGACGAACGGAGGGACCTGGATGGTAAGACCGGTCTCGAGCTTGGCCGCTTTCATCACCGCGCTGGCGGTGGCCTTCTGCACGGTCGGCTCCGTGTCGACCACTTTGAGGTCCATCGTGTCCGGCAACACCACGCCGATGGCCTTGCCTTCGTAGAACTCCAATTTCACTGTGGTGTTCGGAATCAGGTAGTACACCGCTTCGCCCAATATGTCCGCGCCCAATTGAAATTGTTCGTAGGACTCCGTGTTCATGAAGTGGTAGCCTTCGTTGTCCGCGTAAAGATATTCGTGCTCGATTTCGTCGAAGATGGCGCGCTCGATGTCGTCTTCCGCGCGGAACCGGTAGTCGATGATCGACCCGCTGCGCAGGTTGCGCATTTTCGTGGCCATGGCGGCACGCTTGTTGCCGGGCGTACGGTGCTCGACGGCGTGCACCGAATACAGGTCGCCGTCGTGGCGGATGATCATTCCCGGACGCAGTTGTGTTGCTCGCATTTCATATGCTCCTGATGCCTACGGGGTCTTGCGGCAGGCGGTTCCAATCGGCTGCAATTTCGATTCGCGCAGTCTGGGCGGTGTAGGATTGCCGGACCAAAAGTGCGCCGCCCACCGAAGTTAGATTATAGACGCCGGGCGGAGGGCCGGTCAACGTGAGCGCGCCCGCTGCGGCCGGATCAAGCGGGAGCCCGGTGCGGATGGCGCTTCTGCTGGAGTACAATCTGTCCTGGCTCTGAATTGATGGAGGGAGGAACAATGGCGGAACCGACATACGACGAACTGAAGGCGCGCCTGGAGGAATTGGAAAAGAAGGGGGCGCGACGCACCGGTGAACTGGATTTCAAGGTCGGCGAAAAAGGCGGCGTGAGCGTTTACGGCCTGGGCCGGTTCCCGGTCACGTTATATTACGAGCAGTGGACCCGGCTGCTCGATGCCTCGCCAAGACTGCGGGAATTCCTGGAAGAAAACAAAAGCAGGCTGAAGCTGAAGGAAAAATAAGCGCCTGGGACGATGCCCATTGGTGAATTCTCTGTGATCCTCCGCATTTCTCACTGTTCTCTGTGTTGAGCTTTCCGGAATTCAACGCAGAGAACTCCGAGAACCCCGCGGGAAAATCCAAACTGATCGTGCGGCAGGCCCGCAGCTACGGCCGCTGCCTGTCGCGCTCGGCTTTCCCCTCCGCCATGATCTTTTCGATTTCATCCGGGGAGCGCGGCAGGCGCGCGCTGAGTTGTTTATAGCCGGTGGCAGTAATGAGCACGTCGTCCTCGATGCGCACGCCGAGATTTTCCTCGGGAATATAAATCCCCGGCTCGATGGTGATGACCATTCCCGGCTCGAGCGGCCGAGCGGGCCCGCTCGGATCGTGCACATCGAGCCCGACGTGATGGCTGAGCCCGTGAATGTAGTACCGGCCGAGCGAGCGGCCCTCTTTGTCCTTCCCGTGCGAATCGATGTAATCCATGGCGATTTTCTGCAGGCTCGTCGCTGCGTCCTTGCCGCCGATCGTCATGCCGGGCTTGAGCGCCGCCATGGCCGCGTTCTGCGCCCCCAGCACGATTTCGTAAATTTCGTGCTGCCGCGCGGTGAATTTTCCGTTGGCCGGAATGGTGCGCGTGATGTCGGACGCGTAGCCGGAATACTGGCCGCCAACGTCGAGCAGCACGACGTCGCCATCCTCGATCCTGCGGTCGAGCTTGTTGTAGTGCAGCACGGTCGAGTTGAAACCCGTCCCGACAATCGGCGAGTACGCCTCGGTTTCGCAACCCGCGGACGCGTGGATCTCCACCATCTTTGCCGCCACCTGATATTCATACAGCCCCGGGCGCACCATCTTCATGGCTTCGAGATGCGCGTCGATCGAGGGATCGATGGCTTTCTGAATCAGCTCCAGCTCGCCCGGCGATTTAACCGCGCGCAGCGTCCCGACGGCGGGGGAAACATCCTTGAGGGAAGCCTGCGGCACCAAATCTTTCACCCACTTAGACCAGTTCGCGGCGTGCGGGTAGCCTTCGTCGTGAGGGCCCGGCAGTTCGGTGTAAATTTCCGGATAATTTTTTGCCAGCGCAACGAGGGCATCGCGCAGCTTTGCGGATGTTTCGACGCGGGCGAAGCCTGTTTTTTCCTGGATGCCCGGATCTTCCGGCCCTACGCGCGGGCCGTTCCATCGCTCCTCGGCCAGATCGCGCGGCGGGAGATACAAAATCTCGCGCGGGCCGGCCCAGCCTTTCTCTCCCGCCGATTCAGGCACCAGCAGCAACGCGGCGCCTTCTTCGTTATGCCCTGTGAGGTAATAAAAATTTTCTTCCTGCATGAAAACGTAGGAGGGATTCGCTTCCTCGTGACCCGTGTAGCCGAACAGCACGACTGGAGCATTAACCGCGGCAACCAGCTTGGCGCGCCGCTCGGCAAACACAGTGGCCGGCTCGCGCTCCCACGCCCTGAGAATCGGCGCGAGACACGCCGCGAGCAAAAGGGCCAACACGCCGCACAGGATCGAGCTTCGTCTCTTCATCGGGCCACCTCGCGCGCATACGTAAGCCAAAAACATATCATGTAAATCCTTGGATGCGTCCGCAGCTTATGAGGTCTGTTCGCGGCAGTGACCCGGCTTAGTTTGAGGTGTAGCAAACGCTGCCCGCCCTGAAAAACGGGCGGCCTCTACAAAACCACTCGCCGGCGCGGCAGAATGGTTTCGTAGAGGCCGTTCCGTCCCGCGTCTTCCGGGACGGAACGGCCTCGCTCCAAGTCAAGCTCACGCACTCTTCTCTTCGTGCTTTTCTTTTCGAATGCCGAGTAATGCGATCAGCGCGAGCACTCCCGGATAGCATGACACGACGTAACGAGGCTCGGGGGCTTCCACCGTGGTGAGAAACGCCGTTCGAACCACAAAGTAAACGAGCAACAGTGCGATGCCCCAGAGATTCGCATCATCCGGCGCCCCGCTCATGCCGCTTTCGCTGCGCCTGCCCCAGGCAATCCAGATTCCGCCAACCGCCAGCGCCACGTACAGATACCCCAACACCGCAAATCCTCCCGTGACGAGCACGTCGGCGTAGGAATCTTCCCATTGCTCGCGCAGCGGCCAGAATTTGCCGTCGATGGGAAGCAGTTCGGTCCGGGGCGTGAACCAGATCGTCAGAGCGCGTTCGAATGGCACGCGAATGTAAGTTCGCAGATGGTGGCGCTGCGTCCGCTCGCGGGCAATTTCGGCAAACTCGCGGTCGATTTCGGGAGAAATGTCGAGCTCGGGGCTCTCATTGTATTGCGCGATTAAATCCGCTACTCGAGCCTTTTCCCCGGGAGAATCGAAAGCGGTTGCGGGGAGGCTATCGATGTCCACGCGATCTTCTCCGATCACCCAAATTGTAAAATAGACGTCGCGATAGCGTTCGAGCCACGTCCCCGTCCAGGCGTAAAAGCCAACTGGCGGGTACTCGCCAGGGAAAGTGGCGTAGCGCGGCGCGAGGAATTGCAGCTTGCGTAAGGAGATGGCATTGCGCGCGGCCCAGGGCAGGAGCGGCAGCAGAAACGCGCCGGCCATGGCCGCTGCTAACAGAATCGCTTTTCGGGCGCCCTGAGCGCGCCAGGCGCGAAGCCCGTAGAAGAGAACCGCGACGCCCACAAGCAAGGGCATTTCGGGCCGCACCAGGGTCGCCGCCCCGGTGAGAAAACTGCCAATTAGCGAAAAAGCAAAAGGGAAAGCCCAAAAACGCCCGATTCGAAAGACCACGTTCGTGGATTCCTCCCGAAGGCCCATGGTGAAGCAGCAGAGCGCGGCGGTCGCGAGGAACGTCACCACGGCTTCGGTCAGCACGGCGGCCGAGTAATTCGCCAGGAAAGGGCACGTGGCCGCCAGCCAAAGCGCTATAATCCACACGCTCCGGCGCGCGCCGGCGGGCGCTAACGCTGCGGCCAGTGCCGCCGTCAAAATACAGGTGATGACGTCGAGAAGGGCCTGAGACAACAGAATGGCCTGTATCGAGCGTCTAAAGAGCAGAGTCACTCCGGCCAGAAAAGCCGGGTATCCCGGCGTTCGGAGGTCCGTCGGAAGCAGTTGACCGTTCTGCAGCAATCCATAGACGTGGTGGTCGACCCAGTTGTTGGCCAGTTGCAGATATGTGGCGCTGTCGTCCGTCGTAGCTGGGAACCAATGAACGAACGCCAGGCGCAGGGCCAGCCCCACAATTACGGAAAGGAACGCTGAAGCGGAAAGTGCCGTGACGCGGCTGCTCCGTGCGGGTATGATCGTCTCTTCCCGGCGATGCGGTTGTGTGGCAGGTGGATTGGTCATCGATGCCGTTCCGACAGACGGCTCGCTTGAGTTACTTGAGATAACGGAATGAAGCCGCGCAAGCCCATATTCTACGATGAGCAGCGCCGCCGCTGGCGGCGCACCAGCCGCATTCTGGAAATCAGCGGCGCGCTTTTTACTTTGCTGACCATCACGTTTTTAATCAACATTCTTGTAAGCCCTCGATTGCCCGTGCCCTTGCTTCCCACTAACCGCACCGCGCTGCATCCGGTGCGTGAAAAAACCAGGACTAAAATCACGTTGAAAAGGACGGGGCGGTACCGCCGCGTCGAATCGCTCGGCCAGATGCCCGCCACTTACGATCCCGTGCGCGCCGCATTTTACGTCAGCTGGGATCCCACATCTCTCGCGGCGCTGCAGCAGCATTTCCGGGACATCGACTTGCTCGTTCCCGAGCGCCTGCACTCGATTACTGCCACCGGCCGCCTGGATGTGGAGGCCGATCCCAAACTCGCGGCCTGGGAGCAGACGCTGGCGCAACAAAATCCTCCCATCAAAATTCCTACCATGCCGCTGCTGAACAATTCCGACGGCACCAACTGGCTCACCGACGAAATGGCCACCATGCTCAAGAGCCCCGCGGCCCGTGGAAATCTGGCTCAACAATCGGTCCAATATCTCACACTAAACCACTTCGCCGGACTCGTTGTCGATTTTGAAGAAATTCCCGACAAGAGCCAGAAGGATTTCAGCCAATTTATCTCCGAGCTGGCCGCGGATCTGCACAGCTCGAATCTGAAACTCATGGTTGCACTCCCCGCGGCCGACTGGATTTACGACTACGCCGGGATTGGAAAATCCGCCGACGCCGTGATCCTCATGAATTACGACCAGCACTGGCGCACATCCGGCCCCGGCCCCATCGCCGCGCAAGATTGGTTTGTGAGGAACATCGAGGCCATCACCAAGCTGGTGCCGCCGGCGAAGCTGGTGATGGGAATCGCCAACTACGCCTACGATTGGCCCAGCAAGGCGGGATTGAAGGCGCACGAACAGGCCAAGGTGGAGAGCTTCCAGGAGTCCATCGTCACGGCGACGGAATCGGAAGCCCAGGTCCAGTTTGACTCGGATTCTCTCAACCCTTTCTATTCGTATTCGGACGAGCACAACTTCATCCACCGCGTCTGGATGCTCGACGGCGTGACCGCCTACAACGAACTGCGCGCCGCCGAACGCGTCGGCGTGCAAGGCACGGCGATCTGGCGGCTGGGCTCGGAAGATCCTTCGGTGTGGTCGATCTGGGATAACTCGCGCCCCAATGACGCCGACCGCGCCAAACTCCAAGACATGCCACCGGGATATGACCTGGTTCTCGAGGGCGACGGCGACATCTGGAGGTTCGCGGACACGCCGCAAAAAGGGAAACGTTCGATTCGCTTTGATCCTGCGACCGACAACATTGTCGAGGACAATTACCAGTCGCTTCCCACTTCTTATCGCATCTTCCAGATGGGCGCCGCGCCCTACAAAGTCGCGCTCAGTTTCGACGATGGGCCGGACACGACCTTCACGCCAAAAATTTTGGATGTCTTGAAAGCCAAACATGCGCCAGCCACATTCTTTGTGATCGGAAGCGGCGCCAACGACGCCCTGGGAATTATCCGGCGCGAATATGACGAGGGCCACGAGATCGGCAACCACACCTATACGCATCCACGCTGGAATGAAATCTCGCGCACGCAAATTGACGTCGAGCTGAATGTGACCGAGCGGCTGCTGAACAGCACGCTGGGCGTGAAGACGCTCTTATTCCGCCCGCCGTACGGCATCGACCACCAGCCTGAAACGGCGGATGAAGTCGCTGAGCTGCCCATCGCGCAATCCATGGGCTACTTGATCGTGGGCGCGCGAATCGATCCGCACGATTGGGGCGAGCCTGGAGGTGTTCCGCCGGCTCCGGCCCAAGTGATCGTTCAACGCGTTCTCGAGCAGGCGCGTTCGAACGGCGGCAACATTGTGCTGCTGCATGACGGCGGCGGTGATCGCGCGAATACCGTGCAAGCCTTACCGGAAATTATTGACGGCTTGCGCGCCGCGGGATTTCAGATCGTCCCGGTCTCGGAGCTGGTAGGGCAAACGCGCGCGCAGCTGATGCCGCCGCTCACTTTCCGCGCGCGCCTCGTGG
>Ga0210396_10002070_pt1 | contig 20720 bp, 19 predicted proteins | sample IncBWH17OmetaG_FD_155466 | JGI IMG/M metagenome (GOLD analysis project Ga0210396, IMG submission 155466) | Forest soil microbial communities from Barre Woods Harvard Forest LTER site, Petersham, Massachusetts, United States - Inc-BW-H-17-O ... | reverse complement strand
AACGCCAGCGGGAACTTGGCCGGGTTTCCGCAGTCGTTAGAAGCGCATACCGACACCGAGAGCGCGTCAGGGACAAGTGGCAGTGTGGCCAGGGTCTGAGCGCTGATCGTGTCCGGGATGAAGAGGTTCATGTTGTACTGGGAGGCGAGGCTGCGGGTCGCGGAGATCGCTTGCTGGAGCGACGATCCGTCGTTGACGATGTGAAGCTCGATCTTGTGGCCGAGAACGCCGCCGGTCTTGTTGTAGTAGGCGGCGATCGCCTTGAGCGCAGGTTCCTCCGCTACGCCTACCGCGCTATAGGCGCCGCTGATCGGCAGCACCGCCCCGATGACGAATGGAGTGCTCGAACTGTTACTGCTCCCGCTAGAGCTGCCACTTGCACACGCGGTTGCGGTAGATACCACTAGTACCGCTATTCCCAGAAGTGGTACGGCGAATCTCAGTTTCATGATCATTTACTCCGCGAAGACGGTATCAATGCTGGATAGGCCAGGTGCCGTGAAGTCGCCTGTCGTCCGGCGACCGAGCCGATGATGACCGTCGGCGGGGCGACTCCTTTGTCGTTGTTGTCGTTCTCGCGTGGGCGCAGCGCAGCGCGGGTCTGCGGCTCTCGCGCTGCTCTACCCCTTCATCACGCACTCCGAGGGGTGACTGGGGACAGCTCCGGCCCAGGACCGAAGCCCGACAGGATGAGCGACGGTGGATGCCGCTCTCCACCCGCGTTCCGCCTGGCCAGGACGTGCTCCCGAGCGGTTCCGCTGCCTATCGATAGCCGTAGCCAGGCCATCTGCCACGTGTAATAGGTGAGGCCGACTTCGTCGCAGAATCCGGCTGCGCCGAATGCTTGGTGGCAGACGTCGGCGACCTGGCTCGCAGCTCGGGATGTCCAGAGCCATGCCAGTGCCGCTGCCTCAGCCGCGCGCGGGTCGCCTGCCGATACCCGCCACGCCGCGTCCACCGTGCACAGGCGCATGCCTTCGGCGTAAGCGAATACCTCAGCCAGCGGCAGCTGCACCGCCTGGAAAGCGGCGAGCGGGCGACCGAACTGCTCCCGGGTCGCGACGTGCGCACTGGTCAGCTCGATTGCGCCGATGGACAGCCCGGTCAGCAGGGCAGCCGCGCCGACCCAGCGTTGCAGGCGCAACTGGTCCGGCTCCTGCGCGTCCCGGTCCGCTTCGTACCAGCCGTGCGGTAGCCGGTACGCGAGCTCCGCCTGCGGGAGTGGCCCGGCGGCCAGCACGGCGCCGGATAGCTGGTCAACGACCATCTCTGCGACCGCGCCCCACCCCACCATGCGGACGCCTGCCCTGCGCGGTCCGATGCTGGAGACCACCAGGCCCCGAGTCAGCCTGTCTGCGGCGTCAGCGTTGCCGGAGGCAACCGCCAGGTAAGCCTCGAGGACCGGTCCCGGCAGACCGCCCCGGCCGACCTCGATGAAGGCAGCCGCCGTGGTCAGGGCGCAATCCGCATCGCACAGCTCGCGGGAGAGCAGGCCCCAGCGCTGGAAGTCGAGCCATCGTGATGGCTCGAATGGCTCGCTGCCTGGCCGCGCGCGCTGCGACTTCTCGTCCACCCAGCGACGGAGCTCCCGAGTCAGATCCCACGTCTCCTGCGGCAGTTCAAATTGCACGCTTCACCTGGCCCTGGGGAAGTTGAGCGCAGATCTGGCGATGACAGACAACTGGATCTGATAAGTGCCCGCCTGGACGGTGACGGTGGGCGCCTGGCGTATCGCGAGCGACTCGATCTCCCCGCCCGCGACGGCTTGCGGGTCCGGATTGGCTGGGTACATCTCCAGTCCCAGGACCTCCTCGGCCAGCGCCGCGACCGCCCTTTCGTAGGTAGCGTTCAGCGCGAACGCGGCCGATGACCGCCAGCTGATGTCCTCGCCGTGGATGTTCGCCGCGATCGCTGAGTAGTTGACAAGCTCACTCATCCGACCCATCGCCAGGCAGTCGGCCAGCGCCCGGTCGTGCGCCGGGTCCAGGCCTCGCCGCTTGATCTCCCGCTCGATCAAACCCAGAATTCTCGTGCATCGCGCGTACCGGGCATTGCCCAGCCGTTCGAAGGGCAGCGACGCCATCGCCACGGCCCAACCGCCATGCAGTTCGCCGAGCAGACCGTCCCGCGGGACACGGACATCTGTGAAGGACACCGAATGCAGCCGATGCCAGCCGATCGCCGATGGAATCTCCCGCACCGTTATTCCTGGCAGGTTCATCGGGACGAGCATTGCCGAGATCCCCCGGTGGCCCTTCTGCAGCGGATCCGTACGCGCCAGGAGGAATCCCCGCGTGGCCGTGTCCGCGTAGCTGGTCCATACTTTCTCACCGTTGATCACGAAATGATCACCGTCGAGGATCGCACGAGTGCTCAGGTGAGCGAGATCTGAGCCAGCACCCGGCTCGCTGTACAGCTGCGCCCATTGCACGAGCCCCTTACCGATTTCCGGCAGAAGTTCCGCTTTCTGGGCCTCGGTGCCGAACTCCATGATCATCGGCCCGATCCAGTTCACGCCCATGTACTGTCCGCCGCGGGGCTCGTGATGGGCGAACAGCTCCTCCTGAATAACCGCCTGCTCCCACGCCGAGCCGCCCTTGCCGCCGAATTTGGGTGGCCAGTGATAGGTCAGCCATCCACGCTCGGCCAGCTCGCTGACCGCATGATCGACGACGGCTCGTCCGTTGTGCTCGTACCACAGCCCGGCCCAGGTCTCCGGGAGAATCTCGGCGAGCAGGCCGCGCAACTCCTCCCGCAGCCGCGCCTCCTCGGCGCTGAAGTTCAGATCCACGGCACCGTCCCGGCTTCACCGAGACGTCCAGCTGATATCCCCATTTTAGGAATCTCAGGAATCTTTAGCATGATTGGCAGACTAGTATGCTGGATCTTCCAGCGCAAGACCAGGCCAGACGTGAAATGGTGGCTAGCGACATGCCCGACATCGACACACCGGCCCCGGCGCCGGCGGATACGCCGCCGGAGCCGCGCGAGATGCGCTCCTCTCTCGACGGAGACCGCTTCCGGGCACCAAAGACCGCCGACCTGGTCGTTCGCGATATTCGCAAGCAGATCGTGGCGGGAGACCTCGCAGCGGGCCAACTGCTTCCGGCAGAGTCTCAGCTGACCCGCCAGCTCGGCGTCTCGCGGACCGCCCTACGCGAGGCTTACCGGGTCCTTGAAACGGAAGGCCTGATCCGTGTACGCCGGGGTGCTCAGGGGGGCGCAGTGGTCCATCCGCCAAGCAGCGAGGCGGCTACCCGCTCGGCAGGACTGGTGCTCCAGTATCTCGGCACCACGGTCAGCGACGTCTATGACGCGCGCATGGCGCTCGAAATACCCGCCGTCGTCAAGCTGGCTCGTTCCCATAGCGAGACCGACATCGCCACGCTACGCACAGTCGCCGACCAGGCAACACGATCTCTTGACAACCCGGCCGAGTCACCGACCCAGCACAGCGGCTTCCACGGGAGCGTCGTGCGCCTTGCAGGAAATCCGGCACTGATCCTGTTCTGGACGATGACGGACCAGATCATCACTAGCGCCAACAGGTCGTTCTTGAGCAATTCACCGACTGAGGCGGCGGTCCGGGACGTGCATCGCGCGCAGCGCGTACACGAAAAACTTATCAAGTTGATCATCCAAGGTGACGTCACCGCAGCGCAGACTTTGTGGGCCGAGCATCTGGAAGAAACCGCCGCGATGATCCGCAGAGAGAGCGGACCAATGCTCGTCATAGATCTGCTCGGCTAGCGCACCTTCGGCAGCGATGTTACTGGTAGCTCCACGGCCGCCAGCACCCTATGGCCATGAGCTCCTAACCGCCGTCGCCGGGATGGCGAATCCCATCCCCGCCGGCTGCAAGAACGGCATTAACGTCGCATGTCCTGAAATCCCTTGCTCCCCTGGTCACCGTGCCTTTTCTCGCCCTCCGGCACCCTTCTCCACTCATCGCTCTCAGCGATCTTGCGGTGCCTACAGTGACCATGATCTGCAGCCGCGCAAACGGCTGCGGCGAAGCGTCCGAGGTAAGACCAGGGCGTGTTTCATAAGTGGCGGGGAAGCCATTCGTTGATCGCCGCGATGTGGATGGTGGCTTCGTAGCGGACGGCCGGCTTGTCATGGCGGGTCGCGACAGCGCGGTGGCGCATGAGCTGGTTGATGCCGCACTCGACCGCGTAGCGCTGCTTGTACAACTGGGCGTCGAATGCGGGCGGGCGGCTGCCGGCGCGGCCCTTGTTCTTGCGGTTCCGGACCTGGCCGGCCTTTTCCGGGATGGTGCACGCGATGCCGCGCCGGCGCAGGTAGCCGCGGTTGGCGCGGGAGCCGTAGGCCTTGTCGGCCAGCACCCGGTCCGGGCGGGTCCGGGCCCGGCCCGGCCCCCGGCGGGGGGCCGCGATGCCGTCCGGTACCGGCTGGAACTGCGGGCTGTCAACCCGCTGTCCCGCGGTGATCACGATCGACAGGGGTTTCTGGCCCTGCTCGCAGGCCAGGTGCACCTTGGTGGTCAGCCCGCCCCGGGACCGGCCCACGCCATGATCGGCCGGCTCGGCGCCGGGCGGCTCAGCCTGCAGATCCCCTTTTTACGCGCACCGGCCGCATGCTGGTGCGCCCGCGCGATCGTGGGATCCACGCTGACGTCCCAGGTGATCAGCCCGGCCGCGTCCGCCCGGGCCTACAGCCCGGCCAGGATCCGCGCCTAGGTGCCGTCGCGCTGCCAGCGGCGGAACAAGCCGTACACCGTCTGCCACGGCCCATAGCACGGCGGCAGGTCCCGCCACGGCGCGCCGGCCCGGACCCGCCACCGGATCCCGTTGATGAGCTGCCGTTTCGCCCATGTCGCCGGGCGGCCCGGCTTCCTGCCACGCGGCAGCAGCGGCTCCAGGACCGCCCACTGCGCATCGGTCAGGTCCGCCCGCTCCGTCACCGCTAAGGTGGCCACGAGGTCTCCGTGCAGATGGTCTTCTTCGTCGTTGACTCATCTACCGGAGACCTCGCCCGTCACAGATCACCGACACGCGGGCATTTCAGTCACCCTAGCTGCCCAGGGGAAATACCTCATGACACCCGACAGCACGTCAGGCGCATAGCTCAGACGCCACGAGGATCACGAACGGCCCGGGAACATCCAGCCGCATGGTGAGCGAGTACAGGCGCCGGGCGCAGTGCTCAGCGTGACTCCAGGAGTTGCCTGAGCCTGGCGAGGTCGGCCGCTACCAGGCCGGCGTCGCGCGCGAACTCCTCGTCGGTCATGCCGGGCTGGCGCCGCAGCGTGAACACCACCTCGCTGCCGTTTCCGTCCGCGATCACGCGCACCGGGACATAGATGATCTCACCGCGGGGCAACCAGACATGGTGATCCAGGACGCCGTAATCGTTGCGCGCCGCGAAGGCGAAGCCTGCCCGGCCCTCCGGAGTGCGCACGAACCACTGCCCGACGGCTTCCTCGACCGAAGTCCCCAGCCCTGGTGCCCAGTACGGCAGGTTCGCCGGGTCACTAGCGTATTCGTAGACCTCGGCCGGAGCGCGGCCGATTCGCTCGCCGAGGTGCCTGGACCCAGAAGCCATGCCAGCATCATGGCGCATGCCACCAGCGCCAGGATTAAACAAAACGGCCACCTGGGCTCGCGGCAAGAAGCGCCCCCCAGGCCGGTTACCGGGTCTTGGTGAGGTGCAGGAGATCATAGCCGCCCGCCGGCACGCAGCCCGTCTCCGGTACCCGACCCGCCGACCAGCCGCCTGGCTCCCGTTCACCCACCGGTCAACACAGGTCACGACCCGAAGTACGGCTGCCATATCCAGCTTTTGAAACACGGCCTAGGCTTAAGTTTTAACCTGATTTCTATTCATATCGGGCCATATGCTGAGTATTCGCTCATATGTCCGGGCAATGTATAAGGAACGGCCGTTTCCCTGATGCTGGGTGTTACCACACATCCCGCATCACAAGAAGGAAACGGCCGTTTGCCGCAGAAGTTGACGGTTGAGGGCTCTTAACGCAAGGCCATTGGACGTACATCCCTGAAGACGGGAGTCGACTCCCGTCTTCGGTTCACGTGTTTGGCGACGATCAGCGATGGGGCAAGGTTTGGCGGGGGAGACCATCGACTCTACGCGCCCGAGCGAAGGTGCAAGCTCTATTCACGGCGGCTGCGACGAAGAGTTACAGTAACAGCATGGCGGCGAGGCGTTATGTCCGTTATGGCGCGTTCACGACCGTTTGACGGGCATCACCTACTGCGTCGGCAGACTTCCCGTCAGGTATAACCTGCGGGAGCAGCGAGGACAGCCCCAATGCGGTGCACGACCTATCCAAGGTCTACTCCACAGTCTACGCTGTTGACTTGTCAAGTAGCGGCATCAAGCCGACAAGTCGAATAGGACTGTCCGTCGTAGACCGTGCGCCGGGTCAACGTTCTAAGCTGGGCCCGCGTGCATCAGACATTGAAGTATGCCGTTTCTTCGGCTTGGGAATCGGGCCGATCATGGTGGCTGGGGTGGGTGACCAGAACAGCTAGCCGGAGAGTCGCAAGTTTGATTGACTGGCGGTATGCGCGTACTGCCGGGTAAGGAGTGGCTTCGCCGGCTGCTGGCCTGGTGCCGCAGGAAACTCATGATGTTTGCGGGCAGCCGAGGAGTACCGCTGCCCAGCGCTGACCGGGTGCCAGAGGAAGCTGAGCCTGTGTCGGAGGAAACGCGGATGGGTGTGGTCCTGCTGCGGTTGCAGGCCCAGGCCGCGGATTTCAGAAAACCTGAATTTAACTGGGTGAATCGCAGGGTCGAACTCATGGAGTTCCTCGATACGCGTGCGGTCCGCAGGCATGTCAGCGTCGACTTCGATGTCCCAGCGGATGCGCCCAGCATTCTCGTCGGCGAGCAGCAGTTCAGATTGGTGCCTATCACCAACTTGCCGAAGGGCAGCCTCGTAGCGTTCGATATAACAGACGAAAATGGTTCCGCTCTTTGGCTGCCAACTTCTGACTACTCCAGCAAGATTCTGGCATCGACAGTTGCCTATTGGGCCGAGAGCATCCTTGGTACGGGCTCCCTCACCGCCGACTTGGCCCGGATCATCAGTGGACCAACCGAGCTCGGGGAAGAGTGGGCTCCCTTCGGCGCGGCCGGAGCCTTGATCGACGCCGAGAACCGTTATGGCGGTGCATCGCAGATGCTATCGACGATATCGGACTGGCTCCTTGCGTTTTGGTCCGCTGGCCGTCGTAAGCGATTGACCTGGCGTGGCTTTCGCCAGCTGCGCAGCTTGCAGAGGCAGTGGGCGCGGGCCCAGGCCAGCATGAACGCCGCTACCGAGAACCTTCGCAAAGCTCAGCACGACTGGGGGAATACTGCGCCGGATAAGAAGTCCGCAGTTATGACCTTGATGAGGGTAGAGGGGTTTCGTAGCCAGCTCGAGGTGTTGGCTAGAAATATCGTGGTCCTAGCTGCGGTGACGAACCCACCAAAGACTCGGCGCATTGTGAAATTGACTTTCGAGGACCGCATCACGTACCTGCCGCAAAAGGGCCTCCCGCGCCGACTCATGCAGAGCGCCGGGTGGCTCTGCTGGCCCGTGGAGGTGCCAATCGGCGGCAGTGGCGGCATTCATCATCTAGAAGCAGCCGCCCCACCGGGAGTCGACATTGTCCGGATCATCGTGACAACGTGGAAGGACGGCAGACCGGTCGGGCGTACTTCCCAGCCGGGAGGATCCCCGCACGTGCCCGTCCGGGTTCCCGCAGACACGCCCTACAGGTCCCAGGCCAGAATCCTCCTACGAGTGAGCCGACCAGGATGGCTTACCAGTGCCTGGCTGGTGGCGCTCGTCATCGGCGCTGTGATGTTTGCTGGCAGGCTGAGACTCTCAGTGATGTTCTACAGCCCGCCAGGGCAATCCCCGAGCAGTAGCGAGGCCGCTACGGCAGCGACCCTCCTACTGGCCCTACTCGGTGTTGTCGCCGCCGTGCTCGCCAGGCCAGGTGAACACCCTCTGGCATCCAGGCTTCTGCTTCTGGCCCGAGTGCTTATCCTGATCGATTCAGCTGTAGTCCTCAGCGCCACCGGCGCTCTGGTGTTGCACCGCCCGGGCGCGCCTGAGACTACAGCTCTGTGGACTTGTTTGCTCGTGGTAACCCTGGTAGTGGCAGGCCTGATCACCGCCTCTCGGTTCTTGCCGGTGATGGGAACACCTCGCGGAATAAGCCGCCTGGTTGCTACGCTTCCTATAAGGCGGAGGTGAGGTCGGTGATGCGTCGGAAGCGCAACTGGGAATCAGGACCGACTGCGTCTGATGCGGGGGCAGTGAACGCTGCTTCTCGGGTGCACGGCCGGGAACTGTCTCCTGTGGAGCGTGTCGTCAAGGAACAGTCAGAGTCGGACCTGCCGTCTGGTGCCGGGACCAGGGAGGACCCTCCCTGGCTGCGTGACCAGCAACTACCTCCTCAGGTCCATGGGGACCAAGCAGGGCCGAGCTCGGAGGTTGGCCTAGGGGTAGTGAACGTCCCGGCCGCAGACGGCTATCACTTCGCTGATGACCATCCATGGGGCGAAGAGCAGCAAGCGGCCCTAGTTAAAAGCCTGACAGACCTAGAGCAAAGCATCTCTCGGGCGTGAATCTTCTCAACTAAGTGCCGGGTCCCGCCGACGACCGAGAGCCCTGGCCCGTCGCACGCGACGGCCGGGCTGAAGTATCGTCTGGAGCCGTCCAGGACCGTCTACGACATCGGGCATCGCCAGGCCGATCCCGTCCAGGCCGGCGAGCGAGCCACCGAGTAGCAATCGCCACAGGCAACGGCGGACGGTCTATCCCAGGTCAAGCGTGCCCCTGCGCTGGCAGCCGAGATGGGAACTTGGCTTCGGGACGAAGAGGCCGACATCGCTAGGAAACCCACATCACGGTGTCAGGCGGCGGCAGAAGTCCTGATCCGACTCCCCGCCTGGCTGGCGGACCTGGTCAGCTCGGGAGCCGCGTGCGGATCGAACCCCAACCGGGACCCCAAGTACGTGGCCGCTGGGACCGCCTCCGCCGCAGCGACCACCTCCAAGCTGGCCTTCGTGGCCATCTGGAACCCGATGGCCCCCCGTTACGGGCAGCAGACCTATACCGCCACGGGCTTCTGATGCACCGGACCGTCCGGACATTCGTCTTATCAGAGGTAACGGCGCAGTGCCTCTGATAACTCGCCCGCGCGTCCTTCGACGAGAAGGGTGCGACTTTCAGCAATCTATGGCGCCCCGACAGCTTCAATTATGTGGTGCGCGCGGTGTCCGTGGCCGTGAGAAAGTGGCTCTGGCGCAATTGTCGTGACGTCGGTGGCCGGCGTGGTGCGTGGTGTCCGGATCGCGGCTTTTGTGATCATGACCGGCGTGCGATCTTGAAGCTCTCACCGTCCTGGTCCCTCACCTGGCCGGCGTGGCCGTCGAGCGCGTGTCCGCGGCGGGCAGGTCAGTGCATGTGCTGGCCCGGGCTTGCGCCAGCGAGGCAGCCTGCACCGGATGCGGTGCGGTGTCGCGGCGGGTGCACAGCAGCTACCAGCGGCGGCTGGCCGATACCGCCAGCGGCGGCCAGGAAGTGCTCATCGACCTGCAGGTCCGCCGGTTCTTCTGCGGCAACCCCGCGTGTACCAAGACGACGTTCGCGGAGCAGGTGCCGGGCCTGACCAACCGCTACGGGCGGCGGACCTGCACCCTGCAGGCCGTCCTGCAGGCGGTCGCGCTGGCCCTGGGCGGCCGGGCCGGGGCCCGGCTGACCGGCAGGCTGGCCTGCACGGTGAGCCGCTCGACGCTGGTGCGGCTCATCCGCGCCGCCGCCGACCCAGATGACCAGACCCCGCTGGTGCTGGGCGTCGATGATTTCGCGCTCCGCAAGGGGCACGTCTACGGCACCATCCTGGTCGACATCGAGACCCGCCGGCCGGTCGACATGCTGCCGGAGCGGTCCGCGGAGTCCTTCCGCGGCTGGCTGGATGCCCACCCGGGCGTGGAGATCATCTGCCGGGACCGCGGCGGCTGCTACGCCGAAGGCGCAGCCGAGGGCGCCCCGCTGGCCATCCAGGTCGCCGACCGGTGGCATCTATGGCACAACCTGGCCGAAGCCGTCGAACGCGCGGTCGCCCGCCACCGCTCCTGCCTGCAAGACCCGCCACCAGACCCCGAACCCGGGCCGCCAGCGGCCCAAACCGCGCCAGCTCCTCAGGCAGGCCTGGCAGCGCGGACCCGGACCCGGCACGCCGAGATCCACACCGCGCTGGCCCGCGGCCTGACCCTCACCCAGCTCAGCCGGACTTTACGGCTGGATCCCAAGACCGTCCGCCGCTACGCCACCGCTGCGACCGCTGATGAGCTGATCGGCGGCGCCCGCCTGACCCGGCCAGGCCTGCTCGGCCCGCACCAGGCCTACCTGCAGCAGCGCTGGGACGACGGGATCCGCGGCACCGAACGGCTGCACGCCGAACTGGCCGGTCGCGGCTACCGGGGCAGCCTGCGCACCCTGCGCCGGCTTACCGCACAGCTGCGCCGCGACACCGCCGTTCCCGCGCCGCCACCAGTGCCCGCAGCCAAGAAGGTAGCCAGCTGGATCCTCACCCCGCCCAGCGACCTCGCCGACGACAACCGCGCCGCGCTCGCGCGGATCACCGGCCGCTGCGAGGAACTCAAAACGACCCGTGACCTGGTCCGTAGCTTCGGGGACATGCTTCGCCACCGCCGCGGCGAGCACCTGGAAGCCTGGGCCGGCCAGGCCGAGGCCAGCCCAGTCAGCGAACTGCGCGGCTTCAGCAAAGGCCTGCGCAGGGACTGGGCCGCCGTCACTGCAGGGCTCACCGTCTCCTACAGCTCCGGCGCCGTCGAAGGCCACGTCAATCGCATCAAGATGATCAAACGACAGATGTACGGCCGCGCCAAACCCGACCTGCTCCGCAAACGCGTCCTGCTCGCCGACTGACCCATCACGACAATTGCGCCAGAGCCACCACAACTTGGCCGTTGACACCAGGACAGGCCTTCGTAACGTCCCAGGAGAGAGGCCACGTCCTTCGAGATGGTGTATGAAATGGCCACCTCGCGACCTGTTTCCATTTAAGCGGGAATTGCCTCTATTGTCAATCCAGCCTCACTAGTTATATTCTGTCCCATGTCCGCTTCGGCGGCTTTCCGGCAGGCGGCGAGGATTTCCAGGCCCATATACCGGCGGGATTCGGTCCATTCGTCGTTCTGCTCGGCCAGCACCGCGCCGACCAGGCGGATGATGGCGCCGCGGCCGGGGAAGATGCCGACCACGTCGGTCCTTCTGCGGATTTCCTTGTTCAGCCGCTCCTTTATCCGGCTCTCGTGGTCGGGGCAAGCTGCTGGGGTTGTGGCTGGTCAGCGGGCGAGCCGGCCGAGGTGGCCGGTGAGGGCTTCGGCGACGCGGGCGTGGCGGGCGGCTTCTCCGTCCCAGCCGCGGGTTTCGGCGTCGGCTTGCAGGTTCTGGATGTCGGTGAGCTGGTTCTGGATCGCGTCACTGAATTCGGGGGCGGTGGTGAAGTTGTCGCAGGTTTCGCAGATGTTCGCGTAGGGGCAGGCGCCGGCGGTTTCGTGGCGTGAGCAGTAGCCGTGCGCGACGCGGGTTTTGAGCATTTCGCTGTTCAGCCAGGTCACTTTGTCGGGGATGATCGGCTTGCCGGCCGGGGTGAGGGTGAACTGGCGGCGCATCTTGCCCATGGCCTCGTCGTAGGCGGTGCGCAGTGCCGGGGACGCGAGGGTGGCGTAGCGGATCGTCATCTGGGGTGTGACGTGCCCGAGCAGGGCCATCAGGGCTTGCAGGCTCATCCCGGCGTTGGCCAGGGCGGTGGCCCAGGTGTGCCTGAGCTGGTGGCAGGTGATGATCAGGACGTCGCCGCCGGGGCCGCGGAGCCCGGCGGCTTGGGAGGCGGCCAGCAGGCCGTTGCGGAGCCGGGTCGCGCCGAGGCGGCGGCCGCGGGCGGTGAACAGGAAGTCGGTGAGTGTCCCGGTCCGCGGGTGCGGGACGGGCCGGTGTGCTCCTCGTTGCGCGGCCCACTCGTCGAGGGCGGCCAGCGTGGGCGTGTCGAGGGGGACCATGCGTTCGGTGGCGAGCTTGCCGAGCGGGACCCGGAGCCAGGTCCCGGCCGGGCCGTAGCTGATGATGCTGCCGATTTCCAGGTCGAGGAGCTCACCGACGCGCAGGCCCGCGCCGCGCAAGACGGTCAGGCCGATGCGGGCGAAGGTGTCGTCCAGGCGGGCGATGGCGTTCATGACGGCTGTATCGACGTCGGGTGGCAGGGCCCGGGGCAGCGGCTGGCCGAGCTTGGGGACGTCGGCGGCGAACACCAGTCGGCGGGGCGGTGCTTCGGCCCAGCCCCAGGCGGCGATGTCGTCGAGCATGTTGCGCAGGGTGAGGACGGAGGACTGGGCCACCGCCGCGGAGATGGCGCGGCCCTTCCCGGCGGCGGCGCGCTGGCCGCGCCATGGCCGGGTGCGGTTCCAGGTCAGGTAGCCCTCGACGTGGCCGCGCTCGAGCCGGCGCAGCGTGGTGATCTCCGGGTGGCGGGCGGTCAGGTATCCGGCGAACGGGAGCAGGTCGTTGACCACGCTCTCCACCGACCTGGGGCGCAGCACCGCGGCCCTGGCCTGGACGTATCGCAGCAGCACCCGGCGGATCTCCGGGGCCATCGCGACGTCGGCGAAACGCTGGTCCAGGCTGCGTGCCCAGGGCCTGCGCCGGGGCGGGGTGTCAGTCATGCGGGTCTCGAACAGCAGCTGACGGACTCCGGCGAGCCGGTTGCGGTAGGCCCGCCGGGACGAGGGCGGGATCGTCATGCAGGCCGCCACCTCGATGTCGAACGCGTCCACCACTGCGGTGCTCAGGTCAGCGACCTGACCGCCGTGCCAGGCGAGCAGCACGGCCAGGCACTCGCCCAGCACCGTCTCGGTCCATGACGCCTTCCAGCCCAGCCGCGATCCCGCGGCCCGGGCGGCGGCAAACGCTGCCGGGTCACGGGTCTCGACGGCGCTGGCCAGCCCGGCCAGGTGCTTGGCCCCGATCAGGGGCAGATCCAGCCGGACCTGCCCGGTGCCGGCCGCGTGGCAGATCAGCGGCCAGGCACCTGTCCGTTTCAGCTCGCTGACCCGGCCGGTCACCGGCAGCGTCATCCATGCCTGCAGGTCGGGATGGCGGCCGAGGAAGTCCCTGGCGATCCGCACCCGGTCACGCACCGCCCGCTCACCCAGGCCCGATGTGCGCAGATAGCCGAGGTAGTCATGCATCAGCCCCTGCCCGGCCGGCGCGAGGGCGGCGGTCACGGCGGTCATCGCGGGCCTGCGGCGAGCGTGGCGCGCGCCGCACCGTACTCGGCGGCGAGCTGGTCCACCGACAGATGCACATACGACGCCGTGGTCTCGGGCGATGAATGCCCCATCAGCTCCCGCAGCGCCAGCAGGTCGATGCCGGCGGCGGCGAGTTCGGTCCCGTAGGTGTGCCTGAGCCGGTGCGGCCGGACCCGGGTCGCTCCCGACGCCGCCCGGTGGCGGCGGAACAGGCTGCGCAAACCCTCCTCCGTGACGGGCTCCCCCGCGGTCGGGCCGCGCAGCACCACGAAACACTCCGGCGTGGCCAGGCCGGGCGGGCGTTCCAGCCGCAGGTAGGCGGCCAGCTCAGCGAAAAACGCCCGGTCGACCGGGACGTGGCGTTCCTTGCCGCCCTTGCCGATCACCCGCAGCCGGCGCCGCCCCATGTCAGCGTCGGCGAGCAACAGGCCGCGGACCTCCGCTGAGCGCAGCCCGCCCAGCAGCATCGCCAGCGCCATGGCCCGGTCCCGGTGAGTGCGCAACGACGCCACGAACGCATCCACCTCCCCGGCAGGCAGCGACTCCGGCAGCCGCCGGGGCTGGCGCACCAGCCTGCCCCCAGCCCGCGGACGCCCAGGCCCCAGATGCCCGAGCAGGCCACGCGCCGCCGGACGGATGCCCTGACCACGCCGCGGCGACGGCACCGGGTTATCCGCGCGGGCACCGGTCATGACCAGGTACTCGAAGAACGCCCGGACAGCCGCGACCCTGCGATTCACCGTGGACGCCGCTGCGGTCCGCCGCCGCAGCGCCACGACCTTCCCGCCGCTGGCCGCGCCGTCGCGGCGGGCACCTTGCCAGTCAACCCAGGCAAAGACATCCACCGGTGTCACGCCGGCCAGGCCGATGCCCTCGCCGGTCAGGAACCGGGCGAGGTTCACCACGTCGAACGCATACGCCCGGATGGTGGCCGGGCTGAACGCCCGGGCCGCCAGGTGCCCCAGGAACGCATTGGCCGGGCCGATCCCCTCCCACTCGCCAGCGATCCGGTATCCGTCCTTACCAACTTCGACCTGAACCGTCATCGCCTGTCCCTATCTGCCGGGGTTACCCGGCAGCATCCACCCCTGCCGGACCGAACTAGCGGACCTCAGACGGCAGGCACGATCGTGTCGCCTGAGAGCCGGTTAACAGATAGCGGGTTGTTGCTCCAGATCTGCCGCCAGACCTCGCGGGGGAAGGCGGTGAAGGCCAGGATGTCGTCGCGGGCGGTGTCCAGGTGCGCGGCGGCGGCCGGGAGCTTGGCCTCCAGGGCGGCGGTGACCTGGGCGTGCTGGGCGCGGACCGAGGCGGCGTCGGGCTGCTCGAAGATCGTGCGGACCAGGGTCGACACCCATGGCTGGGCGCTCTTGGGCACCCGGGTGAGCAGGTTGCGGGCGTAGTGCGCCCGGCAGCGCTGCCAGGCCGCCCCGGGCAGCACCGCCCCGATCGCGTTCACCAGCCCGGCATGGTCATCGCTGATCACCAGGGCGACGCCGGACAGGCCGCGGGCGACCAGGCCGCGCAGGAACGCCAGCCAGCCCGCGCCGTCCTCGGAGCTGGTCACGTCGATGCCGAGGATCTCGCGCTGGCCGCCGCCGTTGACGCCGGTGGCGATCAGGCAGTGCACGTTGACGGTGCGACCGCCCTCGCGGACCTTCTGGGTCAGCGCATCGATCCACACGAACGTGTACGGCCCGCCGTCCAGCGGCCGGTTCCGGAACTCCTCCACCGTCTCGTCGAGCTCGGCGGCCATCGCGCTGACCTGCGACTTGGACAGGCCGACCACGCCGAGGGAGGCGGCCAGCTTCTCCACCCGCCGGGTCGAGACGCCCAGCAGGTAACTGGTCGCCACGACCGAGGCCAGCGCCCGCTCGGCCCGCCGGCGGTGCTCCAGGAACGACGGGAAGTACGACCCGGCCCGCAGCTTGGGGATCGCCAGCTCGACCGTCCCGGCCCGGGTATCCCACTCCCGCCGCCGGTACCCGTTCCGGGAGTTCACCCGGTCCGGCGTGACCTCCCCGTACCCCGCGTTGCAGCGCACCTCGACGTCGGCGTCCATCATCCGCTGGGCAAACTCCCGGACCATCTCCCGCAGCACGTCCGGACTCGCCGATGCCAGGGTCTCCTCGAACTGCGCGCCCGGAACGGGCACAATGTCACCTGCGGCCACTTCGCTCTCCTTCGTTGCACTGAAACCACTTCGAAGGATCGCGAGGTGGCCGCCTCGCATCACGGTGACACGCCGTACCCCGGCAAGACAGTCACATCAGTACCGGTTACCCCATACACCACTTCCGTGGACGTGAACGCCTGCGCCCCTATACGTGCCCGACTGAGCGGTCCCCAATTCATTCGCGCTGGTCACGCCGGCGAGGGTGCTCCTGGCTAAACCGCCAGCTTAGCCTGCGAGGGTTTGGATCAAGCATGTACGTCGCCTACGCGCCAGGACCACCGGCTCTGGATACCCGCCATGAGCCAGATAGTCATCGACCACTGCCTACGGCGGCTCGGGCGCGCTCACCAATCGAGGCTGATGCTCGCACCCAGTATCGTTTATCTTGGCCTGGCCAGGCGCGCGCCTTGTCGGCTGTCACCGCGGCTTTCAGCGGCGGGGAGGTGAACAGCAGGTCAAGCGCCCCCAGAGTCGTCCGGACCTGTACTGGGCGCTGTTCGGGAGTCAGCAGGTTGGCGGTCCCGCTTGGGGCTAACCGTCAGCTCTGCGATTTCATCGCCACCGACCGGAGATACTACCGCACTCCGCTAAGCGCGGAACAATATCAAGCGTGATATGGTTTCAGTATGTGGGAAGTCGCCTACCTGCCCGAGGCGGTGGATGAGCGGGCCGAACTGACGGCCAGGGACCGAGTCGCCGTGGACAACGCGGTTGCCAAGCTCGAGGCCATGGGGCCAGCGCTGCCTCATCCGCACTCGAGCAACGTGGAGGGGGGATGACCTGCGGGAGTTGCGCCCCCAAGCGGGCAAGAGCCCGTGGCGGCCGCTCTACCGGAAGGTAGGCGACCGATTCGTCATCGCCGCGGTTGGGCCTGAGGCGAAGAAGAATAAGCGCGGGTTCGACAAGGCGTGTGAGCGCGCGATCGACCGGCTCGCCAAGCTCGAAGGGGACGACGGAGAGCAGGAAGCGGAACAAGGCCGGAACGAAACAGAAACTCAACCACAAAAAGGTAAGAAGCAAGAACCTTAGAACAGGAACAGGAACAGGAAGCATCGAACTGACATGGTAAAGCTCTCGGAACTGAAGACAGCCGAGGAAGTCCGCGCGAATGATATGCAGGACCCGGAGTACAGGCGCGAGTACGAACGGACGCGCCTAGCCAACGACGTCGCGATTAGGGTGATTCAGTACCGGGTGACGCACGGCCTGTCACAGGCTGAAATGGCCAGACGTCTTGGGATGCGCCAGCCGAATGTTGCGCGCTTGGAGTCCGGCGAACATGAGCCAACGATCGCTACCCTGTCGCTGCTAGCTCAGGTACTGAAGCAGGACTTCAGCATTGACGTCAAGCCCAGCCGGATGCGACTCCGGCGTCCCGCCCCGACTACTGCCGAGCTAGCGTCGAGCCGTAGAGCCGTCCAAGGCGGACGCCGTGCCCTCGCCCCTGCTGCTTCTGCCAGCCCAGCCCGATCACCGAGGACGTCTGCGACTAGGCATGAGCGAACCAGCCAACGACCCGCAGGGTCTGGATCCGCACTATAGAAATAGCCCTCGTGCGAACTGGTGCTGTCTCGTCTGCTCCTCACTGGCCGCGACCCCTCGGCCTCAGGAGCAGCGTCGCCGTCCCGAACCCCACGTTCGGGTTACCCGTGGCCGTGGCCGACGGGAAGTCATGCGCACAGGTCGCAGCGTCACGATCCGGCTCGACGTAGGCCGAGCCATTCATCAGCAGCGGCTACCTCCCAGCCCGGTCTGTGGCTCCCGGACGACTTGTAGATCGCGGACTACCTGAGTGCGTGGTGTTCCAGATTGACCTGATCTGCAGCCACATTCACGCCGATACCGTCGCCCCAAAGGCGATCCAGGCGGGTCCGGGCGCGCCTCGAGGTCGCGATGCGTAACCACGGCTCCCCGCAAGTCGGCGGTCAGTCTGGCAGAGCGCCCGGCCCGGTTTCCGGCTCCCCAGAAGAACGGGCCGGCCGTCGGCGTGACCGTGATGTCCCACCCGAGGCTGCGGAGCTGCCTTTCCAGCTCCGCCGGCTCATGCGGGCGCATCCAGCCTCATCTGGCATCACCTAGCCGCCCTACGAGTTCGCCTGATACTTAAACAGGTCGTCGGCGGTCCAGTGGGCAAATAGAAAATAGAGAGGTGACGGCGATGGTCGGCAGGATTGAGACAAAATTACCACCAAGGTCAGCCCGAGGCCGGTCACCGAGACCGTCTCGCGCCTTACTGGCATATGTCCGCGAAGGGCCTGAAGGTCTTCGCCGTGATCGACCACAGCGCCGAGGCGAGTCGAGTCGAGTCGGCTTGCAGCTACGCGAAACCGCGCTGGTGGGGTTCGGCGATCCGCCCGCCGGCACGCCGGTAATGGTGGCCGCGCTCTACTTTCCGCTCAAGGTGCCGATCTGGGACGGCGCGGGGCAGGCGGAGGTCAGCTACTACGGCCCCGCCGCGCTCGCCTCGCGTTACGGCCTGAGCGCCGACCTAGCCGCCATCGATCCGGTTACCGGCGCGCTGATCGCTCGGTGGCGCCGTTATCAGGAGCCTTCGGCGCCTGGCTCTTCTGCGGTGTCCGGTTGCGTGTGTACCTGGGTTAGCTGAAAGGCGCGTTTATAGACCACGTTGCTGGCACTGGCCAGCATCATCGCCGCAGCGCCCAGTCTCATAGCCGCGTCACCCATGTCATGTGCCATGGTCTCGCTGGCGTCATTTATGTTCTGCATGCAATGTTCCAGGGTCTGCTGGACGTCTAGGGGAGTGCTCATTGCGGCTCCTTTCCAGCCATGGCTGGCCTGACCAGTCACGACCAGCGCGACGGCGTCGGCCGGAGAAGTCTCGTCGACTGGTATCGGGCCGGGCCGGCACTCGGACTCGAGCGGCCCCGTCGTAGCCAGACGCTACCTACGTGTGGCCGCCTGTAACGTCCTTTATCGCGGGCTCATCGTATAGCCGCTATTACAAAACGACATACCCGGCCCTCCCCGCGGGCCGCTGCGGTCAGCTCAGAGGCGGCGCGGGCTGATAGCTGTCCGGGAGCGGCGTCCCGGTCTGCGGCGACTTGACCTCGACGATGTCATCGCGCATCGGCACAAGCAGAGCGAGCAGCTCCCTCTGCTCGGTCTCGGGGACCTTGAACTCGCCGAAGGTAGCGTGACAGGTTGCTACTGGCCTTGCTCCGCCCACATCCGGACGGCGTCTATCAGGACTCGCAGCGCCGCTGGGCAGGCCCCGGCGGCGTCCAGCGGGTTAACTACCTCAATGCCGCTGCCGCTGGTTTGGAGAACGATCTCCGTGCGGACGGTGTGCGGTGAGCGTGACGGGCCGGCTCGCCTTAGCACTGGATCCAGTCGCAGTCATGGTCTCGGGGTGCGATGAGTTTGCGGCCTGGCAGCCGTCAGAATGTCCGAGGGCTGTGATAGGCCGGTGGAAATGGAGCGAAGGCCTGGTCAGGCTAGGGTCGTACCCGGGCGGGCCGCCGCGCCTGGCACTGGCGGAAGGGGAGTGCAGATGAGTGGCGTACGGGTGCTGGTGGGCACGCGCAAGGGCGCGTTCGTGCTGAGTTCGGATGGCAAGCGTGAGCGGTGGGACGTCAGCGGGCCGCATTTTGCCGGGTGGGAGGTCTACCACGTCAAGGGGTCGCCGGCGGACCCGGACCGGCTGTACGCCTCGCAGTGCAGCAGCTGGTCGGGGCAGGTGATCCAGCGTTCCGATGACGGCGGCGTGACCTGGGAGCCGGCGGGCAACAAGTTCGCCTACGACGGTGTCCCCGGGACGCACCAGTGGTATGACGGGACACCGCATCCATGGGAGTTCGAGCGAGTCTGGCACCTCGAGCCGTCGCTGGACGATCCGGACACGGTCTACGCCGGGGTGGAGGACGCCGGGCTGTTCCGGTCGACCGACGGCGGCCGGCAGTGGCAGGAACTGCCCGCGCTGCGCGGCCACAAGTCCGGGCCGTCCTGGCAGCCGGGCGCGGGCGGGATGTGCCTGCACACGATCATCCTGGACCCGGCCAGGCCCGGCCGGATGTTCGCCGCCATCTCGGCAGCGGGCGCGTTCCGATCCGATGACGCGGGCCAGACCTGGCGGCCGATCAACCACGGCCTGCACTCGGAGGGCATCCCGGACCCCGACGCGGAGGTGGGGCACTGCGTGCACCGGCTCGCGATACATCCCTCCCGCCCGTCGGTGCTGTACATGCAAAAGCACTGGGACGTCATGCGCAGCGATGACGCGGGCGAGTCGTGGCACGAGGTCAGCGGCAACCTGCCGACCGACTTCGGGTTCCCGATCGACGTGCACGCGCACGAGCCGGACACCATCTACGTGGTCCCGATCACCAGCGACGCTGAGCACTTCCCGCCGGAGGGCAAGCTGCGCGTCTACCGGAGCCGGACCGGCGGGGAGGAGTGGGAGGCCCTCACCAGCGGCCTGCCGCAGGAGCACTGCTACGTCAACGTGCTGCGCGACGCGATGACGGTCGACACCCTCGACTCGTGCGGCGTCTACTTCGGCACGACGGGCGGGCAGGTGTACGCCTCAGCCGACGCGGGCGACAACTGGGCGCCGATCGTGCGGGATCTGCCGGCCGTACTGTCGGTCGAGGCCCAGACGCTGCCATGATCCGGGTCGTGCTTCCCGCGCACCTGCGGACCCTGGCCCGCGTCCACGGCGAAGTCAAGCTAGACGTGGCGGGCCAGGTCACCCAGCGCTCGGTGCTGGACGCGCTGGAGGCCCGCTACCCGGCGCTGGCCGGGACCATCCGCGACCACGACGGCGGCGCGCGACGGGCGTTCATCCGGTTCTTCGCCTGCGAGCAGGATCTGTCCCACCAGCCACCGGACACCCCGCTGCCGGAGGCGGTCGCCTCAGGCGCAGAGCCGTACCTGATCGTGGGGGCCATGGCGGGTGGCTAGATCAGCGCAGGTACGCCAGACCGGGGATACTAGACGTCGTGCTCACCCATTACCACCCCGACCATATGGGTAATGCCGAACGGCTCCGGACCCAGGCGGGCGCGGCGGTGCTCGTGCACCACGATGACCGGGCGGCGGCCATGCGCAAGAGCAGGCCGGAACGTTGCCCTGAGCCTGCCCGGCCGTGACGTCCTGATCGTGGGCGACACGGTGGCCACGCTCAGCCTTACCCACGGCGAGTCCGGGCCGCAACTGCTCCCCCGGTTCATGAACGAGGACCACGACCAGGCCCTGGCCGCACTGGAAA
>Ga0210396_10002069_pt1 | contig 20728 bp, 15 predicted proteins | sample IncBWH17OmetaG_FD_155466 | JGI IMG/M metagenome (GOLD analysis project Ga0210396, IMG submission 155466) | Forest soil microbial communities from Barre Woods Harvard Forest LTER site, Petersham, Massachusetts, United States - Inc-BW-H-17-O ... | reverse complement strand
GGTGACGCTCGCCGAGGACGGGCGCAGGGGGTTGCCCCGGATCGCCGCAGCCATGCCCATGCCCACCAGCCAATCGCCGTCACGAACCTGGCCGGGCGCGGGATTGCGGCGCGCCCAGCCGAAACGCTCGGCGCCGGCGCGCATGCACGGGATCAGATTGCGGGTCGAGAAGGGGACGTGCCGCTCAGGATCCTCGGTCGGCTCGTTGCGGATGCGCAGCTCGATCGGGTCCATGTTCAGGGCGACGGCGAGCTCGTCCATTGCGCACTCGAGCGCCAGCAGGCCCACGGCCTCGCCGGGCGCGCGCATCGATCCGGACTGTGGCAGGTTGACGTCCACCACCCTGTTCTTCGTCTCGCGATTGGCGCCCGCGTAGAGGCTCCGCGTCTGGTTGGCGGCCGCCTCGTGATAGGCGTCGCCGACAAGGGTCGCGGACCACGCATCGTGTCCGATCGCCAAAATCTTCCCGTCGCGGTCGGCGCCCAGCCGAACGCGCTGGACAGTTGCGGTGCGGTGGCTGTTGAGGTGCGGGATCTGCTGGCGCGTATCCACGACCTTCACCGGCCGATTGAGGACGCGCGCGGCCATGGCTGCGAGGATCGCGTCTGGCCAGACCTGCAGCTTGGAGCCGAAGCCGCCGCCGACATAGCGGCTTACCAGCCGGACCTGCTTAGGCGGGATCCCAAAGGTGCCGCCGACGCTCTCCTGGCCCTGGTTGAGCATCTGGTTGGAGGTGTGCAGGACGAGTTGGTCGCCTTGCCACTCCGCGATCGTTGCGTGTGGCTCCATGGCGGAGTGGATCTGGTGCGGCGTTGTATAGAGGCCGTCGATCTTCACCGCGGCGTTGGCGAACGCGCCGTCGAAGTCGCCCAGCGACGTGTCGGGGTCGCCGCGCGCCGCGCTCGGGGTCCGCGCTTCGGGGATGCGGGTCTTCAGTTCGTAGGGTGCGGGCTGGCGATCGTACTGGGCCTTGACGAGGTAGGCTCCGGCCCGCGCGTTCTCATAGGTGTCGGCCACCACCAGGCCCACGGCCTGGCCGTAGTGAACAATCTCGTCGTCCTGCAGTTCGGCAATCGAGCCATGCTGGCCGCGGGGTTGCAGCTTCGGCGCGTTCTTCGAGGTCATCACCAGGACCACGCCGGGCGCCGCTTCCGCGGCCCGGGTGTCCATCGAGGTGATCCGCCCCTTGCCGATCGAAGCCTGGACTATGAAGCCATAGAGCACCTTGCCCTGGCCTGCGTACTCGGCGGCGTAAGTCGCCCGGCCGGTGACCTTCAGCGCCCCTTCAACGCGATCCAACGGCTTGCCGACGACGCCGTTCGGCTTGTTATCCAGCGGCGTTGCGCCGACGGGTGTGTTCATCTCCATGGCGAGGCCCTTTCGTTCCTAGGCCTGGCTGGCCGACTGGCGCAGAACCGCGACGATGGTGCGGTGGGCCAGGGGGATCTTGAAATCATTGCCGCCGTAGCCGCGCGCTCCAGCGAGGATGGCGTCCGCCGCGTTGGCGAAGGTCGCCTCTGTGGCGGGGCGTCCGACCATCGCGGCCTCGGCGCTTTCTACGCGCCAGGGCTTGTGGGCCAGTCCCCCGAGGGCGACGCGGGCCGTGCGAACCGTGCCTCCCTGGGCGTCGATCACCGCGGCGACGGACACCAGGGCGAAGGCGTAGGAAGCCCGGTCGCGGACCTTGCGGTAGGCCTGCGCGCCCGCCGGCGGCGGCGGCAAGACGACCGACGTGATGACCTCGTCGAGGTCCAGGTTGGTGTCCTTCTGAGGCGTCGAGCCTGGCAGGCGATGGAAGTCGGCGATGGGGATGGTCCGCCGAGCGCCATTCGCGCGCACCGTCTCCACCTGGGCGTCGAGGGCGCGCATGGCCACGCTCATGTCGGAGGGATTGACAGCGATGCAGCGCGGGCTGGCGCCGAGCACGGCGTTCATCCGGTTTACGCCATCGATGGCCGCGCAGCCCGAGCCCGGCTCGCGTTTGTTGCACGGCTTGGTGATGTCGTAGAAGTAGAGGCAGCGCGTGCGCTGGAGCAGGTTACCGCCCGTGGTGGCGCGGTTGCGCAACTGGCCCGACGCGCCCGCCAGGAGGGCGCGCGACAGCGCCCCATAGCGCGAGCGCACGACCGGATCAGCCGCCAGGTCGCTGTTACGTACGAGAGCGCCGATCCTCAGGCCGCCCTGCGGCGTGGGTTCGACCCGGTCCAGGCCCAGGTCGTTGACGTCGATCAGGTGGGCGGGAGTCTCGATCTCGAGCTTCATCAGGTCGACGAGATTGGTCCCTCCGGCGATCAGCTTCGCTCCCGGGTGGCCGGCGAGGGCGCGCGCCGCCTCCTCGGGCGTGCGCGCCCGCTCATAGGTGAACGCCCTCACGCGGCTGACTCCGAAGCTTCCACGATCGCCGCGCGGATGTTGGGGTAGGCCGCGCAGCGGCAGATGTTGCCGCTCATCCGCTCCCGGATTTCCGCGTCGGTGAGCTGGGGTCGACTTGCGAGGTCCTCAGTCACAAGGCTGGGCCAGCCGGCGCGGGCTTCGGCGAGCATGCCGACGGACGAGCAGATCTGGCCCGGCGTGCAATACCCGCACTGGAAGCCGTCGTGCTTCAGGAACGCCGCCTGCATCGGATGCAGGTTCTCCGGACCTCCGAGGCCCTCGATCGTCTGGATCTCGTGACCCTGGGCGACAACCGCGAGGGTCAGGCAGGAGTTGATCCGGCGACCATCCATCAGGACCGTGCAGGCGCCGCACTGGCCGTGGTCGCAACCCTTCTTCGAGCCGGTCAGCGCAAGGTGCTCGCGCAGAGCGTCCAGCAGGGCTGTCCGGGTGTCCAGCGTCAGGCGATGTTCCTGACCGTTCACCCTCAGGGTCACCTCGACCAGGGACGGCGGCGGGTCGGCCGGGACGGCGTCCTGGGCGATGGCGGCAGGCGCCAGGCCCGAGGCGCCAAGCGCCGCGCCGGCTCCCATGATTTCGCGACGCGAGGGATGGTCATGGGCGAGGTCCGGCTCAGTGGGGTGGGCTTCGGGCTCGGGTCCCTCGGGACGGTGGGAACGGGTCATGGGGGTCAGATCGCGTCCCGGTAGCGCCGGCGCAAGGCGTTGTGCTGCGCACCATTGGCGTATGCTGCGACGCAGCAAAATCGCCTGTGCAGAATCGAACTGCCGCTGGTCTCCTGCTACAACGTTGCGGCGTAGGCGCCCTTGAGCGCCTGCCAACGCAGGCGGTCGAAGGCGACGCTCTCGCCCTCCAGCGCGCGGTCGAGAGCGTCCAGATGCCAGTGCCAGCCGGACGCGAAGTCGGCGAGGTCTCCGCCCTTGCGGAAGACGTGGGTGAGGACGAGCCGGCACCCGGTCTCGTGCGGTTCGAGATCGAAGCGGACGACGGAGTCACCGCCCGCGTGGCGCTCGGGCCAAGTGTATTCCACGCGCCTTGGCGGATCGAACGCCAGGACTTCCCCGACCATGGTGTGATCGGCGTGCTCGAACCGCAGTTCGACGCGGCCACCCAGGCGAGGCTCGAACGTGGCCCGGGCCTGCAGCCACCGGGAGATCGCCTCGGGCGTGATCAGGGCGTTCCACACCGCCTGCGGCGGGTGGGCGAGGAGGCGTTCGAACCGCAGGGCCGGATGGCCATCCACTTCAGCGCGCCGTCCATCGCGCAGGGCGGGAGCGGGAAAGGTCGCGGCGTAACGGTCGCGCGCGACGCGCCAATCGTCCTTGCCGCGAGGCGGCGGCAGGTTTTCGCCGAGTTCGCGAGCGAGGGATTCGAGGATCATCGTCCATCCCGCGGCCGTGCGCGGCGCGTCCTCAACGGGACCGGCGCTGTGGGTCAGGGTGAGGCGGCAACCTTGGCCCTCCTTTTCCAGGATCCAGGCGATGACCGCGGCCGGAGGGATGTTCTCGAACCAACTGTGCTCGAGCCGGCGCTCTGGCTCGAGGCGGAGGACACGTCCGCGGCTCTCGAGGTCCGTGTTGAGGAAGCGATAGTCGTACCGCGAGCCCTCGGCGAGAGGGGCGTCATCACCCAGCCATTCCACCCCCATCCAGGCGCTGAGGCGCGCCGGGACGGTCAGGGCCGCCCAGACCTTCGCCGGGGGCTGACGGAAGGAGCGGCTCAGCTCGAGCCATGGGCCGACGCCCCGAGGGCGCCACTGGGCGACGACATCCGAAGTCATGTGCGGTCCTCCTTGTCCTCCTGGACCGTCGGCAGAGCGCCGGCGGCGCGGAGTCATGGCTGCTCTTCGTCGAGGTGGCGTTCGAGGGCGTCGAGGCGGTCGGTCCAGAATGCGCGGTAAGGTTCGAGCCAGGCGTCGAGGGCGGCGAGGGGCGCAGGATCGAGGCGGTAGAGTCGCCGCTGCGCATCCTTGCGCATGCGCACGAGTCCGGCTTCGCGAAGGGCCTTCAGGTGCTTGGAGGCCGAGGGTTGGCTGATCCGTACGCCCCGCTCGATCTCGCCGGCCGATAGCTCGCCGTCGCGGAGCATCTCGACCATGCGGCGTCGGGTCGGATCGGCAAGGGCGGCGAAGGCGGCGTCCATCGCCTATATATACCCGAGTTGGAATATACCTAAAGAGGAATTTTAGAGGGTCCGGCAATCGGCCTGGCGTTGGGCGCGAGCGCCCCGATGGCCGCGGCCACGCTCTCGAAGATGTGGTCCTTGCCGATCAGGTCCTGGAGGCCGAGACGCTCGAGAGCGGCCTGGGCTGCGGGCGACTCCAGGCGAGCGAGGGCGAAGTCGCAGCCCGAGGCGCGGCACTGACGCACCACGCGACCAAGGGCCCGGGCGGCTGTGTAGTCGATCATCACCATTCCCGCCGCTTCCAGGATCACCAGGTGCGCGCCGGCTCCGCCGGGACAGGCGGCGGCGAGGAAATCGCGGGCGAAAGATTCGGCGACAAGGAAGGTGAGGGGGGCGGGATAGGTCAGGACCTGGACGCCCTCCAGCTGTTCGCCTCCCGGACCGGCGCTGCCGCCGTCAGGCCACCACACGGTCGTGCCCTTAAGGCGTGTCATCGGCCGCACCCGGACTCTCGCGCCAGACCAGACGCCATGCAGGATCGAGAGAGCCACGCCCGTCGCCACGCCCCACTGGATGGGCAGGACGACGATGGCCGCGATCGTCGCCAGGACCAGGGCGAACTCCGCCGGGCTCTGTTTCAGGATCCCCGCCATATCTGCGACCCGCACCAGACGGGTGGCGACGAATAGCAGCACGCCGGCGAGGGCGGCCGTAGGGATCTGCGCCAGCAACCGAAGGCCGAACATCATCAGCAAGGCCGTCAGCGCCACGGCCACGAGACCGGCCACCTGGGAGCATCCGCCGCTCTCCTTCACCACGGCCGTGCGCGGGGGGCTCGCGTCGACGGGGAAAGCGCCGGCGAGGCCGGCGAGGAGATTGCCTGCGCCCACGCCGACGAAGTCCTGGTTGACGTCAGCGTCGCGCCCATCGGTCAGGAAGGCGCGGCTGACCGCGGCCGTCTGCACCATCACCACGGCCGCAACGAGGAAGGCCAGGGGCGCAAGTCGCAGCCATTCGGCGAGCGCCAGGGTCGGGACGCCGAGATCGGGGGTGACCCGGGCGAGAGCGCCCAGTTGCGCCACCCCCTTCTCGTCGAGGCGCAGGCTGATCGAGAGCAGGGTCGCGACGCCCACGGCGATGAGGGCGCCGGGAATGCGCCGGTTCACGCGCTCGAGCAAGGCGATCGCGGCGAGCACGCCAACTGCGATGGCGGCGTCATAGGGATTGGCCCGCGGCAGTCCGGCGAGAAGCCCGATCAATCTGTCGAGCGTGGCGTCTCCGGCCGCGTGGAGGCCAAGCGCCGTCGGCCCCTGCGAGGCGAGGATGTGGGCGCTGATCCCCGCCAGGAAACCCGTCATCACCGGCGCGGAGATCAGATCGCCGACCCAGCCCATCTTCGCCGCCCCGGCGACCGCCACTATGGCTCCCACCATGATCGCCAAGGCGAGCGCCGAGAGGGCGTAGTGCGGGGAGCCGACTGCCGCGAGGCCTGCAAGCCCGCCCGCAAAGATCGGCGCGATCGTCGAATCCGCCCCGGAGGAGAGGAACCGGCTGGCGCCGAACACCGCGAAGGCGAGGCCGCCGACGACAAAGGCCAGCAGCCCTACCTGGGGGGGCAGGCCAGCTAGCCTCGCCGTCGCCATCTGCTCGGGGATGGCGATGGCCGCGAGCGTGAGTCCGGCGACGAGGTCCGGTCCGAGCCATGCGGGGGACCAGCCGCGAAGGCCGCCTGCCACCCCGATCCGGCCGATGATGCTCGCCACGCGTCCCTCCTCGCCAGCCCCAGCTTTGTGCGTGTAAGGACGAGCGGCGGCAAGCTCCGGCCGCCGAGGCCGCCAACTTCGCCTTGCGCTACGGGCGGATCGTCGGGTCTAGAACTGCGTACGGCGGGATAGGAGAGACACCAGAGCCAATGTCGAGGATCCTCGGCCTGATCCTGCTGTGGCTCGCCCTTGCCGGGGCGGCCGCCGCCCAGGGACAGCGAACCCCGGACGCTGATACGCAAGCCACTCTCTCGCAGTCCCAGGCCACCCTGCGCGAGGTCGGGGCCGGCTTCCGGACAGACCAGTTCAGCGATGAGGAAATCAAGAGCCGGCTGGCCCGGATCGCGCCGGTCGAGGTGAAACTCGCCACCGCTCTCAGCGACCTCACGCCGCGTCTCCAGGACTTGCAGGCCCGTCTCAACCAGCTCGGCCCGCCGCCCCCGCCGGGACAAAAGGAGGATCCGCGCACCGAGCAGCTGCGTCGCCAGTTCACCCGCTTCCAGCAGATCCTCGAGGCTGACCAGCGCGAAGCCAAGCTGCTGACTGTGGAAGCTCAACAGATCAACGACGTCCTCACCGAACGGCTGAGGGAGAATTTCCAGGAGCGCCTCACCTCCCAGAGCCGGTCAGTGGCGGACCCATCACTCTGGCGCAACTTTGCCGCCTCCGCCCCCGGCGATTTCTCTCGGCTGGCCGAGTTCGCATCCGATGAATCCGACTCCATCGCCGACGAGAGCAAGTCTGCGCACAATGTGTTCGTCTGGCTCGTTGCGGCGACCCTTGCGGTGGCCCTGCTCGTCCCGGTTCGCCTCCTGTTGATTTATCTGGGCTTTCGGCGCGCGCGTCGGGATCCTGCGCGCTCGCGGCTGACGAGGTCGCTACTGGCCCTCTGGCGGGTCGTCGTCGGGGTCGCCACGCCCCTGCTCGCCATCATGGTGGTCCGGGCTGCGCTGCTGAACACCGACGCTCTGACCGAGGGGATGGACACGGCGTTCGCCCTCTTCGCACGCGCGGCGGGGTTCGGCCTCTTCATCGAAGCGCTCGGCCGATCGCTGATCTCGGTGCGGCGTCCGGAATGGCGGCTGGCGCCTATTCCCGACCATCTGGCCCGCCGCCTGGCGATCTTTCCCGCGCTGATCGGCTTAAGCGCGGGCCTCGCGACCTTCGTGGCAGGCTTCAACGCCGACCTGAACTCGAGCCAGTCGGCTCAGGTGGTCAGCGACTACGTTGTGGTCATCCTCGAGATCGCCGCGGTCGGTGGTGCGCTGGTCGCGCTCGGCAGATCACGGGTGGAGCGCGTAGCGGCCGGCGAGATCCCGGGCGGCACGCGCGCGCCGTGGGTGATCGCGGCCCTGGTGGGGTGGCTCTCGCTCGCAGTCTCGGTTGGCGCCGTCCTGATCGGCTACCTCGCCTTCGCCGAGTTCCTGATGCGCGAGACGATCTGGATCGCGGCGGTCCTCGGCCTGCTCGTCATCCTTCTGCGGATCGCCGACGATCTGATCCCCGCCCTGCTCGCCCCGACATCGCCGTTCGGGAGCGGTGTCGCCAGCGGGCTTGGCCTCTCGACGGGGGCGATCGACCAGATCGCCGTCCTCGCCTCGGGCCTGGCGCGCCTCCTGCTGATCCTCTTCGGATGGATCGCCGTCGTCGCGCCCTTCGGGGCGAGCGCCGGGGACATCTTCGGCCGGATGACCTCGACAAGCTTTGTCCTGAGGTTCGGTAAGGTCGCGGTCTCGCCCGGGGCGGTGCTGGGGGCCATCGCCCTCTTCTTCGTCGGACTGGCCGCCACGCGGGCCGTGCGCGGGTGGCTGGAGTCGCGGTACCTTCCGAAGACGCAACTCGACGTGGGGGTCCGCACGTCGCTCAGCGCCGGAGTCACCTATCTCGGCGGCTTCGTCGCGATCCTCGTCGCCTTCGCCTATCTGGGCCTGTCGGTTAGCCAGATCGCCCTGTTCGCCAGCGCCTTGTCGGTGGGCATTGGATTTGGACTGCAGTCCATAATCGGCAATTTCGTCTCCGGCCTGATCCTTCTGGCGGAGCGTCCGGTCCGGGTCGGCGACTGGATCGCCATTGGGGACATGGAGGGCGACGTGCAGAAGATCTCTATCCGCGCGACGGAGATCGAGATGACGGACCGTTCGCGCCTGATCGTGCCCAATACGGACCTCGTCTCGAAGACGGTCCGCAACGTTACCCACTCCGGCGCCATGGGCCGGGTGAGGCTCGTGCTCAGGGTGGTCGACTCCGCCGATCCGGCGCAGGTCCGTGACCTGATCGTGAACCGGCTCAAGGAGCAGGAGGGCGTTTTGGACGATCCGCGCCCTGCGGCCTACATTACCGACGTGCGCGATGGGTACATCGAGTTCACCGCCTTCGCCTACATGGCCACGCCCCGAACGGTCTTCGGCGCCAAGAGCGAAGTGCTGTTCAAGCTGGTTCCGGACCTGAGAGCGGGAGGGATCGGCCTCTACAGCAGTGGCACCGTGGTCAACGTCGGCGTCGACCGTCCAATCGAGCCCGGGGCGTCGACGAAGGAGGGTTGATACGCCGCCCACGGCAACGCCCCTCGCCGCGCGGTCGCCAAGCGGTTAAGGTCGCGACACCCTCCGCCTCAGGACGGAACAAGAAGGGGAGACACGATGTCCAGAGCTGCTCTGATCGCCGCCGCTGGCCTACTGGCCATGGCCGCCGCGCCGTTCGCCGCCGCGGAGACAATCCACTTCACGGCCCATCTCGACGGGGCCCAGGAAACGCCGCCGAATGACTCCAAGGGGACGGGCGAGGCGAAGATCGCGTTCGATACCGATAGCAAGACGTTGATCTGGACGGTTACCTACAGCGGCCTTAGCGGGCCGGCCACCATGGCCCACTTCCACGGTCCGGCGCCGACGGGAAAGGCCGCTCCCGTTGTGGTGAACTTCGCACCGTTCGACAGCCCGATACGCGGCTCGACGGTCCTGACCCAGGGCCAGATCGACCAACTTATGAATGGCCTGTGGTATGTGAACGTCCACACCGCGCTTCACCCGCCGGGCGAGATCCGCGGCCAGGTGGTGAAGGCGAAGTAATACCAGTCTCAGGGCGAGCGTCCCTCCCCTTCATGGGGAGGGTGTCGCGCCAAAGGCGCGACGGGTGGGGAACTCTGGGGAAGAACACCGACGCCGGGGTGATCCAGACTTCCCCACCCGGCCTCGCTGCGCTCGGCCACCCTCCCCAGAAGGGGAGGGACGAGCGTTGTGGATCACCCCGGCCGAAGCAGGGCCGCGAGGTGCACGAGCGCGAGCACCATCAATAGGAACGCCAGCAGCATCAGGAACCGCCACGGGACCAGGCGGGGGCCGCGTCGGGGATTGGCGGGGCGCGCGCCGAGCCAGCCGAACAGAACGGTGAGCGCCAGGGCGCAGGCCGCCAGGACGGCGGTGGGGACGAGGGCCATCAGTCGTCGCTGAGGGAAGCCCAGGCGACGGGGTGTACGCGGCCTCGGCCGAGCACCCCCGCCAGCGGCCGGCGGCTGAAGAGGGGACGAAAGGCCTCGTCGCGGATGTTCAGGCCGCCCGCCAGGGCGCCGAACGCCGGCAGCACGAGACGTTCACCATCGGTGACGAAGCAGCGGCGGCGGACTGTCCCCCCCGGTCCGCGCACCTTGGCGCAGGGGTGCAGATGGCCCGCGATCTCGCCCGGGGCTGCGCGGGGGCAAGGTTCGTGGACGAGGCGAAGACCGGCGAGGTCGAAGCTGGGCAGGCACTCCCCGGGAAGGCGGCGCGGGCCCTCCTCATCGTGATTGCCGACGATCCACACGAGATGGCGGCCGGCGGCGAGGGCGCCGATGCGCCGCGCCTCGTCCGGCGGCAGCCGGTCTTCGGCAGAGGCGTCGTGGAAGCTATCCCCGAGGAAGATGAGCAGGGATGGCTCCGTCGCCCTCGTCTCCGCCTCGAGCCGCGCAAGGGTCTCGCGGGTGTCGTAAGGCGGCAGCATCTGTCCGCGCGCGGCGTAGGCGGAGGCTTTCTCGAAGTGCAGGTCAGCGACGATCAGAGCGCGAGCCGCCTCGACCCACAAGGCCCCCGAAGGGCGGCACAGGGCCTCCACGTCCCCGATCCGGATGACGAGCCCGGCGGTAGTCATGCGCTGGCCTCGGCGATCAGGGCCTCGGCGCTCTCCAAGGTCATCTCGCCGGCGCCTTCACCTGGCGCGCGCTGGCGGCCGATCTCGACGATTACGGCGACGGAGAAGGGAGAGAGGTGGTCGAGCGTCACGTGGCGGATCTTGCCTTTGATTCGGGCAAGCATCTGGCCCAGCCGCTCGACGTCCACCAGCCCCCGCGCGGCGTCACTGCGCGCGCACCGCAGCAGGAGGTGGTCGGGCTGATGGCGGCGAAGGACGTCGTAGACGAGGTCGGTAGAGAAGGTGATCTGCCGGCTCGATTTCTCCGCTCCCGGAAAGCGTCGCTCGATCAGCCCGGAGACGAGGGCGCAGGCCTTGAACGAGGCCTTCATCATCAGGCTCTCGGCCAGCCAGGACTCCAGGTCATCGCCAAGCATGTCCTCGGCGAAGAGGTCAGCCATGTCGAGACCGCTCATGTCGCGCACCGACCACACCGCCAGGGCGTAGTCGTTGCAGACGAAGCCGATTGGCCCCGCTCCCACACGGTCGAGCCGGCGGGTCAGCAGCATGCACAGAGTGGTGTGCGCCAGGCGGCCTTCGAACGGGTAGGCCACGAGGAAGAACCTTTTCCCGTGGGGGAAGGTCTCCAGCAGCATTTCGTCCGTATCCGGAATGGCGGAGCGGTCGCGCTGGAGCTCGAGCCATTCGCGCACATCGCCCGGGAGGACCCCCCAGTGGTGGGCGTCGGACATCATCGCCCGCACCTTCGACGCCAGAAAGGTGGAGAGGGCGAACTTCGAGCCGCCCCACGAAGGCATCTTGGCGTCCTCGCCCGGCGCAGGCGAGACGAGCACGTCCATGCCGGTGACGGCCACGAGCCGCCAGACCTGGCCCGCGAACACGAAGGTGTCGCCCGTCTCCAGCACGTCCAGATAGCCTTCCTCCACCTCGCCGATCTTCCGCCCAGCTGTCCCGCGGCGGCCGGCGATGCGGACCGAGAGCATGGCAGGGGAAACGATGGCGCCGACGTTCATGCGGTGGCGAAGGATGGTCTCGGCGTTGCGCGCGACCCAGAGCCCGTCGGGACGGCGGACGATGCGTGCAAAGCGGTCGTAGACGCGCAGGGCGTAGCCGCCGGTGGCGACGAAATCGACGACCTGTTCGTAGTCCTCCCAAGAGAGATCTCGGTACGGGCCGGCGCTGCAAATCTCGTCGTATAGCGTTTCGAGGTCGAAGGGCTCGGAACAGGCGCAGCCCATGATGTGCTGGGCCAGGACGTCCAGGGCGCCCAGATGCGGCGGGTCCGAGTCGAGCGCGTTCTCGGCGATGGCCTCGCGCGCGGCCTGGCACTCGAGCATCTCGAAGCGGTTCGCAGGCACGAAGAGGGCTCGGCTGGGCTCGTCGAGGCGATGGTTGGCGCGGCCGATGCGCTGGACCATGCGCGAGGCGCCCTTGGGACTGGCGAGCTGGATGACAAGGTCGACGTCGCCCCAGTCGATGCCGAGGTCCAGGGTCGAGGTGCAGACCACCGCCCGCAGCGCGCCGCGGGCCATGGCCGCCTCGACCTTGCGTCGCTGCTCGGCCGACAGCGAACCGTGGTGCAGGGCGATGGGCAGACCGTCCTCGTTCAGCCGCCAGAGCTCCTGGAAGGCGAATTCTGCCTGGAAGCGCGTATTGACGAAGACCAGGGCGGTGCGCGCCCGGCGGATCGCGTCATACACCTCCGGCATGGCGTGATGGGCGGTATGGCCGACCCAAGGCACGCTGCCCTCGGAGAGCAACACGTCAACTACCGGGGCGGCGCCGCCCGAGCCGCGGACGAGATCGACTTCCGCTTCAGGTCCGGGCGAGAGCCAGCGGCGGATCACGTCCGGATCCTCCACCGTGGCCGAGAGGCCGACGCGGCGGTGGTTAGGCGCGAAGGTCAGCAGGCGCGCCATGTCCAGCGCCAACAGGTCGCCGCGCTTGGACGGCCAGATGGCGTGGACCTCGTCGATGATCAGGCAGGCGAGGTCTTCAAAGTAGAGGCGGGCGCCCTCCCAGGCGCAGAACAGGGCGAGCTGTTCGGGCGTGGTGAGCAGGATATCGGGCGGCTTCACCCTCTGGCGCTGGCGCCGGGAGATTCCAGTGTCGCCGGTGCGGGACTCGGCGGTCACCTTCAGCCCCATCTGCGCGATGGGCGCCATCAGATTGCGCTCCACATCCACAGCCAGGGCCTTGAGCGGAGAGATGTAGAGGGTGTGGATCCCGCGCGGCGCATTCGCCGGCGGCCGCTCAGTAAGGTCGATCAAGCTCGGCAGGAACCCCGCCAGGGTCTTCCCCCCGCCGGTGGGCGCGATGAGGAGGGCGTGACGGCCCTCGCGGCCCTTCTCCACCATCTCCAACTGGTGCGCCCGCGGCGCCCACCCCCGCTGGACGAACCAGTCGGCGAAGCGGGGCGGGAGCAGGGAAGGGGCGCTGCCGTCCATCGATGCCGGCTATAGCATGTTCCCGGTTCGTTTCATCACGCGGGTCCTGAGATCTGCGTTCACGGCTTTCGAGCGTATCCTTTCGCGAAGCCCGGTCGTCTACGGTCAGAGGATGGAGGGAACTATGACCGCGCCCCTGACGACCGAGGCAGCCCGGACGATGAGGACCCTCTGGTTCGACTACCTCGACGCGATCGAGGCGGCCCGGCCAAGGCTGCACGCCTTCTGTCTCAAGCTCACTGGCACAGTGTGGGAGGCCGAGGACCTCGTTCAGGACACGCTCTTGCGCGGCTTCGGCTCCCTGGGTCGGTGCGACATGTCTCCGCCTCCGTTGGACGACGGTTCCGGAGGCCGGTGGTTCGAGAAGCCGCAGGCCTATCTGGCGCAGATCGCGACCAACCTGTGGATCGACCGGATGCGCCGATCCCAGCGCGACGCACGGCTGGCCCAGGCCGAGCCCGCCGCCGGAGAGCCGGTTCCGGTGATCACCCGCTCCGCAGGAGCCGCCTTGTTCGGGCGCGCTGGGCCCCAGGAACGCGCGGCGGTGGTGCTGAAGGACGTGTTCGACTTCTCGCTCGAAGAGATCGCGACGATGCTTTCCACCACGCCAGGGGCGATCAAGTCCGCCCTGCACCGCGGCCGGCGCAAACTCTCCGAGACGCGCGACGCGCCGCCCTCGCGAAACAGTCCCGCGTCCGTCGGCCTGATCGACAAGTTCATCGCTGCTTTCAATGCGCGGGACGTGGCCGCAATCACCGTTCTGTTGCTGGACTCGGTCACCTACGAACCCCAGGGCGTCGGCGGCGAGCGGGGAAGGCGGACCATCTGGCTCAATGTTCCCGTACCGGACGTCGTGTCGGCCGAACGCCATGTCCTCGAGGGCGAGAACGTCATCGCCTTCACATTTGTGTACAACGGCAAGAAACGACTGGGGGGTCTCGAACGTCTCGAGGAGGTCGACGGGAAGGTCTCGCGGATCATCAACTACTACTTCTGTCCGGACACCCTCGCCTTCGCCGCGGGAAAGCTGGACCTCGAGCCCTGGTCCAACGGCTATCACCAGGACGAGCAGACGCTCTCGCGGATGATCGCCCACGCCGGTTTGCCCTGGGCCTGAGGTCTTCACGCAAGTCCGGAGGCGTGTCGAAGACGATGTTGCGGATCGCTGAACAAGGCGCCTTTCGGCCGCCGCAAAGACGATCCTAGGAGGGGCGATGGACAGCGCCGCTCACATCGAACGTATTCGGGCCGACGGCTTCACCATCGTGGAGCGCGCCATCGAACCGGAGTTGATCGAGGCTCTGGCGAAGGCGCTCGAGGGGCTCGAGGGCGAGCTTGGCGCGAAGCCCGCCCTCAACGCGTTCGAGGGCCATCACACGGTGCGGATCTACAATCTGCTCCGTTATGGCGGTCCATTCGACCAGGTCCCCGTCCACCCAGCCGTGCTGCCGATCGTGGACGGCGTGCTGGGCGATGGCTCCCTGATTTCGTCGCTCTCCTCTATCGCCATCGATCCCGGCGAGACGGCGCAGCCGATCCATGCCGACGACCAGGTGATCCCGCTCGACAAGCCGCACCGGCCGATCGTCTGCAACTCCATGTGGGCGCTGACCGACTTCACGGCGGCCAATGGCGCTACGCGCCTGGTTCCCGCCAGCCATCGCCGGGACAACCCCGAATATGGCGGCGCCTATGAGACCATCGCGGCGGAGATGCCGAAGGGCTCGGTGCTGCTCTGGGATGGGGCGCTCTGGCACGGTGGGGGCGCCAATGTATCGGGCGCGCGGCGTACGGGGATCGCGATGAACTACTGCGCCGGGTTCATCCGCCAGCAGGAAAACCAGCAGCTGGGTCTCGATCCGGCTCTCGTGAAGACCTTCCCGGCCCGTCTGCAGGAGTTGATCGGCTATGGCGTCTACCGCGGGCTGATTGGCCACATCGAGAAGAACAGTCCCGCCCAGCTGTTGAATGGCGGCGGCGAGTTCCGCTCGATCTGGGACCGCTGACGACCTGGCTTCTCGCCGCTTGACCGCCCGTCCACCCGAGCCGAGCCTTGGAGCCGGCATCGAGAGGACGCAGCGGCATGAGCAACGAACTCCTTCTTCGGACCGTGGAAGGCCCGATCGCGCAGCTGACGCTCAACGATCCTGACCGAGCCAACGTCCTGTCGGGCGAGATGATGTCCGCCCTGCTCGAGTCGGTGACGGAGCTCGGCGCCGACCCAGCGGTGCGGGTGATCGTCCTTGGCGCCGCCGGGAAGGTGTTTTGCGCGGGGCATGACCTCGGTGAGCTCAGGGGCACAAACGACCCGGCCGCGCATGAGGCGCTGTTCGGGCGCTGCTCGGAACTGATGCTTGCGATCCGGGCTTGCCCCAAGCCGGTGATCGCGCGGGTGCAAGGCGCTGCGGTGGCCGCCGGCTGCCAGCTCGTGGCGAGCTGCGACCTCGCCTTCGCCGTCGACACTGCGAAGTTTGCCGTGTCCGGGATCAACCTCGGCCTGTTCTGCTCCACGCCCGGCGTGGCCCTCGGCCGCGCGGTGAGCCGAAAGAACGCGCAGGAGATGCTGCTCACCGGGCGCTTCGTCGGGGCGGCCGAGGCGGCTGCCATGGGCCTTATCAACCGCGCGCTCCCCGTCGATCAGCTCGACGCGGCGGTGGAGGAGGCGGCGAATGCGATTGCAACCAAGGCGCCTGACGCGATCGCCCTGGGCAAGGCGGTATTCAACCGCCAGATCGAGGCCCCGCTCGATGAGGCCTACGCCATCGCTTCGGCGGCCATGGTCGAGAACCTCGGCTTCGAGAGCGCGAAGTCAGGGATCGACGAGTTCCTGGCGCGATAGAGCGGTTTGACGCTCTCTGACCTCGTCATCAAATTGAACCACTGACTCCACGGACCTCATTAACGAGGACGCGGACCGGCGTCTGATAACGAGACAGTCTATCTTCGACTTCGGGGCGTTCCGTCTGGTCCGCTGCGGATGAGCCGCCGCCTTTCGCGAGTGTCTGCGGGGTCCGTGGTTCGTTTCCGCACCAACCGTACGCAGCGGTCGAATTGTTAACCGACGTGGCGTAACGGAGCCGGAGGAGTCATCCTTCCGCCATGACAGTAACCCCTGTGAGTCTCGACCTGGCGCCGGCGCTCGCCGTTCTGCCCGGCGCGAGGGCGGGGGTAGCGGACGGCGCAAGCGCCCGGATGGTGAGCGCCGGCGAGGCGCGGACCCTGTTCGAAGCCGGCCCAGTGCTGGTGACCCACGCCTCGATGACCGCCCGCCGCCTGGGCCTGCACGCGCCGCCGCGCAGTCCGCGTATCTTCGACGTCCTCGAGCTGTTCGCCTTTGTGCGGCCGGCGCAGTTCTGCGCGCCCTCTGCCGTCGGCCTCGCCCTGGCCCTTGGCCTGGAGCCGCCGCATGGGGCGGCCGAGCAGGCGGCGACCCTTCGTGCGGCAAGTCTCGTCCTTCTGCAGGACCTCGCCCTATCGCCGACGCCAAGCCGCGAGCAGGCGCTGGCCCTGGCGGAAACCATGGGCCGGGCCGGCTGGCCGTGGGCTTCGGCCATCATCGGCGCCCTGCGCTCTCAACCGATCGCGCGACCCTGGCGCAGCGACGGGTTGGATGTCTGGACGAGACTTAAGGAGTGGGAGGACGACGGGCCTCCTGGCGAGCCCGGATCGAAGCCCATTTCCCCGGAGGCTGCGACGACACGCCTGGGCTTGCTGCTGGAGCGGGCAGGCCTATCGGAGCCGCGCCCCACTCAGGTTGAGTTTGCGTTCGAATCTGCACATTCCTTCCAGCCGCGTGAGCGGGAAGGCGAGCCGATGATGATGCTGGCCGAAGCCGGCACGGGTGTCGGCAAGACCCTGGGATATCTGGCGCCGGCGTCCCTCTGGGCGGAGGCGAACGGTCCCGGCGTGTGGATCGCGACCTTCACCCGTGCGCTTCAGCGCCAGATCGAGCGGGAGGCGCGCGCCCTGTTTCCTGACCCAGCGGCGCGGGCGTCGAAGGTGGCGGTGCGCAAGGGCCGGGAGAACTATCTCTGCCTGCTCAACTTCCAGGAGGCGGTGAACGCCGCGCGGCTGGGCGGGGCGGACCTTGTGGGCCTGGCGCTGGCGGCGCGCTGGGTGCGCGCCAGCACCGACGGCGACATGACCGGCGGCGATTTTCCGGCCTGGCTGCCGACCCTGTTCGCCATCGGTCCGGCGGCCCAGGCCAGCGCGGCGAACCTGGTCGACCGTCGGGGCGAGTGCGTCCACTCCGGCTGCGCGCACTATCGCTCCTGCTTCATCGAACGGCAGATCCGCGCCTCGCGGCGGGCGGACGTGGTGATCGCCAACCATGCCGTCGTGCTGACCCAGGCGGCGTTCGACCGGGGTCGGGCGGCGCGGGGGCGGCCGGGTGACGCCGAGACTGCGGCCCTTCGGCGGATCGTCTTCGACGAGGGTCACCACCTGTTCGATGCGGCGGACAACGCCTTCGCCGCCGCCCTCTCCGGACAGGAGGCGGCGGAGATGCGCCGGTGGATCCGCGGCCCCGAGGGGCGCGGTCGGCGCGGCCGCGGGCTGGAGCTGCGCCTGGAAGAGGTGCTGGGCGATCACGAAGACGCGCGACTGGCGCTGGACGCCGCGGTGCGCGCTGCCGCCGCCCTGCCCGGCGAGGGATGGTCCGGGCGCATCGCGCCGGGCGTGGGCGAGGCGACACCGTCCGGGCCGATCGAGACCTTCCTGGCGGCCGTGCTCGAACAATTGCGCGCGCGCGCGGCGCCCTCGGACTCGGGAATGGAATGCGCGGCGCGGCCGGCCCTCGATGGCGTGCGCGAGAGCGCGCGCGCAGCCGCTGCGGCGATCGGGGCGATCGAGGGTCCCCTACAGGTTCTCTCGCGCCTGCTCGAGGATGCGCTCGATGAGGACGCGGACACCCTGGCGCAATCTGAACGCGCGCGCATCGAGGGCGCCCTGCGGGGACTGGACCGGCGCGCCCGCAACATCCTGCCTGCGTGGCGTTCGATGCTGGCGGCCATCGACGAGGACGCCGACGACGATCCGGACTTCGTCGACTGGTTCGAGGCCAGCTTCCTCTACGGGCGGATCGTGGACGCCGCGTGCCGCCGCCACTGGGTCGATCCGACCGAACCGCTCCACGCGGCGGTGATCGCGCCGGCGCACGGGGTGCTGGTGACCAGCGCCACCCTGGCCGATGCGGGCCACGCCGATCCTTTCGCCATCGCCGAGATGCGCACCGGCGCAGCGCGGCTGTCCGATCGGCCCAAGACCCTGCGCCTGGCCTCGCCGTTCGACTATGCGGCGGACGCCCTGGCGCTGGTGGTCACCGATGTGGGCCGCGACGATCCGCGGCAGGTCGCCTCGGCCATGCGCGAGCTGTTCCTCGCGGCCGGGGGCGGCGCACTGGGGCTGTTCACCGCCATCCGTCGGTTGAAGGCCGTGCACGAGAGGATCGCCGCGCCGCTCGCCGACAAGGGGCTCGCGCTTTACGCCCAGCACGTCGATCCGCTGGAGGTCGGCGCCCTGGTCGACATCTTCCGGGCCGAGGAGGACGCATGCCTGCTGGGCACCGACGCCGTGCGCGACGGCGTGGACGTGCCCGGCAGGTCCCTGCGCCTGCTGGTGTTCGACCGCGTCCCGTGGCCCAGGCCCGACATCCTGCACAAGGCCCGGCGCAGCCGGTTCGGCGGCAAGACCTATGACGACGCACAGGCGCGGGCGCGGATCGCCCAGGCCTTCGGCCGACTGATCCGTCGCGAGGGTGACAGGGGAGTTTTTGTCATGCTGGACGCGGCTGCGCCGACGCGGCTCTTTTCGGGCCTGCCCGAGGGCGTCGAAATCCGACGGATCTCGCTGGTCGAGGCGATCGAAGCAACGGCGGCCCACCTTGTGCGCTGAAGTACGCATGACCGCCGCGCGCGCGTCTCACTTACGCCCCGTTTTTCGGGAATCAGCGCGCGCTCAGCGAAATGCAGCGCGCGTGCAACACGCCGACTCGCAGCCCGTCCCCCAGGACGACAAACTGGAGCCCCCTGTCTCGATGAAGTTCGCGTACATCGCGCTTGGCGCGTCTTGCCTTGCCGTTTCGTGCCTCAGCGCCACTGCCGCGCCGGCCTGGGCGCCCACGGCGAGCGGCGAACAGGACCTCAAGGACGGCCGGCCTGTGTCCCAGGTCGACCCCGCTCCGGACGGCGCAGTGATGATCCATGCCGCGATCGACATCCCCGCGCCTCCGAAGGTCGTGTGGACGGTGATGAGCGACTGCGCGAAGGCCAATCGCCTGGTCGTGACAGTGACCAGCTGCCGAATCCTGGAGAGCGATCCGGCGCACAACACCGAAGTGCGCGAGACGGTGACCAAGGGCAATTTCATCGTCCCGACCATCCACAATGTGGTCCGCGAACAGCTGCAGCCCTACACTGTGATCAAGTTCCAGAAAGCCGGGGGCGATCTGAAGGAAGAGCAGGGCGAGTGGCGTCTGGTGGCGCTCCAGGGCGGCGCCGCGACGCGCGTGATCTACGAGAACCTGGTGTCCGCCGACATCATGGCGCCCGCCCCCCTGGTCCGCGCCGGCATGCGCAAGGATGTCGCCAAGGTGATGATAAACCTGAAGCGCGAGTCCATAGCGGGAGCTGATACCCGCGTCGCCGCAAGAAACGGCGACTAGTTCAGTCGTCCTGGTTGGCTAACGCCCGACGCGCGCTGGCGCGAAGCTTTTCGCTGTCCGACTTGAGCTGGCCGCACGCGGCGAGGATGTCGCGCCCGCGCGGCGTGCGGATTGGCGAGGCGTAGCCGGCGCGGTTCACGATGTCGGCGAAGGCCTTGATGGTCGAGTGCGAGGAACACTCGTAGCCGGAGCCGGGCCACGGGTTGAACGGGATCAGGTTGATCTTGGCGGGGATGCCGGCGAGCAGCTTCACCAGGGCGCGCGCCTCGGCCGGCGAGTCGTTGACCCCCTTGAGCATGACATACTCGAAGGTCACCCGCTTGGCGTTCGACAAGCCCGGATAGGCCTTGATTGCCGCCAGCAGGTCGGCGATCGGATAGCGCCGGTTCAGCGGAACCAGTTCGTCGCGAAGCGGATCGTTGGTGGCGTGCAGGGAGATCGCCAGCATTGCCCCGGTCCGCGCGCCCAGCTCCGGGATGCTCGGGACGACGCCGGACGTGGAGACAGTGATCCGTCGGCGCGAGATCGCAATGCCCTGCTCGTCGGAGATGACGTCGATGGCGTCGGCGACATTGTCCAGATTGTAGAGGGGCTCGCCCATGCCCATGAAGACGATGTTGGTCAGCCGCCGCTCGCCTTCAGCGGCGGTCCATTCGGAAAGGTCGTCGCGGGCGACCTGCGCCTGGGCGACGATCTCGCCGGCGGTGAGGTTGCGCACCAGGGCCTGGGTGCCGGTATGGCAGAAGGTGCAGTTGAGCGTGCAGCCGACCTGACTGGAGACGCACAGAGCGCCGGCGCGGCCGACGTCCGGGATATAGACGGTTTCCACCTCAATGCCCGGCGCGAAGCGGATCAGCCACTTGATCACGCCATCCACGCTCTGGCGGCGCTCGACGATCTGAGGCCGGTCGAGGGTGAAGGCCTCGTCGAGGGCGGCGCGAGTCTCCTTGGCGATGTTGGTCATCACCTCGAAGCTCACGGCGCCACGGTTGTGGATCCAGCCCCAGATCTGGTCGCGGCGCATGCGCGCCTGCGCAGGAGCGCAGACGCCCGCCTCGACGAGCACCGTCTGCATCTGCGCGCGGGTCAGGCGCGAGAGGTTCGGCCGCGCATCGGCGACAGCGGCGGGGCGATGGTCCAGGACGAGGCTCACGATCGGGCGAAGATGGGCTGGCGGCGCACCGGACGCAATCGTCAGGCGGCGAGGCGTTCGGCGT
>Ga0210396_10002068_pt1 | contig 20730 bp, 16 predicted proteins | sample IncBWH17OmetaG_FD_155466 | JGI IMG/M metagenome (GOLD analysis project Ga0210396, IMG submission 155466) | Forest soil microbial communities from Barre Woods Harvard Forest LTER site, Petersham, Massachusetts, United States - Inc-BW-H-17-O ... | reverse complement strand
CACGGTGAGGTCGATTCGGTGCACTTCCGGCATCTCGGCTTGCCAGCAGGTGAGCACGCGCTCGGCGTAATGCGCCTGGATCCAGCTCTTGAGAAATCGCGTCGGAACCGAAAGGTGGACGCTTTCTGGCTGGACGCTTTCCAGATCCATGCGCGCGAACCAGCTCGTATAGACGTCTTCTCCGACGCTCGAGCGCAGCCGACCCTTCACGCGTGACCAGCGATCCTGTTCCATATTGTTCATTGCCTGAGGACTTCTCTGAAGGAGTAATGTTGATGGTGAAACTGCCGTTGCGGGGATTTCCGCCGCAGGCGACCTCAAGCGGGACTTCGTCTCTCAGACATAGACCGGCCGTTCGGCGAAACGCCGTCAGGCAAATCATCGGCTGAAAGAAGAAGTGTCCGCGAGGTCAGCGCGTACTCGACGGCGTGTCCGGCGCTCGCGCGGGAGGCCGGGTGCTGGCGGTATCCAGGATGTTCAGCAGGTTATCGTTTGAAAATGGCGTTCGATTGAAAACCGCGATGATTCCGTAAGACATAAGACCTCCCCCTCCTGCCGTGATTACCCACGGCAAGTGTCATTCCAGCTATTTCAAAATTCGATCGGCGACGCCTGAAACTCAACTCGTCCAGTCGCTACGCCGTTCCGCTCCGCCCGCTCATTCTATCCCGCTCGCTTGCTTCGCCTTCGGCGCCGTCGGGTTAGCTGGTACGTATCTCTCTTGTTTAAAGCGAACGAGACGCGAGCGCCTCGCCTGAGAAATTTCGACACAGCCCCACCATCCTCATATTGCTATGAGTTTCAATCCGACAATCGCTTGGAAAGCGTCGCCAACGCGCACACCGCCGCCGATTTGCACGTTCGCCCCGATCCTTAAACCGCGCTGGTCTCAAGAACCGTGGGCGCCGCGAACGCCCTAAGAGATACATCATGCCTTATTTCCCGCAACGAAAATGATTCAGCACGGGCGCCGGTAAAAACAACTTCAGTTCGCCAAATCAGGCGGCGGTTTTTCACGCAAAGCGGCAAGGTTTTGAATCTGTGTGCGGATTCGAAATGCCGAGCCGCTGTCATATTTCGCGCGATTGCCCAAAATAAATTCATAAAATATTTACGTTGGTGTGGGGCGGAAGGGAATTTTCCAACAACCCTGCCCCGCTATGCCGATAAGTGACTACGCAAGCGCGTTTTTTTTTGCTCATCGATCAAGGGTAACCCTGCAGGGCGGTTGAATGCTGCTACGCGGTCGCGGTTGCTATTTCAAAAGCGCGCCGGATCAGTCGCCAACAGCCATTTCGTCGCGGCGGGCATCGGCATCATCAGTTCGCACAGCGGAATGGCGTCAGTAAAAATACGGACCACCCGGAATGCCGCGCACCGCCACCCGCGGAACAACGCCATCCGCGGAGCAATATGACACTGAAAAACCGCTGGGACCTGGAAATAAAAGGGCCCGGAAATAAAAAGGCTTGGAAATAAAAAAGGCTTGGAAATAAAAAAAGCCCGGCACTGCCGGGCTTGTCGACGAATGTCTGTCTCGATCAGCTCATTTCGCGAGCTTGGCGATCTGATGCGCCAACCGCGAAACCTTCCGGCTCGCATTGTTCTTGTGAATGATATTGCGTTGCGCGGCCTGCATGAGCTCCGGCTCCGCATGCGCCATCGCCTTCAGCGCCGCTTCGCGGTCGCCGCTCTTGATCGCCTCTTCGACCGATCGAACCGCACCACGCATCTGGGTGCGGCGCGACTTATTGATAATGGTGCGACGAGCAATCTTGCGGGTCGCCTTCTTGGCGGAAGTAGTATTGGCCATGTTCTCAAATGTCCTTCGACGGTGACCGATCGCGGGTGGCCAGGCTTGCGCTTGCCAACAATTCAACCACGTGATCGACGCTGATATGTTTTCCGGGTGTTCTGCGAGAAAGCCACTCTCGGAGCCGATGCTCACATGGCGGCGTTGCTCAAAGAACAGCGGCGGGATTGCGCCCGCCGCCATTGCCGGTCTTATAGAGGGCGCGCCTTGCAGCGTCAACGCCTTCCGGGCTCCACGGGGCCGGAAAGCCCGCCGCAGAAAAGCCGATAAGGCACTGATGAGGTTGAATTTCCCACGATACCCCGTTAAGGGCTGGCTGCGCTTTCCGGCGCGATAGATATAAAGGTGACGCATGATCCGGGGTTTCTTCCGCCTGGTGGGACTGCTGCTGCTGGCCGGCGGATTTATCTTCATGGTCTATGACGGGGCCCGCTGGGTCGCCGATCAGACCTTGCGGTTTACCCGGTTTGGCCAATTCTGGAACGATATCCATCAATCCAGCCAGCAGGCATTCCGGGCCTGGATCGAGGGCCACGCGCCCTGGCTCTGGAACAGTGTCGTCAGGGTGATCCTGGACCAGCCGGTTTTTGCCGTGCTGGGCATATTGGGCATTCTGCTGATGCTGCTGTTCCGGCCGCGCAAGCCGCTGATCGGCTATTCGCGGAACTGACCGGACGGCGTTGCCGGCTTTATAAGAGCTGACCTGGCGTAACGAGGCTCGCGTGACCCGCGTAAAGACATATATCCAGCCCACACATTATCGACGCAAGTTCGAATGCATCTCGCAGGGAGGTAATCCATGTTGTTCATGCGCAAGACCACTGCACTGCCGACCGCAGCCGAGGCTCTGCCCGGCCGCCCGGATCCGATTCCCACTTCTGTCCGGCATTTCGTCAACGGCCATCAACTGCAACCACCCTATCCCGCGGGTCTGGAGCAGGCGGTGTTCGGGCTCGGTTGCTTTTGGGGCGCGGAGCGAAAATTCTGGGAGCTCGGCGACGGCATCTATACGACTGCCGTGGGCTATGCGGGCGGCCATACCCGGAATCCCACCTACGAGGAGGTATGTTCAGGCCGCACCGGCCATACCGAAGCGGTTCTGGTGGTGTTCGATCCCAAGCTGATCTCGTACGACCAACTCCTGAAGACATTCTGGGAAAGCCACAACCCGACCCAGGGCATGCGCCAGGGCAATGACGTCGGCACCCAGTATCGTTCCGCGATCTACACGTTCAGCGACGCCCAACGCAAAGCGGTGGACGCGTCGAAGGCCGCCTATCAAAAGGCGCTGTCGGCAAAGGGGCTCGGCCCCATCACCACCGAGGTCGCGCCGTCAGGCCAATTCTATTTCGCCGAAGACTATCACCAGCAATATCTGGCCAAAAACCCGGCCGGCTATTGCGGGCTTGGCGGCACCGGCGTGTCGTGTCCGATCGGCGCCGGCGTCGACGCCGCCTGATCGCTTCGTATCAGGTGGAAGGCCGGCTACGGCCTTCCACAGCGGCCGTTGCACATTGCCCTTGCACATCGGCTTCGCACATCTCGCGCAAAAAAACCGTTTGTTAACCATAACCGGTGCAAGACTGACGCTGTCTCGCTTGAGGGGATGGCTCCGGTGCGGGTTGCGCGCGCGTTTCGACTGCCGATCATTACCGCCATGACCGCACTCGCTCTGTCGGGCTGCATGCGCACGACCTCACCGGTCGCGACGGCACAGCCGCAAAGCGATCTCGACACCATGGCTTACGGCCAGCCTTATTATCAAGCCCCGGCTGCTGCGGTGACGTCGTCATCCAATTCCGGTGGCGCCATCGCAGCACTTCGCGACAGCTTTGCCGCAGCACCCCAGCGCACTTACGCTCCGGCTCAGGCCGCCTATGCGGCCGCGCCGATGCCGGTGGCCCCGATGCCGACAACCTATGACGCCGCCTACCGGCTCGATGCCGGCGACAAATTGCGGGTCGTGGTCTTTGGCCAGGAAGGTCTCACCAACACCTACGCGATCGATGCCGGCGGCTCCATCACCATGCCGCTGATCGGCTCGGTGCCGGCACGCGGACGAACCCCGGCGGGGCTGGCGGCCGAAATCACCGGCAAATTGCGCAGCGGCTATATCCGCGAGCCTTCGGTGGCGGTCGAAATCGAATCCTACCGGCCGTTCTTCATCCTCGGCGAGGTGGCCGCCCCCGGCCAATATCCTTACGTGCCCAATATGAGCGTCGAAAGCGCGGTGGCGATCGCCGGCGGCTTCTCGCCCCGCGCCAAGCGCGACCGCGTAACGCTGACCCACACCGATGGTTCGGGCCCGATGCGCGTCGTGGTGCCGCTCGGCACCGCCGTCAGCCCCGGCGATACCGTCCTCGTCGGCGAACGCTGGTTCTGATCATGTCCGAAAAACCAGATCAGCCGCTTCGGATCCTGCACGCGGTGCGCGCGCCGGTCGGCGGAATTTTCCGTCACATCCTGGACGTCGCCAATGGACAAGCCGATCGTGGCCACCATGTCGGCATTATCGCTGACAGCCTGACCGGTGGCGAACGCGCCGAGACGGCACTGGCGGGGATTGCACCTCGCCTCAAGCTCGGCGTTCGGCGTCTTGCCATCCACCGCGAACCCCATCCCGCGGATGTTATGGTATGGGCGCATTTCAAGTACCTGATCTGGCGGCTGAAGCCGGACGTGCTGCATGGACATGGCGCCAAAGCGGGCACTTTCATACGCCTGAGAGCCCGGTCAAAGCGCGCCATCCGCGTCTACACCCCGCATGGCGGCTCACTTCATTATCCGCTGAACACGTGGAAGGGCGCCATTTACGGCCGCATCGAACGTACGCTGATGAACAATACCGATCTGTTCCTGTTCGAAAGCGCCTTCGCACGCGATACCTATCAGCGCACCGTGGGTACGCCGACCGAAGCGCTGGTCCGTTGCGTATTCAATGGCGTAACCGCAGACGAATTCGACCCGGTCGTGACCGCCGATGATGCCACCGACATCGTCTATGTCGGTGAGTTCAGGCATATCAAGGGGGCCGACCTCCTGATCGATGCCGTCGCGCGGCTGCGCGCCGATGGCAAACCGGTCACGCTGACGCTTGCCGGCGACGGCGAGGAAATCGAGCCTCTCAAGGCCCAAATCCAGAGATTGGGCCTCACCGGCGTGGTACGCTTCATCGGGCACGTCAAGGCGCGATACGGCTTTTCCAAGGGGAGACTGCTGGTCGTTCCTTCCCGCGGGGATTCGATGCCCTATGTCGTGATCGAGGCGGCCGCAGCAGGCATTCCGATGATCGCCGCGAATGTCGGCGGCATTCCCGAAATTTTCGGCCCGCATACCGACGCGCTGTTTGCCCCCAGCAGCGTTGATGCCATGGTGGATGCCATCAAGACCGCGCTCGATGGTCCCGCCGCCGCATTGGCGCGCGCAAAAGCTCTTCGTGAAAGAATTTTCATGCATTTTTCACAGAAGGCGATGGTCGAAGGGGTGCTGGCGGGCTACCGCGGCGCTTTTGCCGACCGTTAACCGTTCTTTACCGACGATAACTGTTTCTTCCGATTTGTCCCTTAAGCTGCGAGGCGGGGAATTCCGCCTCATCGCGCGCGTGCCTAAATGTCCGCGCAAGAACGGACTTGGAATACAGTGGAACCGATCAGCCCTCGCTCCATGCTCGATGCCACGGCCGCGGCGACCGCCACGGCGGATCGCCCTCCGATCGAGCGCCGTCGCCGGTTGTCGCAAGCCGCCCTTGCCGTCACCAATCAGAAGGTGCGCCCGGCCTATTCGCCGGTCGTCATCGCGGGCGTAGTCCGCATCGCCGATTTTGCGCTCTTGAGTTTCGTCGGCATCGCGATCTATCTCGGATATGTGACGCCCCTCAGCGGCTTTCACTGGGAATATATCGCGGCCATTTGCGCGATGAGCGCGGCTGCGGTGGTCTGCTTTCAGGCCGCCGATATCTACGAAGTACAGGTGTTTCGCGGCCAGCTGCGGCAGATGACGCGGATGATTTCATCCTGGGCATTTGTGTTCCTGCTGTTCATCGGCGCATCGTTCTTCGCAAAGCTCGGCGGCGAGGTATCGCGGCTCTGGCTTTCGGCATTTTTCGTTGTCGGTCTGGCCGCCCTTGTCGCCGAACGCCTGTTCCTGCGCGCGATGGTGCGCAGCTGGGCCCGTCAGGGTCGGCTTGACCGCCGCACCATCGTGGTCGGCTCGGACCAGAGCGGCGAACAACTGATCGAGGCCCTCAAGAACCAGTACGATTCCGATATCGATATCCTCGGCGTATTTGACGACCGTAACGACAATCGCGCGCTCGACACCTGCGCTGGCAGCCCAAAACTCGGCAAGGTCGACGACATCATCGAATTTGCCCGGCGTACCCGCGTCGACCTCGTGCTGTTCGCGCTGCCGATTTCGGCCGAGACGCGCATCCTCGAAATGCTGAAGAAATTATGGGTGTTGCCGGTAGACATCCGGCTTTCCGCCCATACCAACAAGCTGCGCTTCCGTCCCCGCTCCTATTCGTATCTCGGCAAGGTTCCGACCCTCGACGTCTTCGAGGCGCCGATCACCGACTGGGACCTCGTGATAAAGTGGCTGTTCGACCATGTCGTCGGCGCCGTCATTCTGCTGCTGGCCGCGCCGGTGATGGCAATCGTCGCGCTCGCGATCAAACTCGACAGCCCGGGGCCGGTGCTGTTCCGCCAGAAGCGGTTCGGGTTCAACAATGAGCGCATCGACGTCTTCAAATTCCGATCGCTATACCACCATCACGCCGATCCGCTGGCCTCCAGGGTCGTGACCAAGAACGACAGCCGCGTCACCCGGGTCGGACGCTTCATCCGCAAGAGCAGCCTCGATGAGCTGCCGCAGCTCTTTAACGTCGTGTTCAAGAGCAATCTCTCGCTGGTCGGCCCTCGCCCGCACGCGGTGCAGGGCAAGTTGCAGAGCCGATTGTTCGACGAGGCGGTGGACGGATATTTCGCGCGTCACCGCGTCAAGCCCGGCATTACCGGATGGGCGCAGATCAACGGCTGGCGCGGCGAAGTCGACAGCGAAAAGAAAATCCAGAAACGCGTCGAATTCGACCTCTATTACATCGAGAACTGGTCGGTGCTGTTCGATCTCTTCATTCTTCTCAAGACGCCGCTGGCGCTTATGACCAAGAACGAGAACGCCTATTAAGCGCCGGTCGGGCGTTCGGTTTGGGTAAGCTTGCGAGCGCATGATGGCGTATACGGCGACAGACGAGGGATTTTCTCCATCCGTGACATCCGCGCCGCGCGTGATTGCGCTGCAACGGGCGCTGGTCTGGCTGGTCGGCGCATCCGGCGCCATCGTGTTCATCGAACCCAGCCCCTACGAACTGATGACGCTTGCCGCCGCCGTCATCTTCTTTTCGACGGGCCTGCGGTTGCGGCTGGTTTTCATGCCGCTGCTGTTGCTGCTTTTCCTGCTCAATGTCGGCTACACCATCGGCGCCGTCCCCTTCCTGGACAAGTCCGAGGTCGCCAATTGGATCGCGACTTCCTGGTATATGGCGGTCACGGTGATCTTCTTCGCGATGGTCGTGTCCGAAGACACTGCGGCCCGGCTCGATATGCTTCGCCGCGGCTTGATCGTAGGCGCCTTGATTGCGGCGGTGGCCGGCATTGCCGGTTACCTCAACCTGGTCCCCGGCGGCCACGACCTGCTGACGCTGTACGAGCGCGCCCGCGGCACCTTCAAGGATCCGAACGTGCTCGGCGCGTTCCTGATCCTGCCCGCCTTGTTGGTGTTGCAAAGCGTCGTTTCTGATGGCTTTGGAAAATCGTTCCGCAGCACGATAGCGCTCGCGATCATGGCGCTGGCGATCCTGCTGGCGTTTTCGCGCGCAGCCTGGGGCGGGCTCGCCCTCACCTCCGCCTTCATGCTGGCGCTGATGGTGCTGACCAGCCCGTCGCGCGCGCAACGCTCGCGCATCATCGTGATGTCGGTTGTGGCGGTCATTGTCGTGGTGCTGCTGGTCGCGGTGCTGTTGTCGTTCGACTCGATCCGGGAAATGTTCCAGCAGCGCGCCAGCTTCGATCAGAGCTATGACGAGGGGCGCTTTGGACGGTTCGGACGGCACATCCTCGGCGCGGATATGGCGCTCGACCTGCCCTTCGGCATCGGTCCGCTGCAATTCCACAACTACTTCCCCGAAGACACCCACAATTCCTATTTGAACGCCTTCATGTCCGGCGGCTGGATCGCAGGCGTCTGCTATCCGGCGCTGGTGTTCATTACGGTCATCTTCGGATTCCGGCATGTCTTCGCGCCTGCGCCCTGGCAACGCACCTATCTCGCGATCTTCGCAGCATTCCTGGGGACGGTCGGCGAAAGCTTCGTCATCGACACCGACCATTGGCGGCATTTCTGGATGATGCTGGGCGCGATGTGGGGCATGTTTGCCGCGGCACAGCCCTACAGGCAATCCTACAAAGCGAGCGCCGATCAGGCGATCATGGCGCCCGGACAGGCTTCTTATTAGCGTCGGCACGCTTGCCCTTCGGCTCTTCGATCATCGCCTTGAGTTCCTCAGTCGCTGCCAGCATCGTCTCGTAGCCTCGCGTGGCGAACCGCAGCAACAGCCGCAGCTCCGCGTCCGAATAGGTGTCCCAGACCTTCAGCATCGCGCGCCGCAGGTGCTCATAGAACTTGCCGATCTTCGCGATGCTCTCCGGAACGGCGGCGATGAACACCTTGCGGCGGTCGTTATCATCGCGTTCGCGACGCACCAACCCGGCCTCCTCCAGCCGATCGACCACACCGGTGATCGCTCCCGTGGTCAAACCGGTGACCTCGGCGAGCCGGCCCGCGGTCACGCGGCCTTCCAGAATGACGAAATCGAGGCATTCCATGTCGGAATTTGAAAGGCCGACGCGGCTGGCGACCGATTGCCCAAACAGCACACCCTGCGCGGAAGACCGCCGCATCGCGTGTTCCAGTTCCTCCATCAACCCGGCGCGCGTTTTTGCTCTTGACAAAGCCTATCTCATATCTTAGTTCGATGATATCTTAGGTAGTAAGATAATTAGCAACTGTACATTCCTACCACCTAACGGATGCATGGAGCAAGACATGACCCGACGCGCCCGCAAAGCCCTCATCATCGGCGCCGGCATCGCCGGTCCGGTCACCGCCATCTTCCTCAAGAAAGCCGGCATCGATGCACAGCTGTTCGAGGCATGGCCGTACTCGGCCGGCATTGGCGGCGGCCTGCAGATTGCGCCGAACGGCATGCATGTTCTGGCCGAGATCGGCCTTGCCGACGAGATTATCCGCCACGGATCGATTGCCGAATCCTTCGACTTTTATTCGCAATCCGGCGTTCGCCTCGGTTCGATTAATCAGAACATGAAGGCGCGTTTCGGCCAGCCTGCGGTGAACATGTGCCGCGCCACACTCAACGAGGCGATCGTGAACAAGGCATGGTGCGAAAATGTCGAGCTCGCGTTCGAGAAACGGCTCGTCAGCATCGAAGACCGAGCGGATCAGCCCGTCATCGCGCACTTCGCCGATGGCAGCAGCGCCGAGGGCGACTTTCTGATCGGCGCGGACGGCGTGCATTCGGCGGTGCGCCGGCATGTCATTCCCGATGGTCCCGCGCCGTTCGATACCGGCCTGATCGGGTTTGGCGGCTTTCTGCCGAGGTCGCTGATCGAGAATACCTCGATCGGACAACGCGTGGAGACGACGTTCGGGCAGAGCGGATTTTTCGGATGCGGGTTTTGCAGTCCGGATCCGCACAAGGGGGTAATGTGGTGGAGCACCCAGCCTGCGCATGGCATCGATGCCGCGACGTTTCGCGCCATGAGCCAGGATGCGATCAAGCGGCACCTCCTCAACTTCCACGCCGGTTGGCACGATCCGATCCCGCGATTGCTGGAAGCCGCTGAAAACATCCTTGTCACGCCGACGCTCGACGTCGCGACGTTACCGACCTGGTCGCGCAAGCGGACGTTGCTGATCGGCGATGCCGCGCATGCTACCAGTCCGCACGCGGGCCAAGGCGCCTCGCTCGCACTGGAAGATGCGATGCGGCTCGGCCGCCTCCTGCGGAACGGCCAGGAGCTTGGTGTGACGTTTGAGACCTTCGAAAGCGAGCGTCGTCCGCGCGCGGAGCGCGTCGTTGCGCTCGCCCGCCGCAATGGCAACAGCAAGCGTGAATTCAGCGCTCCCGGCGCCTGGATCCGCGACCGGATGCTGAAGCTGCTGCTTCCGCTCACGTCCAAGGGGATGGACTGGATGTATGAATACGATCCCCGCGCGGCGTGATCTAGACGGAAACTATTTCTCGACCTCGAAGCTGAGGCCGGCGTGATCGACGAGCCGCTTGATCAGTCTACGGCCCATCGCCGCGCCGGGCGTCCAGATACCAGCGGGAACGTCCGGCGTGTCGCGTAGCAGACAAATCGCGCATTCCGAGATCATCTTCGAAGTCGACCCATATCCGGGATCGCGGTCGCCCTTCACGGACGCGCGGACCTGCCGGCCATCGGACGCGATCGCAACATACAAGATATCGTAGCGGCCGTTCTCGCGTTCTTCCTTCGACGGTCCCTCGCCCGGCTTCGGCGCGTTCGGACCTGTCTTCTCGGAGTTTGCAGCCATCACGCGCTTTGCATTGGCCTCGCCCTTCTCGCCGGGACCGGTCAACACCATCTCGTCGTAGACGAACTCGCGTCCATAGGGAAAGCCCATCAGCATATTGGAGCGATGGACGTTGCGCGTATTGATCAACGCCATCATGAAGGGCGCGGTCCAGGATTGCAGGTCTTCCTCATAGACCGGCCTGTTGCCCTTCGGTTGCTTCGCGCCACTAAAACCGGGCGTCAGCGCAAACGGATCGTTCAGGATGGCCACAAGGCTTAGATCCTTGGCGACGGCCTCGAACGTCGCGCGCCCGCTCGCCGCCGTGCCGCCGGACAGCGTGCCGCGCATGTCGCGGACGCGGCCCTTGACGCGGGAGACCGACGCGCCCAACACGCGCTTGGCTTCCTCCTGCACGAAGAACGCGCCGAGTTCGAACGGCACCGAGTCGAAGCCACAAGAGAAGACGATGCGCGCGCCGCTCGCCTTGGCAGCGGCCTCGTGCGCGTCGATCATCTGACGCATCCACACCGGCTCGCCGCAGAGGTCGAGATAATCCGTGCCCGTGGCGGCACAGGCAGCAACCAGTTCCGATCCGTAGAGCTGATACGGGCCGACCGTCGTCAGCACCGACTCTGTCTGGTCGATCATGGCTTTCAGCGACGCGGGATCGCCGGCATCGGCGACGATCAAGGGCGTATCAGCCGGCGCGCCAACGGCGTCGCGCACCGACGCCAGTTTGTCCAGACTGCGTCCGGCCATCGCCCATTTCGGATCGTTCTTGCCGGTGTAATGCGCCGCTAGATATTCGGCGACGAGCTGGCCGGTGAAGCCGGTAGCACCATAGACAATGATGTCGAATTTCGACGAGGGCTTCATCTTCAATTCCTGTAGGTGTTGCGGGAAGGTTCGGATGCGCGGCTGTTTGTTATTGTTTATTTCTTGTTATTTCTTTTTATTTCTTGGCATAGGAAACGCCCATGCCGGCGCGCACATCGCTCTGGATACCGTAAGGCGCGATCGGATAGCGCAGGCCATTCTTGGCAAGCGCTTTCATTCCCGTGATCGCCTTGGCGAGATGCGCCGGCGACAGCGCCATCAGCATCTCTTCGTCCGGTACGCCGCCGTAGCGCCGTTCCGCATAGCACGGCAGCGACAGGCTGGGCTGACCGGTCTTGAGCGCCCGTCCCCAGGAATCGGCGCAGGCGGTCTCGCCGACCACGCCCCATTCGAATTTCTTGTAGCCGGTATATTGCAGGCCATTGATCAGAATGATCATCTGGCCCGGCGTCGCATAGACCAGACAAATATCGGGCGGATTGAGCCGGCCGCTCGTTAGCGGACTCACCACCAGCGCCTGATATCGGCCGAATGGTACGACATCCAGCGCCTCCTGGCGCTTGCGTGCGTCCTCGGCATTCTCATGCCAGACGCCGACATAGGCTTGCCCGGCAAGCCACTTCTTGTCCTGCGGGGCAAGCCCGATCACGGCACGGCACTGCGCGCCGACGAGATCATCTGACGTGATGCCGACGGTCCAGCCCAGCCGCGACGCCATGCTGACGATCTGGTCGGTGGTATGAACCGCGGTCGGTCGCCTGATTTTCGGAATCGCCGCCATCTCATCCACCGTCGCGAACATCTTCATGCCGATCACGGTGGTCTTCAGCCGAAGCAGGCTGTTCAGATCGGCCACCAGGCCGGGCAAGTCGAATTGTTCCGGCGGCGTTTGCTGTTGCATGGCGTGAACTCCCGAAGTCGGCGGCTTTGTGTGCGCGCCTCTGGGCTTGATCTTAGCCCGATTGCACGGCGGTTGCGACCGCGGTTCTAGCTTCGGCTGGGCCCCGGAAACCATTGATCAATCTTGCCGCTGGCCCAATAGGCGGTCAGCCCGATCCATTCGCGCATCGCAATGTCCGTGCGTTCCAGCCCGTCCAGCGCGACCGGCCCAAACTTCAGGAGGTCCGAAGCCTCGCCCACCCGCCAGTCCACCGGATACGGCTCCACGGCAAATCCAGCCTTGCGAAACAGACCGACCGAGCGCGGCATATGATAGGCCGAGGTCACCAGCAACCATCGCTCGCCGTCTTTTGGATCCACCAGCGCTTTCGAGAATTCGGCATTTTCCTGGGTGTTGCGCGAGCGCCGCTCCATCGTCAATCGCTCCCTTGGGATGCCGAGGCTCTCGAACAGCGACAGCGCATAATCGGCTTCCTTGGCGGTGTCATCCGAGACCAGATTGGCATTTCCGCCCGAGAATACGATGCGAGCGTTCGGATATCGGCGCGCCAAGGCGGCGGCGGCGATCAAGCGGTCCGCTGCGTGCGTGAGGGCCGCCCGGCCATGCGCGGCCGAAATCTCGGGGTCGATCGATCCGCCGAGGACGATGATGCCATCCGGCACGCCGCGCGCGGCATCCCATGGCGGAAAACGCTGCTCCAGCGGATAGAGCAGCCAATTTCCCAGCGGCGAAAATCCGCATATCGCCAGCAGCACCACGGCCGCGATCAGGAGCCTGCGGCCAAGCAAGGCCCATCGCGTCGCCAGCAGGATCGCACCGATCACACCGGCGCCGATCAGGAAATTCGCCGGCAACAACATGAAACCGAGCGTTTTGGAGAGCAAAAAAAACACGAGAGGCCCCTCGAATGTCTGGTACAGCCTCATACGCGACCCCTGCCCCAACCAGAAGCCCCGACATGACGCATCATCATCTGCAATCCAGCCCCGAGACCTGTCATTGGGGATTCTTCGAAGCGAAGCTGAAACCGGCGCTCACCATCGCCAGCGGCGACGAAGTGACCATCGACACCATCAGCGGTGGCCCCGAGGTGGTGCCCGACCGCAACCGGTTTCACGTCCCGCCCGAGCTTGCGGAGGTCCACGCCAGAAGCGAGCGGATGGTACCCGGCCATATCTTGACCGGCCCGGTCGCGATCACCGGGGCCGAGCCCGGCGACGTGCTGGAAGTCGAGATTCTCGACGTCAGGCTCCGGCAGGACTGGGGCTACAATCTGATCCGGCCTCTCGCCGGCACGCTGCCGGACGATTTCCATGAGGCCCGGCTGTTGAATATTCCGCTCGACCAGACGCGGATGGTGGGCCGGCTGCCATGGGGGCTCGATCTGCCGCTGGCGCCGTTTTTCGGTGTCATGGGCGTGGCACCGCCGCCGGCCTGGGGCCGCATCACTTCGCTGATCCCGCGCGCGATGGGCGGCAACCTCGACAACAAGGAACTGACGCCGGGCGCAAAACTCTATTTACCGGTGTTTGTGCCGGGCGCGCTGTTTTCCTGCGGCGACGGTCACGGCGTCCAGGGCGACGGCGAGGTCTGCGTCACCGCTATTGAAACCGCACTCCAGGGACGTTTCAGGCTGACGGTGCGCAAGGATTTGCGGCTCGACTATCCCCGCGCCGAGACGCCGACGCATTACATGACGATGGCGATGGACCCAGATCTCGATCAATGCGTGGTCCGGGCACTGCGCGACATGATCGTCCTGCTCGGCGAAAGGCGAAACCTGTCGCGCGAGGATGCCTACACGCTCTGTAGCCTGGCCGCGGATCTGCGGGTGACGCAGACCGTGAACGGCTCCAAGGGGATCCATTGCATGATCTCAAAGGCTGTTGTGCACGGCTAGGAACGTTGCAGAAGCTGCCTAAATCTCGTGCGGCTCGGCTGGAGACGATCCCGCCCGGCGAAACCGCGCTGGAGGTCGGACCTGGCGAATTGACGGTCCCGACTCCGAGGAAGATGGCATCAATCACCATCTCGGGCTGGATCCAATGCGGATGAAACCGTTTTAAATCTTTCATAAAACGCCAACGCCATGGCGCTCCATCGCACGACCGCCACGTCCAAACCGGTTTCCGCCAGGGGCATGTACCTTAAAACCATTGGATTCGGCCGCCCGACCACGTACCGTGGTGTACGCCAATTCAAGGCACAGGAGACGGAAGGAGATGGAAAGACGCCTGGCAGCCATAGTCTGCGCCGATGTCGCCGGTTACTCGCGCATGATGGGCGCCGACGAGGAAGGCACACACGCTGCGTTCAAGGCCCATCGAAGCGCGATATACCCGATCATTCTCAATCACGGCGGCCGGCTGGTGAAGAACACCGGTGATGGCTTCCTGCTGGAGTTTCCGAGCGTCGTGGGGGCGATCGAGGCTGCTATCGCGATCCAGACTCTGATGGCAGAGCGGAACAGCCAGCTTCCCGCGGATCGGCTCATGCAATTCCGTCTCGGCATCCACATGGGGGATGTGATCGCAGACGAGGACGAAGTATTCGGCGACGGCGTTAATATCGCCGTTCGCCTTGAAGCGGTGGCCATCCCCGGCGGCGTGGCCGTTTCGGCCAAGGCCTATCAGGAGGCCAGCAAGCATCTCAGCGTGCCCCTTGTCGATGCCGGCAGTCATCGTTTCAAGAACATCGACGAGACGATAAGTGTCTGGAGCTGGGAGCCGGGCGGCTCCGACACCCGCGCTCGAGAGACCAGGAACACGTCAAACCTGCCGACGCAATATCGAACCGCGATTGTCGGCGTACTTCCGTTCGCCAATCTCAGTGACAGTGCCGACGAATATTTTTCCGACGGGCTCACCGAGGATTTGATCCATGCGCTTTCGTTGCAATCATTTTATCGAGTCCTGAGCAGGAATTCGACTTTTTCGTTCAAAGGCAGAAATCTGAGCACGCGCCTGATCGCGCGGGAGATCGACGCGACCTACTTGATCCAGGGTTCAGTACGGCGTGCCGGAACCAAAATCCGGGTGACCGCCGAACTGATAGCCCCGGAGAATGGTGAGCAATTATGGACCGGCCGATATGACCGGGACATCGGCGATCTGTTCGCGATGCAGGATGAACTCACCACCAACCTCTCCGCGGCATTGGCCCCGGAGATCTATCGCGCGGAAGCGTCCGCCCCCGCCCGTGCGTCCGCCGATCTCACCGCGTGGGATCGGTTCTTGAGGGGGCTTTCCCACTATTATCGGCACACAAAAGCAGATTTCGAAGCCTCGATTGGTTTTTTCAGGAAAGCCATTGCACTCGATCCGGCGCTTTCAATTGCCCACGCCTATCTTGCCACCATCATGGTGCAGGGCGTGCAGTATGGATGGATCAACAGTACCAGCCAATTGTGGACCGAGGCCATGAGCCTGGCGGAAAGCAGTGTCCGACTGGATCCTCGCTCCTCATTCGCATTTGCGATCCTGTCCTATATCCATGCGATGGAGGGGAATTACGAGGCGGCCATGGAGGCCGCAAAAAGGGCGGTCAAGTTAAACCCTTACGACATGGGCGCCCGCGGCGTACTTGGAATATCTCACCTCGTTATCGGCGAGCATCAACAGGCCATCGAATTATTTTCAACAGCCGTGCAACGCGGCAACAGCGACCCCCGATATAAATGGGCCGCCTTGAACGCGTTCAGTCATTACCTTTTAGGACAATATGATGCTTCGCTGTCCTGGGCGCGTGAAGCCCTGTATCTCAATCCCAATCACCTTCAAGTGCTCGCGGTTCGAGCGGCAGCGCTGGCGCAATTGGGACAAGGTGAAGAAGCAGCGAAGGCGGCCGAAGTCCTTTTGAACAGCTTCCCAGCCTTGACCGTCGAACGCCATCTCAGAAATTTCCGTTGGAAAGCTCCGGCCGACATCGCCCATTATCGGGACGGACTTTTGAAAGCCGGCGTTCCCCTGAGTAAATTGACTCTCGTCGGGTCCGCCTCGAAGCGCACTGCCTAGGCTCGGATTCAGACCGTCGCTGGCGTCCCAAACGTCCAGCGAACTCGTCGGTTGACACAGTTTCGAGTTCCGCCAAAACCCTCCAATGCATCCTAAGGTAGTAAATTCGCTTTTCGGATACTTCATTCCTTTCGAATCGAGACGAATACTTTCATAACTCGGCTCGGTAATTTGGCGCTTTTAGGGGGTTCAGGTCCATGCAAGACGATTGCGCTGGTACAGGTTCAAGAGACCGGCCATCCGGGCCAATCGCGGTTTCGCCCGATAATCCATGTCCCTTTTTGCGGGCGCTTGTTGCGGAAGGTTTCGTCGACGGCCACTCCGTCCCGCTTTCAACGCTGAGCAGAACGATCGAGGTTGCCAGCGGCGAAAAGGGGCTGAAAGAAAGATTGGCCGGACTGAAGACGTACCTGGTCGCCCTGATCGCCAATGGCCTCAGTCCCCTGCGCCTGTTGCGCAGCTGGTGGTCCGGTGCCGAGCTCGATGAGTTGCGCGATGGTCCTTTGGACAAGCGCGGCAGCGGTTCGCGCATCCTCGGCGCGACCGCTCACGTTGACGAGGCGGAACTTGCACGTCTCGCCGAATTCGGAAAGGACCGGCAGGATCCATCCGGGAGACTCGAACGCGGACTGACGGCGAAGGAAATCACGACCTACATGGACGCGAACTTCGAGCGCGCCAAGGCCACCAGACGTTGGATCGATCGTCAGTTGATGAACGGCGAATGGCCGGTTTTGCTCGACATCATGGGCAAGGGTGAAGGCGAAGAACGCTACCTCAGCGTGGCGGAGGTCAGAACGCTGTTCGTCGAGCATCGGTTGCCTGAGCGGATCGCCGCGCGCCTGCCCGCGCCAGCGCCCAGTCGCCTTGGCATGTTCGTCAAAGCCGCGCTCGGCGTAGTCGCATTGGCCGTCCTGTCGTTTGCCTTGGCGATTATCGAACTTCCCGACGAGGTGGGGAAGATCGTACCGCCGCTAGCGCAATTGTTGCCACCTCCTCTGCCGGACCGCGCTCCGGTGAAATCAGCCGTTTGGCTCGACCAGAACTGGTCGACGGAAGACCGGCACTGGTTCCATCATGCCAGTCAGGGCACAGCGACCTTCCAGGTGCCCTATGACTGGTTTATGGCGCTGGAACAACCGGGCCTTCACTTGTTCACCCAGCCTGGTCTGCTTAGCGACACGGCTTATCTCGAGCGGTTCGGTTTCCTGCCAAGCCCGAAATCCGTCCATGCCGATCCGGCGAGCCTGCGCCGCTTTGGTTATTTGGGCACCTCCAATGCTCCGCCGGCGCCGGAATCCGTCGGAGGCCTGCGGCCGACGGCGGTCGAGAATTTCGACGGCTTGCCGGTCGGTTTCGCGCGCTTGAGCGGCGCCACTGATCCCGGGACCGGCCTTCCCGTGCCCGACCAGATCGGGCTGACCTGCGCGGCCTGCCATACCGGAAGCATTCGCTACAAGCGCACCAGCGTACGCTTCGACGGCGGCCCGGCCATGGTCAATCTGAAAAAGCTCGAGCTCGCGACCGGCCTGTCGGTTGGCTACACATTGAAAGTGTGGGGACGTTTCGAACGCTTCGCGACGCGCGTGCTCGGTCCCGATGCAACCCCCGAAGAACGCAAACAGCTCAAGGCCGATCTGTCGGCGCTCGGTGCCCGGCTGCTCGGCCAGAAAAATGCCCTGGACAAGGCGGTTACGGACCAGCATCAGGAGAATACCGAGGAAGGGTTCGGGCGGCTCGACGCGCTCAACCGGATCGGCAATCAGGTTTTCGCTACCAGTCTGGCGATGTCCGGTCTCAGCGGATTTGAAAAGAACCTGCACGCCCAGGATGCGCCGGTCAGCTTCCCGCCGATCTGGACCGTGCCATGGTTCTTGTTTGCGCAATACGACGGCTCAATCGAGCAGCCTTTGATCCGCAACGCCGGCGAAGCGCTCGGGGTTTTTGCCCTGGTGAATCTTTCGCCCGACTATGCTCCGGAGAAGCTTTTCCGCTCGACCATCGCACTCGAGAATCTCGTTCGCATCGAAGCGATGCTGCGCGGTCCGGAACTCACTGGTCCAAGCTTCGGCGGATTGCAGCCGCCAAAATGGCCGTCCCAGATCTTCCCCAACGATGAGGCCTGGAAGATCAATCCGGCGCGCGTATCCAAAGGCCGCGAGATCTATGCCGAAATCTGCGCCGAGTGCCACCTTGGGCCGGTCAATGACCCCACGTTCGACAAGCAATATCCGGAAAAGAGTTTTTGGTCCTCGCCACAATGGAACACCAAAGCCCAGGTGCTGGATCCGGTCCAGAAGAGCGTGGCCGGCATGGGAACGGACCCGGCACAGGCCAACGTTCTCTTCTCACGAATGGTCGACATTCCCGGCTTCCTGAAAATGGACCCCGCGAAAGACCTCCAGGGATGTCAGGACTTGCCGACCTACCTTTCAACGCAAATGCCGTTCTCGCTCGCCTTGATGATCGCGGTAGACCGCAGCAGCCGGAAATGGATGGAAGATCACAACGTGCCGGAATCCGATCGCCTGACGCTCTGGGGGCCGACCTTTCGAAAGAACTGTCCCAATCCCGTTATCTCGAACGTACCGCACTATCGCGCACGCCCCTTGAACGGTGTCTGGGCGACGGCTCCCTACCTGCACAATGGTTCGGTTCCCTCGCTCTACTGGCTGCTCAAGCCGGCAGCCGAGCGTCCCAAACAATTCTGCATGGGCTCTCGCGAATTCGATCCGCAGCAAGTCGGCTTTCGCGTAAACGCCAACGCGGCACCAAACTGCAACAAAGGCGAAACCTTGTTCTCGACGACGACATGGGACGGATCGGCGATCAATGGCAACAGCGTTCTCGGCCACTCGCTTGAGGGAACCCCGGGTCCAGATAAACCCGGGGTCATCGGCCGTTTGCTGACCGACGAAGAGCGTTTCGACCTGATTGAATATCTGAAGACGCTGTAAAGCGGCGAGAACTCTCACTTCAGGTCTGCGGCGGGCGCCGCGACCTGACCGTTTAAGGACCCACTTCTAATTTGGTGCGGTGCTGCCGGTTTTGGTTCGTTTCGTCTGGACCTTAGCCGCCGCCTTGGGCGCGTCCGCGCCGCGTGCATCGCCCCAGGGATCCGCGGGGGGCTGGTCGGGAATGTTGCCGAGCGAGTGCTTGTAGGCGCTATCGGCCGCTCGTTCGTTCGCGATTTCCTGTGGCGACTTAGGAGGATCCACCGGTGCTGCGGGGGCGCCTTTCTGCCCGTAGGCGGGCCCGGCCAGTACCAACGCGATTATCGCTGCGGCTGCAAAAACTTTCATGCGTATGCTCCCTCCTTCCAATTTCATATCACTGGGCACGCTGCGGCGCCAACCTAGCACTTCGGCGCACCGTTTCATTTTTTCAGCACGGCCAGCCAATATTTCCGCATTTCCGCCAATTGCAGAAATCTGTTGAAGAATCCGCCGGACAGCCCAGCCCAACCCCAAGCTTGAGACGATCTTCTGACCGACATCACGGCAGACGTTTCGACAGACCAAGGTCAGTTACGCAAGCCGGGAAGGTATTATGGTACTGTAAAATAGTTACGCGAGGGCGACAGGCCACCGCGGCGCCGATGGTTAAGGGGATTTTAAAAATAAACCGCTAGCCTCCTGATATTTTTACGGAGAAATTTCATGGCATTTGGATTTAAAGGCAACGGCTTCGCATTTTTGCGACTGAACCTCGGGCCAAAGGCCATCATCGGCGCCGTGCTGCTGATCGCCGTGAATACCGCGCTTTTGGTGGCAGCGGGCTACTGGTCGTTGACCCGCGACTTCGACATCCGCGCCGAGCACGATATCGACATCAACCTTCGTACCCTCAGCCTTGCGTTTGGCGAGACCTTCCAGAATGCGAAGATCGCCATCCAGGACGGCATCGTTGAACGTATCGAAATTCCACAGATGCCGGAATTCAGTGATCACCGGATTGTGGACCGCGCCATTTCCTACGTCGGAGGCAACGCCACGCTATTCGTGTACGACGATGCGTCGCAGCAGTTCGTTCGCCGGACGACCAACGTCAAAAAAGAAAACGGCGACCGGGCGGTCGGCACGCAACTCGCGCCTGATCATCCCGCACAGGCCGTACTGCGCCGCGGCCAGGCCTATAAGGGACCGGCGATGCTGTTCGGCAACCGTTTCTATACGGCGTATCAACCGGTGTTTGATGCCGCCGGCAAAGTGATCGGCATCGTCTATGTCGGCATTCCGATAGCGCAGTTCGATGGCATGCTGTGGCAGGCGATCATGGCCATGTTCATTGCCGCGGCCGTCGCCGCCTTGCTCGCGCTCGGGATGACGATGATGATGGTACGCCGCGTCACCAAGCCGCTGAAGGCGGTGACGGAATCGCTGACCATTCTCGCCGAGGGAAGGACCGACGTCGAGATTCAGTATGCCGATCGCCACGACGAAATCGGCGCGATCGCTCGTACCGTCGGCGTTTTCAAGAACAACCGCATCGAACGCCGCCAGATCGAGGCCGAACGCATGGCTGCTGAAAAGCTGGCGGTCGATCAGCGC
>Ga0210396_10002067_pt1 | contig 20732 bp, 21 predicted proteins | sample IncBWH17OmetaG_FD_155466 | JGI IMG/M metagenome (GOLD analysis project Ga0210396, IMG submission 155466) | Forest soil microbial communities from Barre Woods Harvard Forest LTER site, Petersham, Massachusetts, United States - Inc-BW-H-17-O ... | reverse complement strand
AGAGACGTGGAACCGGTTTGAACAAAGGTTCCTCGAGCTATGGCAGGAAAACGCTACGGGTGATGCTTACCACGCCAGCCTGTTTGCGGACCCGGTTTCGTTGGAAGCGTTAGCGGCCGAACGGAGAGAATACCTGCGGCGCCTCTTTCATGATTCCGTCGGTTTCGCGGGCGTGAAAATGATCCGCCGCATCTTGGGCTTGGCGCATGTGGAAGATCTGGAGGCAATCAAGGATCCCGATCTTCGAGCTCGCTGCGAGCGTAAGGCTCTTCGACTCGGTCGATTACTCGTGTTAGAATCGGAAAGCTTTTCTAACATTGCTGAAGTAACCGCTGCCGCGCGTCAGGAATATTCGCATCATGAAAGTTGACGGCCAACCTTATCGAACTATTTGGCTAAGCGCCGACGGTCGATCAGTCAGCGTGATCGATCAGACTCTTCTACCGCACGTCTTCAAAGTGGTTGAATGGCGAACTTTGGAGGATGCGGTCTCCGGCATCCGTAACATGGTCGTACGAGGCGCACCGTTAATAGGAGCTTCTGCCGGTTACGGGATCGCTCTGGCCATGACCGCCGATCCGAGTGACAAAGCTTTTGCACATGCCTATGAGGCGCTGTTCGCCTCGCGCCCTACCGCGGTCAACCTGCGATGGGCACTGGATCGGATGCGCTCCGTCTTGCTTTCGCTTGCGCCCAGCGAACGCGCTGCGGTGGCCTTTGCTACCGCTAAAGACATCGCGGACGCAGATGTCGCCAATTGTTCCGCCATCGGCGAGCACGGGAAAGCTTTGATCCAGCAAGCCTGGGACAGTGTTGAACGATCGCGCCCGGTGAACGTCCTCACCCACTGTAATGCGGGTTGGTTAGCAACCGTCGACTGGGGAACCGCTCTGGCACCGATCTACAAAGCATTCGATGCAGGTATACCCGTTCACGTCTGGGTGGACGAGACTCGGCCACGTAACCAAGGAGCATCCCTCACGGCGTGGGAACTGGGTCATCATGGAGTTCCCCACACGGTTATTGTCGACAACGCCGGTGGTCATATCATGCAACATGGGCAAGTCGACCTTTGCATCGTCGGCAGCGACCGCACCACGGCCGGCGGCGACGTTTGCAACAAGATCGGTACTTATCTGAAAGCATTGGCAGCCCACGATAATCGGGTGCCCTTCTATGTCGCCTTACCGGTCTCAACCATCGATTGGACCATCGAGGATGGCGTAAAGAGCATCCCCATCGAAACCCGAGCCCCGGAAGAAGTCACTGTGATTTCAGGCCTGACTTCCGCTGGAAAAGTCGAAAGCGTACAACTGACGCCAGAGGGTAGCACCGCGGTAAACTATGCCTTTGATGTTACTCCTCGTCGTTTTGTCACTGGCTTAGTTACAGAATTTGGGGTCTTCCCTCCCTTGCCCGAAGAAATGGCCAAGTTGCGCGAGGAAGCGCAACCGCAGGGATAAGGGCGAATGGGCGATAGGGCGAAACGGCGCGCTCGGTATTGTACGTCTGCGGCGCTGTTAACGGATGGGACTTATGAGACTCATGGGGACTAATGAGAAGATCAGTCACATGAGTCTCATAAGTCCCATAGGTCCTATCCGTTGATTCTCCCCAGATATGCGAGCGTCCGAACCGTTGCTTGTCGCCCCTTCGCCCTGTCGCCTTTTCGCCCATTCGCCATTTCGCCCTACCGCATCCCCTACGCTTTCGCTCTCGTCGAATGAATCCGCCCCTGCAGCCGGTTCACGACCATGACAGTAACCAGTAGCATGCCATAAAGCAGATCCTTGGCGAACGTGTTCACCGCCAACAAATTCAGGCCGCTAGACAAGAACTGCAGCGATAAAACCGCCAGGATCAGGCCGAATACGGTTCCGGATCCGCCATTTGGGTTCACGCCGGCTAGGATATTAATGAGCACGCTCAAAAGCAGAAAAGAAGTGCCATAGTCTGCGTTTGCGCTGTTAGCCGCTGATAAAATCACTAATCCACCAACCGCAGCGGTAATACCGCTGATCATGTAGGTGATAACCAAGACGCGAAACGTCGGTATCCCGGCAAAGACCGCCGCCCGCGGATTGGTCCCGTAAAGCCGCATCTGTTTACCCAGAGGTGTGCGCGCGGTTATCAAATAAATTGCGGCCAGCGCGATTAAAAACACAATCAAAGGGACTGGGATCCCGAAAAAACTCCCGTTACCGAACGCGGAATAGCCGGCTGGCAGACCGGTAATCGAGCTGCCGTGTGTCCAAAGAATAGAGATCCCGGCGAAAAATTGGAGCGTACCCAGCGTGGCTAGAATCGCGGGCAGCCTGGCTCCAGCTACCAGGAAACCGTTAATCGCGCCGGTGACGCAACCGAGGAGCAGAGCAACCAGGATAGCCAACCCAATGAACCAGGGGGGGCCGGCTTTCATCGTAAACGCTGCGGCGATGGCAGCAAGGTTCGCGACGCTGACAACGCTAAGATCGATCCCCCCAGTCAACATCGTCGGATGAATCGCCAGCGCCAACAACGCGAATTGCGGCAGCTGATACGCCATCGAGCTCATATTCGCTCCGGAAAGAAACGCGCGGACGTCCAGGAAACAAAACGTCACGAAAATCACCACGGTAAAGATTGAAAGCCGGAGGACGTAACGGAAACTCTCATTCATAGGGGGATGTTCTTGGAGCGCCGCCTCGCTTGCGAGGCCGACCGAATAGCAAATAGCAGATACCAGATAGCAAATAAAGAGGATCGGTAGAGATGAGTTTCGACTTATCCGTGACCCTCAAGTCTGGAATAGCCGCAAAAGATCGCAGAGAACGCAAAGAGACGAACCACAGATGCACGCAGATATACGCAGATTTGTTCTGGGCTTCGATCAGGGCTTTCGTCCTGAAGGCCATCTTACCGCTCGCGACATCTTGCGATCCTTGGAAATGGTCGGATATAGCAACAGTCTGCGTAGTGTCCGGATCATTCTAATCTGCGTATATCTGCGGTTGAGTCTTTTGTTCGCGTTCATTCGTGTCCATTCGCGGTCCGTTTTTTTTGCGTTCTTTGCGTTCTTTTGCGGCTATTATTGGATTTGTGGATCCCGGATGAGCGGGAGCTCATCCCTCCCGCATCACTAGCGGAACAAAAGTTCAGGGGATGTGAGATTTGCTTGACCACACGTTCTTCTCCTCGCATGGTCCACTAGCGTTTCCGCGCAAGCGTAAACAACTCGCCCCCCTAGCTATGCGTCAATTCATCAGAAAACCCATCCCTCTAATCGGGCTCGGTCTGCTGGCCGCTTTCGCCGCCACCGGCCTCGCCGCAGATAAGAAATACACTCTCGCCACCGTTGTTAAAATCAGCGGTATCAACTGGTTCAACCACATGGAAACCGGGGTCAAGAAATTCGCCACCGACACCGGTAACACCACGGAGCAGCTTGGACCACCCACCACCGATTCCGCTCAGCAAAACCAGATCGTGGAAGATCTGATCGCTAAGAAGGTCGACGCCATCTGCGTCGTTCCCTTTCAACCGCCCGCCATGGAACCGGTGCTGAAAAAGGCGCTGGGTAATCATATCGTCGTCATCGCGCACGAGGCGTCTGATATTCAGAACGCCGATTACGATATTGAGGCCTTCGACAATTCCGCCTTTGGCGAACACATCATGGAGAACCTGGCCAAGGCCATGAATTATGAGGGCGAATATGTGGTCATGGTGGGAAGCCTTACCTCAAAGACCCACAACCAATGGGCAGACGCTGCCATCGCTCTACAGAAAAAGAAATATCCGAAGATGAAACTGGCGGTCGACAAGGTCGAGACCAACGATGACCAACAGGTCTCCTACGCCAAAGCGAAAGAATTGCTGCGGTCTCACCCTAACCTGCGAGGCTTTCAAGGGAGCGCATCAACCGATGCTCCCGGCTGCGGACTCGCGGTGGAAGAAGCCGGGCTACAAGACAAGGTGGCGGTGGTCGGCACCGGGGTACCTTCCCTGGTTAAGAAATACCTCCCCTCGGGAGCCGTCCGCGTAATCTCTTTCTGGGATTCAGCAGATGCCGGTTACCTCATGAACAAAGTCGCGGTCATGGTGTTGAACGGTCAAAAGGTTACCGATGGCATGGACCTCGGTGTTACCGGCTACGACAAGATCTGCCTGTCCTGCAAAGTGATTTACGGCAGTGGCTGGACCGACTGCACCAAAGACAACATGGACAAATTCGACTTCTAACGGCGCCCCTTTGCCGCAACGACGTCACCTTAAGACCGGCTTTTCAGCCGGTCTTTTGTTGGGCGTCCAGCTGCAAAACCAAGCGAAAATCAAAACAAAACCGCGAATGGACACGAATGAACGCGAATAACCAGAGCTTCTCGATGAACCATCGTCCTGCGGAAGAATCTATATGCGTCTATCTGCCTTTATCTGCGGTTGAATTTAGCCTTTAGCCTTCGCGTACATTCGTGTCCATTCGCGGTTAAATTCTTTTTGTTTCTCTTTCCAAAAGTGGCTTCGCTCTTAGCTCAGAACATCTCTAAAACCTACGTCCGAGTCCCAGTCCTACAAGATGTCACTCTTTCCGTTGGGGCCGCTTCTGTGCATTGTCTAGCCGGCGAGAATGGTTCTGGGAAATCGACTTTGATCAAGATCATTTCCGGTACCTTGAGCGCCGATACCGGTACAGTGATCATCGACGGGCACGATGCGACTCGTGAAAATGCGCTTAAACGCATCGGCCTCGGTCTCAGTATCATTTATCAGGATTTTTCGCTCCTGCCCAACCTGACAGTCTTCGAGAATATCACTTTCCTGGACAGCGTCTCCCGGCACCGGAAATTCGCAAACTTCCGGCAAATGAAGCAGCACGCACAGGAAACGTTGACGCAGATGAATGTCGAAATTCCGCTGGAAACCTTGGTCGAAGATTTGCCTGTCGCTAATCAACAATTGGTGGCGATCGCTCGGGCTCTGCGGAATCGATCAAAGATTATCATCATGGATGAACCCACCTCTGCGCTCACTCGCCGCGAGGTTAAGGCCTTATTCAAGATCGTCCGATCCGTCCGTCAACAAGGCGTCAGTTTTATTTTCGTGACCCATAAACTGGAAGAGATCTACGAGATCTGCGACGAAGTTACCGTTCTCCGGAACGGCAAGGTTGTTGCTACCGGACCAATCGCCAATTTTTCGACGGCCGATCTCAGCCAGGCGATCACCGGGCGGCAGATTCTTGTGGAACGATTGCAACCTCCAGCGCCGGATCCAACTACCGCACCGCTTCTCCGAGTTGAATCGTTGACGCTGCCACCACTTTTTTACGATGTAACTTTCGAAGTCAAACCCGGCGAAATCCTCGGGCTCACCGGTTTGCTCGGTTCCGGTCGAAGCGAGCTCGCCATAAGCCTGTCCGGCAAAACGCCCCCAGCCAGCGGGCGGATCTTGCTCGCGGGCAAACCGATTTCACCGCGCAGCGTGCTACAAGCTCAGGCTCTTGGCATCGGCTATATCCCCGAAGACCGGCTCAATGAAGGTTTGTTCCTCGAACAAGAGATCTTCGACAACATCTTAATTGGTAACCTTTGGCGCAGAACTCGAGGTGGATTGCTGGATTTCCGCCAAATCCGCGCGGACGGCCAAGGTTATATCAAGCAACTGAATATCAAAGCTCCGGAAGGAACTGCTCCCGTACAAACGTTGTCCGGTGGGAACCAACAACGGGTTTTGATCGCGCGCTATCTCGATCTCGGACCGAAGGTCCTCATTCTCAACGGGCCGACCATGGGAGTCGACGTGGGTTCTAAACGCGATATCCATCTTCTAATCGCTCAACTGGCGCAGCACGGGACCGCCGTCATCGTTGTTTCTGATGACCTGCCGGAAGTGCTCAGTATTTGCCACCGGGTGATTGTATTGGCGAACGGACGAATCTCGCACGAGCAAGGCGTCGATATGCTGAACCTGAACACGCTGGTCCAGGAGGTAACGCTGGAATCGTAATGCAGACTGGCCTGTCCACATCGCTTAATCGTTCTCGTCCTCGTCGTCGTCCTCGTCCTCGAGAACGTTGCGCCGGGTGGATTAGCAGACTCGGTCGGATGACGAAGGCGGTTGGTTCGAGCTCGATTTGCGCCGTGAGGTCCTTCGGGCGCGCCAAACAGAGTCGAGGACGAGGACGACGACGATAAAAATCAGATGCGCTGGCTAACCCACTACCTCCGCACTTCAGAAGGCGTAATCCTGATAACAACGCTTCTGTTGTGCATCGTGATCGGCTTCTTAAATCCGGTCTTCTTAAGTGCAGCCAACCTCTTGGACCTGGTCCGCGACAGCATTACCACCGGTATTTTCGCGATGGCAGTTTACGTCGCGTTATTGTCGGGTGGGATCGACGTCTCGTTTACCGCGATCGCAGCAACCGCCATGTACGGTAGCGTGAAACTCTTCGTGCTAATCAACCCGCATGCACCGCTCCTTCCAATCCTCTTAGTGGCAGCAGCCATCGGTGCGATCTTGGGTTCGATCAATGGGCTCTTAATCGCCATATTTCGATTACCAACCTTGATCGTGACCCTTGGGACCCTGAGTTTCTTTCACGGTTTCCTACTCACCTTTCTCGGGAGCAAACACATCACCGACATCCCGGACTCGATGCTGGACCTATCCAGAAGTTTTCTCTATCGGGGACGTTTGGCGGACGGCAGCCTTTTCAGTCTGCCCACTACCTCTCTATTCTTGATTGCCGCTATCGTCCTAATTGCTTGGCTGGTGCGGTTCACGGCTTTCGGCCGTTACATCTATGCGATCGGAGGCAGCGAGGTCGCCTGTAGCCGGTTAGGGATACCCGTCGCTCGCACCAAGTTCTTGATTTACGTCCTTATCGGTATCATGGCCGGCGTCACCGGAATCGTCCACAGTTCCCAGGCACGGGTAGCCAATCCCTTCGACTTGGTCGGTAGCGAGCTCAACGTGATCGCCGCCGTCGTTCTCGGCGGTACCCGGATCAGCGGCGGCCACGGAACAGTGTTCGGCACCATTCTCGGCGTCTTCCTGGTCACCGTTATCAATAATTCCCTAGTCCTGATCGGCATCTCCTCGTACTGGGAACGGTGCGTCATTGGCGCCCTGATTCTCCTCGGCGCCGGTGTACCCCTACTCCTACAGCGCATGCAGGCCCGCCGATCAGCCCTAACGCATCTTAGCCAGAACCCGGTTCCCGAAGTCGCCGACCCACGCCCGGAATCCAATCGCTAAACGCCGTGAACGCCGGGAGCGCCGGGAGCGCCGTGAACTGGCACGTACTAATCACTTCTCACTTCTCACTTCTCACCTAAGAGTTCGAGTCCCACCACAATCGCTCGGGGACGAACTCGTAGGCGCCGTCGGCGGTAACGCGGACCCGACCCGTCCCGGGAAACGGAAAATGATAGGCGTGAAAGCGAATTCGATCACGAGCCAGCACATCCAATAGTTTTCGGCGAGTTTGCGCGGTCTGGGCCCGCGACCAATCGCCCATGCTGATCCATTCTGGGTGTGTCAGATGCAGGATCGGATCATGCATCGCATCACCAGTGCCGATGAACTCCCCTCCTGACGATTTGAAGACAAATCCACTGTGCCCCGGTGTATGCCCGGGAAGCGCAATCGCTCTAACTCCAGGAAGTAGTTCCGATTCCGGTTTAAAGGGCTGAATCTGTCTTTCCAAGATCGACAATGCCCGGCGAGCACAGTGAATGGTGAAGTCGATCAACTCCTGCGGCATATCTCGGACATCCCCAAGATCCGGCGATGATTGGCTCCAAAAGTCAATCTCGGTCTCCGAAATAAAGAATCTCGCGTTCGGAAAGATCGGTCGCCCGGATGCCGGATCAAAGGCGCCGCCAATATGATCGACGTGCAAATGGGTCATTAATACGACACTGATTTCTTCCGGTTGGATATTCAAAGCCGCAAGCTGCTGCGGGAGCAAGCCTACACTCCCCGGCATCTGAGTCCCGATCCCGGTATCGACTAGAACGGTCTCTCCAGCCCAACGGAACAACAAGGGATCCGACGAAAACTGTAGCCTGTTCGACGGAAGAAAATGACGCTCCATCAGTTCGGCGATCGTCAGATCCGGGACTCCGACTGCAAACTGCTGAATCGGTTCTCCCCAGAATGAAATGTCGAACAGTACCCACGCGTCCGTTTCGCCGGAACTGAGGCGGTAGATACCACTCCGGCCGTTTGTTGGTTGTTTTGGCGGTTCAGGAAAGGCTGAGCCCATAGTAGTAGTGTCCTCCCGTTGGTGCCGGGATCTCGTTCAATAACGCCAGCTCTTCTTTAGTCAACTGTACAAGAGCGCCGCGTAAATTCTCTTCAAGATGATTTCGCTTCGATGCTCCGGGAATCGGGACAACGTTTTCCCCTGGCGCCAAGCCAGGCTAGAGCGACGTGCAATTGCTTTCTCGGTAGCGGCGACTGCCATTTAAAAGGTGTGGCGTCCGTTACCTAACGCGAGAAAGCATTCTCGTCTTACCCAGCCGTACCATCCTTTCGGTGGTGCAAAGCGAAACCGTTCCCTTCGGTGTCCTCACATTGGGAGATGAAGCAAACTGGTGTTTCAACCGGCGGTGTTAGGATCTTACCGCCGAATTGGGATACCCGTTTTGCGCGTTCTTCAACGTTATCGACTGAAATCATGGCTCCACCGCATTCACGCCAAGGGTGCGAGCTCGACAGGCCAAGGCCGAAGGTTTGGCCGGTCGATAACGTGTATTCAACCCCTTGCCATTCGCCTTCCTCGCTAACGAACGTCGGCTGAAATCCCAGTCCCTCCTCGTAGAATTTTCGGGCTCGGGCTAAGTCTTTGACCATGTAGTACACGGCGTCAATGCCGCGAGGAGACGAGATCAGCGGAGAGGTAGTTTGCATGCCCAAAACGGACCACACACCGGGTCGACCGCCACAGATTTCTTTTCATTCAGCAAGGCTATTAGCTAGAATCATTATGGCCATTGGGTGGCCAAACGCCCCCGTCCAAGGTCCCTGCTGCGTCCAAGGTCCCTGCTGTTATGGCGGTTGTGGACGGGCTAATCCCATATTAGTTAGTAACGTCCTCCCGTTGGCGCCGGAAGCTCGTTCAATAACGCCAGCTCTTCCTTAGTCAATTGCACAAGAGCACCGCGCAAATTCTCTTCAAGATGATTTCGTTTCGATGCTCCGGGAATCGGGACAAGGTTTTCGCCTAGCGCCAAGACCCAAGCCAGAGCGATTTGGGCGGGAGTAGCCTCTTTTCGCTTCGCCAGTTCCTTCACGGCATCCACAATTCGCACGTTGTCCTTCAGAGCGTCCGGCTGGAATCTTGGCAGAAGGGAACGGAAATCCTCCTTTTTAAAGTTAGAGACTTGGTCGAACTGACCAGTTAAGAACCCGCGCCCTAATGGCGCAAAAGGCAGAAAACCGATCTCATTCCGCTGGCAGAACGGCAGAATTTCCAAAAGGACATCTCGTGTCCAAAGCGAAAGCTCTGACTGGACGGTCGTGATTGGGTGTACTTGGTGGGCACGCGACAGCTCGTCCAGGGTGCATTCGGACAATCCGATGTACCGCACCTTCCCCGCCTTCACGAGACTCGCGAAAGCGCCCACGGTTTCTTCGATAGGAACCTGGGGATCAACTCGGTGGAGTTGATACAGGTCAATGTAATCCGTGCGCAATCGGCGTAAGGATTCGTCACAAGACTTGAGAACATGCTGAGGGCTACCATCCCTGGTCAGGGAGAACTTGCTGGCGTCGTGATGAAACACCGACGCGTTCGGGACTTGAAGACCACACTTCGTAGCCAGCACCACCTCTTGCCGATGACCGGCTAGTGCTTCACCGACTAGTTCCTCATTAAGAAAAGGTCCATAGATATCTGCCGTATCGAAAAGGGTGACTCCAAGGTCGAGGGCGCGATGAATGGTGGCAATCGACTCGGTGCGATCGGCTTTACCGTAGCCCCAAGTCATCCCCATGCAGCCAAGTCCAATTGCACTAACTACTAATTGATCGGGTCCAAGCCTTCTCGATGGCATTGCTAAAGGCTCCTCCTTGATTTGCGTATTCATGGCCTGAAGCTAGCGACGGCCTCGGCCACCGGTCCAACACCATAGAAATGTGGCTCAACACTTTTCGGTTGTGACAGCCCGGCAATTCAGCAGCATACTTCTACGAAGGATTATTCGAGCATGGAGCTACGCCATCTACGCTATTTCGTCACTGTTGCTGAGGAACTCCACTTCACCCGCGCGGCTAAGAAGTTGAGAATCGCGCAGCAGGCGCTGAGCGCTCAGATTCGCAATCTGGAGGTCGAGCTCGGCTTCGATCTTTTCGTGCGCAGTCCCAAAGGAGTGGAGTTGACCGCTGCCGGCCGAGAACTCCTGAATGGAGCCAGGGACACTCTGGCGACCGCAGCGGCCAGCGTCGAAGCGGCACGCGATGTTGCGGTGCGCGACACCAACCTCCTAAGGCTCGGGTTTTGCAGTTACGCAATAAAACTCGGTCTGGGAAACGCCATAAGCGCCTTTCGTAGCGCGTGGCCTGACGTCCGGCTGGCACTCAATGATTTACCAGGACCCGAACAACTACAGCGGCTGGACCGCGGTGAGCTGGATCTGGCTGTTTGCAGTCAACTCATTCCCGATAGCCCATTTTTCTCCGGACTCGAAACGTTGACTCTAGCCACGGAGAAGTTAGTCGGATTGATCCCGCCAGAGGGAGCCTGGACGTCACCCGTTCCTACTCGTTTGCGGGAGTACTTAGATCTCCCTTTTGTTGGTCTCGATAGAAACGACTTCAGCGAATACTGGCGGTTTCTTGATCGAATTTGTGAGACGCGCGGTATACGTCTCCAGCCAAGCTTACAGGTTAAATCGAAACATTCTCTCATGATGCTGGTAGCAGGCGGAATGGGCGTTTCCGTAATGCCTGCACATGTCGCTGAGAGTGTTCCCGGCACCCTGCGCGTCGTGCCCATTTCCGATCTGACAGAAGAGATTCCTACTGTTGCCGCTTTCCAACGCCACGCACAGAACTCAATGCTTCCCGCCTTCCTCCAGGTTCTGAAGGATTGCCTGGAGTTACAAGCCGCGAGCCCGAGCGCGCCCAGAGTAGAGCTGACTCCATAGAGCAGGGTCGTTGTTGTGGTCGCTTCCAGTTAGCAACGGAGCTCCGTAGGAGCGACATAGTCGTAGCTATCGGTTCCAAAATAGCAAAGAAGCTCCGTAGGAGCGGAATCTTTATAGATATCGGTTAAATCGGCGGCGAGCTCCGTAGGAGCGGCATATCGTTCGGCTAAAGTAGTCGTTCGCGGCGCAAGCGCTGCTCCACCACTCGGCTCCCCTTGCAAAACACTTTGCAGTCCCCCACGGTTAGCGAAGAGATGTCTTGCAGTAACTGAACCCTCTCCCATAGCCTAGAGGACACCTGTCAATCGGACAGATCGAAACAGCATCACAGCTATTATGGACCAAATAGTAACAGCAATTGCGCAAAAGCTTGGGATCCCCGAGGCCGTGGTTCGCTCGGGATTGGCGGTATTGTTGAACTTCCTTAAGCAAAAAGCCGGAGGAAGCGAATTCGGAGCTCTTTTAAATCAGATTCCGGGCGCAAATGATCTCGCGAATGCCCCGACGCCCGACGCCGGCGGCGGGAATCTTATCGGCAATCTGATTGGGGGTGTCAGTTCCTTATTTGGGGGGCAAGCTGCCGATATCGGTAAGGTTGTAGCAGGTCTGGAAAACGCCGGACTCCAGACCGATTTAATCCCTCCATTTGTAGAAAACTTTATCGGCGAGGCTAAGAAAGTTGCCGGAGAAGATACGGTTAACAACCTGCTTTCCAGCGTACCAGCGCTGGCCGGCCTGGCAAAGAAATAGCCTCTTAGAAAAACGACTCGCAGATCGAAACACGTCCGGTTTAACTCCTTCCAGAGCGGCGCCTGCAAGCCGGGCGCCGCGAAGGACGCCCCAATAGCAAAACCAATGCCTCGCCCAAACTGCGTAATCCTCCAGATTCGCTGGACGCAACGGCAAGGATGGTAACGTGAAACCTAAAAGAGTAGAGAACGTTCTGCGGAAATCGCGAGAGTGAATCTCCCTTCACGGTTAGTCGCTTGACTGACCGCCCCAGTGCGCCTTTCCAGGCCAGCACTCGCCGGCGTCCTGCTCTACACCGGCGCTATTCTGTTACAGAGTCTTTCCTAATCTTTACGGTCGAACAAACGGTTTCATGACCGAGGGATCCATTACCAACTCTCCGGATTTAATCCCATAGACCGTAACTCGGTTATGGGGAACATACGGACTAACCACGATATCGTGATTGTTGGTACTGGTCGCTACGGGGAAAACGCTACCTTCCCATAAGTAGATGATATCTTTCCCGGCAAGGTGAACGGTGAAGCCGAGAGCATTTCCTACCAAACTGCTATTGACACCGATAGGAGCGATGCCGACTGCAGTCGATGACAGACTGCCATTTGTCTGCCCAAACGCCTTCGAAGAGGCTAACCCGAGAACCGCCAGAATGACGATCCCAAGGTGGATCATTTTTGTCATATAAGGACTCCGCAGACTCCCTAGCAGCAGGTTGCAGACCTGGTTCCTGCTAAAGACAAACCTTACTATGTCAGACTTGTGGCAAAATGCCGAGAAATAATCCAAAGTTTTTCCGGGCGGCTAAGGCGGTATTTCTTATTAAATACCCGAAAATGGTCGTTTTCGATCCGGGTAAGCAGCTTGAAATACACCTCCCGCATCAATTCGGCCGCCTTCATTGACCGGTGATCCTCGGCTGGCAGCGATTCTATAGCTCTTTGGAAGTACGCGTGGGCCCGTTCCGCCTGAAACTTCATCAGGGCGACAAACCGATCATCATACTTCCGTTGGACCAGTTCTTCCTCGGGGTAGTTAAACTTGGTTAATTCATCAAGCGGCAGATAAATTCGGCCCCCGTTGGCTAAGTCCGAGCCTACGTCCCGGATAATATTGGTGAGCTGCAACGCCAGGCCCAGGTAATAGGCGTAATCCCGACAGCGTTCATTCTTATATCCAAAGATCTCTATGCTGATCAGCCCGACCGCGCTGGCCACCCGATAACAATATTCCGACAGCTCCGCAAAAGTCGTGAAGCGGACTTGCTGCAGATCCATTTCCACGCCATTAAGAATATCTTCAAAGTGCAGGACCTTGAGAGAGTATTTCCTGATTAACTCACGGATTTCGCCCGCAAAATCCGGTTCTCCCGGACTGGAACGCCGGATCCAGGACCTCCAACTTTCCAATCGCGCCCGACGCTCTTCGGTCGGAAGACCGGGATCGTCAGCAATGTCATCAACATGCCGGCAGAATGCGTAGAAGATCGAGATGTCCCGGCGTTTCTCTTTCGGTAAGCAGAAGAAGGCAAAAGCAAGGTTCGACCCACTCTTCCGCGTTATGTTTTCGGCATTGCTCATGTTCTCGGCTCCTTCCGAACTTCCCGGATTCCCGCCGCCCCTATTTCGAGTACGACATCCCCGCTGGCGAAGTCAATCCCGGCTGAGAGCGTCGCAATCACCGTGGTTCCGAGACGTTCGGGGATTCGACGTGCCACATCGAAGACACGAAGAGCTGCTTCGGGGTCTAGCCCCAAGCCCAGTTCCTCAATGATCAGCAACCGAGGATTATGTACGATCGCGCGCGCTAGCGCGGTCAAATGTTGCTGCAACGGTGACAGCGTCGAAGCCGGCAATTCGACCAACTCGGAGATCCCGACCAGATCAAGGATCATTTCAGTAATGCTCTTGGCTTCTCGAGCATCAACCTGTGCCACTTTGAACAGCGGCATCGCGACGTTCTCCAACACGGTAAAGGACGGCAACAGAAAGGGCGCGGCAAAGAGAAAACCAAGCTTTCGGTTTCGGATTTCTCCCAGCTCTTCGGAATCCAAGCCCGTGATTCGCCGTCCTTCCATCAAGATCTCTCCGCAGGCCGGTTCATCGAGCAAGCCGAATAAACGCAACCAACAGTGCTTGGCCTGCGCGTCGTCGCATTCGAGCACATAAAGCGACGCGCGCTGAAACCGATGACTGATTGGCTGGATCTGAACTCCGGAATCACTCGGACTACGCCAACTGATTTGGTTCGCCACTAAAATATCTTCTGGCTCAGGATTTACCAAAGCAGCTTGTCTTTCTCAAAACCGGATTTCTTTCCGCGGACGGCGTGCATCCCGATAAAGGCAAACCCAGCTCGTCAGAAGCCACGCCGCTACGACCCCTTTAGCGAAACTCACAAGCAGAGACGCCAGTACGTTTGGGACCGACATAACGGGATAGCACGCTAAAGCGGCCTCGCCAACCCAACAGACGGCGTAGAGATGGAGCCCCGCCACAATCACAAACCAGAGTAGGCGGTACCAACTCGTTCGCATCAGGTTGGCATGCTCTTGTAATGCCTTCTGCAGCGTCTGGTTGTGCAGCACCAAGGTAATCTGTACCGAACAAAAGAAGATCAACACGATCGCAAACAATGGACGCACAGTCTGATCGACATACTCAACGGCCGCGCTAGTGAAGTCGGTGAATTGTCCGATCCATAGATAGCTGATCAGAAGCGGCAGATGAATGAAAAGGGCACTGATCAACAGCATTAGTCCTGCCCATTTCGCGACATGCGGCGTCCGCCGAAGCGCTAGCGCAAATACTCGTTCCGGATCCGACTTGATGCCTCTAATCCAAACAAAGGCCAATAGGATCAGGTAGATCTGGACGACTAGTCCAAACAGGTATTCGAACTGGAAAGAGAGCCAATCCAACACGGCTCCCACCCGCAAGAGAAACAGTCCGTCGAAGAACTGGTTCAGCCAATGAATCGAGATCGCGAAAAGCGGCTTAGCCACCGCGGCGAAAGCGCAGATCACCACTCCCAAGTAAACCGGCATCCACCAAATCCCCAGGCGCACTCGCGCTTCCGCGATCAAATTAAAGTGAGCGCCGCCCCAGTTCATCAAAAACAAAATTGCAGCTAGGCCCGACGCCGGGAAAGTCACCACCACCTGATTGAAAAGGCCGGACAAAAGCTCAAGCGCCGGTAACCAACAGCGTTGAGCTGCCAGATTTAAATCCACGGCGCGAGCCGCCGGCCAGTTAACCAGGTCGTAAAGCGACAGATGAAACTCGCCCAGCCGCCAGGCGATCACCGCCTGAAATATAGAGTAGGAGCAACTTAGCACCGCCAACCAGATCCAAATGCGCGGATGCCGGTTCACGATGGACAGCCCGTCCCGGAAAAATCGGGCGACCGGGTTGCACAAAATCAGCAGCAAATAACCCAGCACCCCGGCGCCGGCCTCAATAGCGACGTGAGTCCAATTGATTCCTGTCAGTTCAGGAATTGGCCAGCTCACTCGGCACAGCTTGAGGTGCGGTTGATTGGTTGGTTCCGTTTGTGTCACTCCCTCGCCGGTACTCAGTCGCCCGCCCAACATTCGCCACCGTGAGGAATTGCGGTCCTCCCAGCAAACTGGCGCCGACGAATACCTCAGCCGCGCGAACCATCTTTTCGACGGTTTCCACGACTTCCTCAGGAGAATCGCCCAGTACAACCATCCCGTTGTTTTGGAGCAGGATCACTTTCGGGTCAGTTCGGGCGCGATCTCGCCAGAGGTTGACTTTGGTTCGCACCTCTTTTGCCAGCGCCGTTCCCGGGTCGGCATAAGGAACCAATGTCGGTGCCAAGCCACAGCTGAACACCTCGCTCAGCGTAATCCGACGGTCAGCAAACTGTCTGGCCCTTGGAGAAGCCAGAATTTGATTAATCGCCACCGGCTGTACTTGCACAATCATCCGGCTCCCGCACCGCTCGAACAGATCCGTGACGACGTAAGCATCGGCGCTTGGCATCGGTGCGTCCTCTTGCAACCGGGAAGCCAGCAGCGCTTCCTCTTCCGCCGGGCGTTTAGGCTGATCCACTCTCAACAACTCGAGCAATGGAGCCGGGTTAAAATGAATCAGGTCGCCGCGGTCCAAACTTCCTAAGCGGGCGCCGGGACGGCTGATGACCATGTGGCCGTGCACCTTGCCGGCCACAAAGCCCTCGTCGAGTACGACTACCTTGTCCGGGTGAGTTCCTAGCAGCCTTGCGAGGTCGACTAAAATGTCTACCAAGTCCATGACCTAGATTTAGGCAGCTTTTCTAGAGGAAACACAACTCAGAATTTCGGCGCCGTGGAGCGCTGCCTTGCTTGCGAGGCCGACGGGGTCGCCAACCGATTATGCACCTTCCCGCCACCCCTCATAGACAACTGCGAGAAAGCGTCGTTGCGCGGTTCCAGCCGATTCGGCCTCGCAAACGAGGCAGCGCTCCAGGCTTTCGATCGATCCGCAGCTGTTTCGTCAGCACGACTACAAGGCTCTAAATTCCCGTCCTATCGCGGAAATCCCCAATGGCTCGTAAATGGCCAATAAACAAAAAGACCGCGACCTACGACATTTTCTGCCGGCACAAATCCCCAGTACCGGCTGTCGAGGCTGTTCGCGCTGTTGTCGCCGAGCGCAAAGTAAGAGTACGGCGGAACTGTCACGGTTTTGTCGGGCGTCGCCAGATACTCCATGTAGTTACCGTTCCCGTTCGTATAACCGGTATACCCGTTCTGGCGAGATTCGACCCGCTTAAACACGAAGTTATTGGCGGGTTCGCCATTAATGAAAAGATCGGGTTCAGCAATCCTCAGCGTGTCGCCTGGAGTTCCCGCTAAGCGTTTAATAAAATGTTCGCTGGGAGTACCTGGCCTCTCCAGGTCTCGAATTCCGTTGGTCTTGAATACGAAAATGTCGCCCCGATGCGGCCCCGCAAAATTATAGCTCATCTTGTCGACAAAAACCTGGTCCCCGAGGTCCGCGTAAGCGCGCACGATCGGCTCTCCCTTCTGGTACTTCTTCCCGAACACTGGACCCCCCTCGTAGAACGGGGGCAACACACCGAGTTGCTTCAATTGGTCCGGCGCGATCCCAACTGCATAACTCTTTCCCGAGGTCATCTGGATCAAAGATCCATCCCACAACCATCTCAATTTCACGGGGCTGATCTGCGCGATGCTATCGTTGTCCTCCTGGGAAACCACATCCGCGTAGGTGCGCCCGATAGTGACAAATTGAAAAGCTTGTACCAGGAAATTAGGAGCCGGCCCATCGATGGGTTTGGCAATGATGCCACTCAACGTGGGCTGCATCGATCCGGTCGGAATTTTGAAAGGCTGCAAATAATACGCTCGTAGACCGAGAGCAATTGCTACCACTACGACAATCAATTCGACGTTGTCCCGGATCCAACTGTTAGGCTTTGGCGGATCAATCTTCGTCAAAACCTCCACCAACGGTTTCTCAGCTTCTTTAACCGCTGGCGCAGATCTTTGCTTTATCGCGTCGCGTACTTTGGCTATCCCCACCCGGGCCGCCGCCAGTTGATCGGCAGCAGCGACGTCTTTGCGATAATTCAGTATTCGTTTTGCTGCTTTGATTAGTGTCTCAGAATCCTGGACGTATCTCGGTGTTAGCACAGTTTTAGTTGGTTTTCAGAACTTCGATGAAGGCTTCTTGCGGAATATTCACTTTACCGATCGCCTTCATTCGTTTCTTGCCCTCTTTTTGTTTCTCCAAAAGCTTTCTCTTCCGCGTGATATCGCCACCATAACATTTCGCGGTCACATTTTTGCGGAGAGCGGAAACATTCTCGCGCGCAACGATCCGTCCACCGATTGCGGCCTGGATCGATACTTGGAAAAGCTGTTGAGGGATCACTTCCTTGAGTTTTGCCGCCAGCAACCGGCCCCGGCCCTCTGCTTTGTCCCGGTGCACAATACTGGAAAACGCATCCACGGGCTCGCTGTTCACCAGCATGTCAAGTTTCACCAAATCGGCAGGCCGATAGCCGGCGTACTCGTAGTCCATCGATCCGTATCCATGGGTCAACGACTTAATCTTATCGTTAAAATCGACCAAAATCTCGTTTAGCGGCATGATCGCTGTCAACATCACCCGTCGGGTGTCGAGCGACTCGGTGTTTTTAACCTCGCCTCGCTTTTCCATGATCAACTGCATCATGTCGCCGATGTTCTCGTTCGGGCACATCACGAAGCATTCGACTACCGGCTCCCTGATCTCCGCGATGACGCTTGGATCAGGCAGGTGGGCAGGGTTATCGACCTCGACTTTCTCACCGTTGGTCTGCGCCACCTCGTAAACCACGCTCGGGTAAGTCGCGATAATATCCATATCGAACTCGCGGCGCAGTCGCTCCTGGACAATCTCCATGTGCAGCAACCCGAGAAACCCGCACCGAAAACCGTACCCCAACGCCACGGAACTCTCCGCTTGATAAACAAATGCGGAATCATTGATCTGCAGTTTGCCCATCGCGGTCTTCAGATGTTCGAAGTCCGCCGTGTTGATGGGGTAGATCCCGCTGAACACCATCGGATGGATCTCCTGAAATCCAGGCAACTGGTCAGGCGCAGGGTTGCGCTGTTCTGTCAAGGTGTCGCCGATTTTAATTTCCGCTGTCGACTTAATATTGGCGATAAAATAGCCAACATCGCCTTCCTGGAGGTTTTCCTGTGCCAGCGGCTTCGGGGTAAAGATCCCGACCTCTTTGATTTCGTAGCTCTTCCCTGTGCTCATCAACCGCACCGCCTGCCCAGGCGTGATCGCTCCGGAGAAGACTCGGGAGTAGGCAACGACCCCGCGGTAGATATCGAATACCGAGTCAAAGATCAAAGTACGCAGTTTTTCGTCCGCTTGAAGTGCAGGAGCAGGAATCCGCGCCACGATCGCTTCAAGAATCTCTTCGATACCGATCCCGGTCTTGGCGCTGGCTAGAATGGCTTCATCGGCCGGGATAGCCAGGATTTCCTCGAGCTGTCTCCGGACCGTTGGGATATCCGCATTAGGCAGATCGATCTTATTAATAACCGGCACAACGGTCAGCCCTTGCTTTAGCGCGAGATGCACGTTTGCGACCGTCTGCGCCTCGACACCTTGAGCGGCGTCTACCACCAGGATTGCTCCCTCACAGGCCGCCAAGCTTCGCGATACCTCGTAGGAGAAATCCACATGCCCCGGCGTATCCAATAGATTCAGCCGATACGTTTGACCGTCCTTGGCCGAATAACTCATTGTAACCGGATGCGCCTTGATTGTAATGCCGCGCTCCCGTTCAAGATCCATCGAATCCAGCAACTGATCCTGCTTATCCCTCTCGGCGATCGTGCCGGTGGACTCGAGCAACCGGTCAGAAAGAGTCGTCTTACCGTGATCGATGTGAGCAATAATGCAAAAATTCCGAGTCGAAAGTCTTCCCATGCAGAGGGCGCACTATACAGGAGGCGAACGGAGAATCCAGAAGCGAAGCGTGAGAGGGGAAAGTGAGAAGCCTGCCCGAGCGTGAAAGGTGAAAAGTGAAAGGTGATAGGTGAAACGCCATTTCTTCGATCGCTATGGCCTGTAGATTCGCCGCCCTCCTTTTCATATTAGTCCTATAGGTCGTATAGGTCCCACCCGCCCGACCACCCCGCGGCTCACCTTTCACCTTTCACCTCTCACCTCCGGAGTACATCTCTCCTTCCCCAGCATCTCTATATTTGATACGAACGACTCGTGATGATGGCCGATGTCTTTTCACCGATCTACCTCGGCCTACCAGGGCTTGCTTTGCTGCTCTTTTGGTCGCCGGTCTCGAGGGCGGAGGAAAGCGCGCCGCCGGCTGCTGGACCTAGCCCGACTTCGATAGCTTCAGAAGCTGGTCCTTCGCCAAGTCCAACGGCGACACCGCCTCGTACTGCTGCCGAAAACGCGAGCTTCGCCGCTGTGTTTAGACTAGGCTGGGATGCGGCGAACGAACGTCGCTATCACGACGCCGTCACCGAGTACAGCGAAGCGATCCGCCTTAAACCGGATGATCCAGCGGTCTACAACAATCGTGGTGCCGTTTATCAGATCTTAAAGCAATACCATTGCGGACTACAACCGAGCGATCTCGCTGAAACCGGATTTTGCCGAAGCGTATGCCAATCGAGGCTATATTCGGAAAACGTTGAGTGAGCCAGCCAGTGCGATATCGGACTACAGCGAAGCGATTACCTTAAAATCAGAGTTCGCCACAGCTTACGATGGACGAGGGAACGTTTACGTTTCGTCCGGCCAATATGACAACGCTATCGCGGATTACAATGAAGCCATTCGCCTGTCGCCAAACCTGGCTGTAGCGTACATGGATCGCGGGCTGGCGTATGAAGCTTTAAAGCGTAACCAGGACGCCATCAAAGAGTATACGGAAGCCATCAAGTGCAGGCCGGATTTTGCCGCCGCTTACCTCAAACGAGCGAATGTCTATCAGCAGTCCCAGCGATACAAGCAAGCCATCTCCGACTACGCCGAGGTGGTCCGCATCGAGCCAAGTTCGGCCGAGACCTACGGCAACCTTGGACTGGCCTACAACGCGCTCAGTCAGTACCAGAAAGCGGTTGCCAGTTGCGGCAATGCGATTCGGCTGAAGCCGAATTTTGCGGAGGCGTACTATAATCGCGGGCTAGCTTTTAAGATGTTGCGGCAATATGGCAAAGCAGTCGCGGATTTTACGGCGGCGATCGGGCTGAGACCAGATTTCGCTGATGCTTACTATAACCGCGGTTTGGCTTACGATCGGTTGAAACAGCACGACAAAGCCGCCGCAGACTACAGCGAAGTCATT
>Ga0210396_10002066_pt1 | contig 20736 bp, 13 predicted proteins | sample IncBWH17OmetaG_FD_155466 | JGI IMG/M metagenome (GOLD analysis project Ga0210396, IMG submission 155466) | Forest soil microbial communities from Barre Woods Harvard Forest LTER site, Petersham, Massachusetts, United States - Inc-BW-H-17-O ... | reverse complement strand
CAGTAGCGGCAGTCGCGCGAGATCACCGTCGGCATAGCGACGCTCCAACATGTAATCGCGACCTTCCAAGTAACCCCTTTCTTGCATACCCAGTGGAAAGCCGTCGAAGAATTGCGCGCTTGCTAATTTTGAGCCCGGAAGAAGAGAGCCGATCATCGGAATCTTCGGCTGCTGCGCCCGCGCCGCAACTGGCCACGCGAGTGACACACCGCCGATCGCAGATATGAATTGCCGTCTGCCGATGTCGATTGCCATTGATCGTCCCGACTAGTCCGGCCGTGCCCGCAGCAATGTGGGCAGAATATCACGCCTCAAAATGGAGGTCTGGCCCTCAAGAGCCTCGATAGCAGACGCCGGGCGTGGCTGCTTTTGGGAGTATTTCTGCCGCGATTGCAGTCAGGCGGCGCGACCGTTGTTGACCCACAGCGTCATTTCGCGACCACCAATTACCGCTTTGCGAAAGGTTTGTTCGATCACCTCGTCGGCGCGTGCGAGCAGTGGCGATGGAACGGTCAAGCAATCGCCTTTCAAGATTGGCCCAATACCCCAGTCGGGCAACTTCGTGAGACTGGCTCATCACCGAGACATTCATAACCAAACGCCACGGTACAAAATCAGGATGATGATGGCAGCCACGACCCCGAAAATGATAGCGGCGGCAAGCTGCGGTGGCGGGAAGCGGCGGGGCATAGGTCAATCGTATCATCGCCAACGAAATGTGCGAGTAGCACGAGGGCCATTAAACTGTCCTTAGCCTTGGCACGGCAGAATAACCTCGGACGACTACGATGCGAGAGCTTCCATGACCAAGCTCAAAAACTTTCTCCCATATTACCTGTATTTCATCTTCTTTCTGCCATGGCTGCTATTCATTGCGCCGCTGTCATTTCCAGGCCGTGAAGTGATCCGAATTGCCGCCGCGCGAATGGGATTCAAGAAGAGTTATCTCGGCCTGATGGAGGAGAAGGACTATCCGATCCGTCCGCTCGACGCGAACGAGCTGAGGGGCATGGATTTCGGCACGGTGCTGCATCAGCCCAATAGCCACGACGGCAGCGTGACCACCTACGAGTTGATGATACTCAACAAGCTAGTGCAACGGCAAAATCCCAATCTGATTTTCGAGTTCGGAACATTCGATGGCCGCACCGCGATAAATTTCGCCGCCAATGCGCGGGCGGCAAAAATCATCACCATCGATTTTGCGCTGCAGCCACGCCTGTTCGACAACAAGCCGGTCGCGGCGAATATCGAATGCAAGTTCGGTGACTCCACTAAATTCGACGTCTCGGCCTATCGCGGTAAGGTCGATTTCATCTTCATCGACGGTGGCCACGATGCGCCGGTAGTGACCAACGACACGTTGAAAGCCCTTGAGATGGTTTCGCCAGACGGCGTGATCGTCTGGCACGACTATCGCGATTTCAAGGGCGTGCAGGAGGCGATCGCAGTCGCCGTGCAGCGCAAGGGCGAAGCGAATTTTCGCTTCATCCGCGACACCTCGATGGTGGTGTACCAATCGGTCGGCTTTGGCTAACGCGTAATCCCGATGCATACGTTTGCTTGTGCCCGTTGCGTCGGTCACCGCAATGCAGCGATCCGGTCGCTGTCGGAGTAGAAGCGGACATTGCGCGGCCACCGTAAAACGGTGCTGCTGACCCATAGCGTCACTTCGCCACCACCAATTACCGCAATGCGAAAGGATTACTCGATCACCTCGTCGGCGATGGAGAGTAGCGGCAGCGGGATAGCGGCAGCGGGATTTTGATGTCAAGTGCGCCGACCGATCAATTTGATCGCTGCCGGCATCGACTATGCCGATCAGCGGGCGAATTGCCCCAACGCGATCGGATCAAGCTTGAACTCACCGGTTGATGCTGACACGGCCACGCTTGTGATACCCGTCGACACGGCCAACTCGCGCGGCCTGCCGTTTCCGACGCGGACAATTAACTTTCCAGAAGTGCCCCAATCTATCTCTATATCGGTCTTTTCCCCGATACTGATTTGACCTATCCTTTCGGCCTTTTCCCCCTTGCTGAGCGTATACACGACTACGGGCGGTTTCCAATCAGCTGCCTCAAAAGGCTAGCCCAAAGGCGCCATCGCTTGTCAGCACCTTGATTACAAAAAACGGTAGCCACTTATTATCTTTTCCTATCCTTGGAATCTGGATCGTCGCACGAAGACCAGAGATCGATCTCAAATCATTATTTTGCCAGGAGGAAAATGCACCCCCTAGTATCGAGATCAATTGCAAACGCTTGGTTTGGCGTTTGGGTGAAAGACTGAGCTTGGGACTTTAATGGGAAAGCTAATCCCGCGATCAAGAACGGCGTTGCGATCCAGCGTGAATAACTGGCAATCATAGGCCCCCCATGGAAAAAGTGTCGGTACGTTAAAAATATACTGACGCAGGTATGCTTGCAACGCCGATTCGGCGAAACGTCTCGCTGCTTTTTGCGGCGCAAAATGTACTTATCGGCCCTTAACTGTCGCGATGGCGAACGCCTGCCGTGGCAGCTTTCGGTGGCATAGCAGTCGCGCCTTCCATTGGATGGCGCGGCAGAAATTGACCCACAGCGTCACTTCGCGCCCGCTAATTGTCGCAGTGCAAAAGGTTCATTCGTCCATTGTGTTCGCTGCTCCACGCAACTGGAGTCGGGAGCCGAGCAGCGCCGCACAGTTCGGTCAATGCGATGAACGCTGCCCCCATCATCCTGATGCTTCCGTCACAGCCAAGGCCTTCCTTTCGGGAATCTCATCGATTTGCTAAGATAGAATGACGGCCTCTAGTAATCCCGTTGAAGGAGGTCCGAGCGGGGCGCGTGCGAGGTTCTCTACGAAGTTCCATTAGTTCGGTCATAAAGAGCGGTCGTGGACCCGAAGATATTCATCACCTATTCGTCGAAGGATCAGAAGGTCGCTCGTACCATCTGTACGGCGCTGGAAAATCGCGGGCTCATTTGCTGGATTTCCGCCCGCAACGTCAAGCCGGGCCAGAATTACCAGGAACAGATCGTCAGGGCGATCCGTGGCGCCAGGGTCATGGTAATGGTCTTCACCACCAACGCCAACAACTCCAATGAGATCAAGAAGGAACTCTCTCTGGCCAGCCAAAACAACCTTGTCGTCATTCCGGTTCGAATCGAGGATGTGGCCCCCAACGAGGCCTTTGCCTATGAATTCGCGACCCGGCAGTGGATCGACCTGTTCGAGGACTGGGAAAAGTCGATCTCGGAATTGGTGGAACTGATCGCCGCCATCCCGGACGAACCTCCAGCGGGCGATCGGGCGAAGGCGGCTCCGGGATTGCCGGGCGATGCGGCGGCTCCAGCTTTCGTCATGGCTGCGGCCTGGCCCGCCACCAAGCCGGCGGTGCCATTCATACAGCGGCCGGCGACGCGTTGGGCGATGATCGCCGGCCTTGCCGTGGTCGTCGCCTCGGTCGTCGCCTATGCAGTCGTGAAATTTTCGCAGCAGCCATCAGCGACGTCAGTAACGGCTAGCGTAGGCTCGCCGCCGTCGTCAGGCACGCCGACTCCGTCAACTTCGCCCGCTCCGAACCAGCAGGCGGCGTCACCCGTCGCGCCGGGGGATATCAGCGGCAAATACTCCATGCATGGCACAAACCCAAACGGCACGATCTACCACGGCTTCGTCACGATCTACCGCGACGGCGATCGCTACCGCTTCGACTGGGTGATCTCAACTGGGGACACCTACCGCGGGACCGGTATCCTTAGCGGCAGAAGTATCGTTGTCGATTGGGGGCAACAATATCCAGTCATCTACCAGGTAGGCCCCAATGGTGTGCTCACCGGCACGTGGAACAATGGCACCGCGACGGAAACGCTAGTCCCAGACTAAATGCGGATAGCGATGAATGGCCTGAACAATATCTCGCCGCTCATTGGAGGTGTGTGGCGTAGTTTACCTTCTGCCGGGAAGCCGTCGGGATTTCCGGTATTGACCCGTTGCGTCACTTTTCGCTACGCAGCTATTTGGTCTTTCGGGGGGAAGCGGACTCGAAGTCGATGGCTTCATTCGGTTGCCTTTGACCCGGAACGGACATTTGCCACGGTCAATTGACGCATTGCGAAAGGTTCATTCGATTACCTCGTCGGCGCGGGCAAGGATCGACTGGGGAACCGTAAGCCCGAGCGCCTTGGCGGTCTTGAGGTTGACCACAAGCTCGTATTTGGTCGGCGCCTGCACCGGAAGATCGGCGGGCTTCTCACCCTTGAGGATGCGATCGACGTACCCCGCCGCGCGCCGGTACTGGTCGAGAAAATCAGCGCCGTACGAGATCAGGCCTCCCCCGGCGACGAAAAAGCGCCCGAAATAAACTGCGGGCAGCTGGTGACGGGCCGCAAGCGTGACGATTAGGTCATGATGCACAGCTGCCAACGCGCTCCCTGTTACGACGAGGCCTCCATTGGCGGAGCGTGCGAATGCTGCAAAGGCATTCTCGATCTCGCCGGATTCCCGCACGCCGGTTGGGCTCACGTCTATGCCGAGCGCCGGCGCCACAGCTTGAATTGCTGCAAACTGGGCGGGTCCGGAAGTTGAGTCGGCGTCGCGAATAATTGCCGCCCGCGTAATGCGCGGCGCCACCTCCTTGAGCAGTTCCAGCCATTTTCCACTAGTGCCATATTCGTAAGGGGTAAAGCCGGTGGCGTTGCCGCCGGGCCGCGACAGACTATCGACGAATCCGGCACCGACCGGATCGGGGACCAGAACGAAAACGATCGGCGTGGTGCGGGTTGCCTGTCGCAACGACGCCATGACTTCAGCGCCGATGGCTAGGATTACGTCAGGTGAAAGCACAACCAACTCCGCCGCGTATTTGCGAGTGCGCTCAACGTCGCCTTGGGTCCAGCGATAGTCAATCTGCACATTGCGCCCATCAGTCCAGCCGAATTGCTGCAGCCTCTGCAGGAATGCCGCATTACGAATTTTCGATTCTGCATCGTCCTCGGCGATGTTCGTGAGCACGCCGATCCGCCGCATTCCGACCGGCTGCTGGGCGCGCGCGGCGAGTGGCCATGCGACTGTCGCGCCGCCGAGGGCGGAAATGAATTGCCGCCTTCCAATGTCGAGTACCATTTGCCCCGTCCCCAATGGGATCGCAATACCCGCTGCAATTCGGGGCAGGATAGCACGCCTCAAATCGGACTTCTGTGACCGATTTAACGACCCGAGCGAAAAGGCTCGCTGTTTTGTGCACGGCGGGAGGCCGTTGTTGGCCCTTAACCGCCGCGCCAACCGCCTGCCTTCGTGTCCGTTATGAGGGGTCTTGCTGCCGCGCGGCTCTAAGGTCGGCGCGGCGGTTGTTGACCCATAGCGTCATTATCGTCCCAACCCATCGGGTGTGTAGTCAAAATAAATTCTTCGATGGCTGTGTCCCGGTTGCTACAGGCGCCGAGATTCAATCGGGAAAAGGGCTTCGGGCTTCGCCACTATCAGCCAAACGTGCGATTGTCCAAGTTAAAAAGATGTAGATTGCAACACGGGGGACGGTCATGAAAAAGCTAACACTGGCAATTGCTGCAATCGCCGCGCTGCTCGGTACGCCTGCTCTCGCGGCCGACATGGATGTCAAGTCGCCTGCGCCGCCGCCACCACCGGCCTGGAGCTGGACCGGCTTCTACGTCGGTCTGCAAGGCGGCGCCGGATGGGGCACGACGACATTCAACGCAACCTCGTCCAACATATGCTTGACTGCTGCACCCTCGGTTTGTGCCTTTCCGCCTCCGGGTCTTCCAGGCGGAAACTCGGCGATCTCTTCGTACAACATCAATGGCTGGCACGGCGGCGGCACTGCTGGCTTCAATTGGCAGAATGGCCCGGTGGTTTTTGGCGTGGAAGGTGACATCAGCGGGGCGAACATCAACGGCAATGGTGATTGTACCGACGCGATGCCTGGCAACAACCTTGCGGCCCCACCTGCCACCTTAACAGGCTGTCGAACCAGCATGACGTGGTTCGGCACGCTGACCGGCCGACTGGGCATCACGGTTGACCATGTCCTGATTTACGTTAAGGGCGGCGGCGCCGACGCTCACTTTAACTACACTGCGACGAGCACCAGCCCCAACATAGTCCCCATCGCCGCGCCCCCTGCAATTACCTTCGGCGAGAACCGATTGGGCGGCACGGCCGGCTTCGGTGTCGAATACGCCTTCTGGAACAACTGGTCGGCCAAGCTCGAATACGACTATATGGACTTCGGCACCAAGAGTTTCACTTTTGTTGGAACACCGTGTGACGGTACCCCCGTCCTCACATGCATCGACAACGAATCTGTGCGGCAAACGGTCCAGGTGGTCAGGGCCGGCGTGAACTACCGCTTCAACAACTGGCAGTGAGAATAAATCACGTTCTTCATCTCAATCCCTGAGCCCGGCGCGGTTTGCGCTGGGCATTTTTGTTCGTAGAGATCCTCGCGCTCGTCGGGTCTTGGCCCTTAGTGACCGCCCGGTGATTCGCTATCACGGTCGCTAACGGGGCAAGAGCTGACATCGAGCCGGAGCGCCCAAAGCGACGCGAATGACCCTGGCTGTGTGAAAACGTCCTTCTTCATGTGATTCTTGCCGCAGTGATTCTTTCGCTGCGGTGGGGGATCGGATGAAGCGCTTTGTTGAGGGAACGGATCGCGGGCAGAGCACACTTTTTCCGGAATGCCTGGAAGACTGGATCGACGAGAATAATCCTGTTCGGGTGATCGACGTCTTTGTCGACGAGCTCGATCTCGGCGAGCTGGGCTTCGATGGGGTGGCTCCCGAAGATACGGGGCGGCCGTCTTATCATCCGTCACTGCTGCTGAAGCTCTACATCTACGGCTATCTCACCCGGGTTCAATCGAGCCGGCGGCTTGAGCGCGAGGCTGGGCGTAACGTCGAGGTGATGTGGCTGACGGGTCGGTTGGCGCCCGACCACAAGACGATTGCCGACTTCCGCAAGGACAATAGCGGGGCCATTCGTCAGGTGTGCGCCAGGTTCATCATGCTTTGCCGGCGTCTGGACCTGTTCGCCGACGTGAGCGTTGCGATTGATGGCAGTAAGTTCAAGGCGGTGAACAACCGCGACCGGAACTTCACGCGGGCGAAGATGGAACGGCGCCTAGCCCAGATTGAGGAGAGCGTCGCACGCTATCTGGACCAGCTGGACAGCGCCGATCGGCAGGAGCCGTCGGAGGTGCGCGAGACCAAGACGACCCGGCTCAAGGACAAGATTGCAAAGCTGAAGGAGGAGCTGTGGCGCCTGCATGGGCTCAAGACGCGGATGCTGGCGGCGCCGGATCAGCAGATATCGCTGACCGATCCTGATTCCCGTTCGATGGCGACCAGCGGACGAGGGTCAGGCGTTGTTGGTTACAATGTTCAGGTCGCGGTCGATACCGCACACCATCTGATCATCGCGCATGAGGTAACCAACGTCGGGAGCGATCGGGCACAGCTTGCCCATATGGCTAAGGAGACCAAGGCCCCCCTGGAAGCGACCAATCTCGATGTTATCGCCGACCGCGGTTACTTTAGCAGCGAGGAGATCCTTGAGTGCGACAAAGCCGGCATCACGGTGACGCTGCCAAAACCGATGACCTCGAATGCAAAGACCGAGGGACGCTTCGGCAAGCAGGACTGCCGCTACGTGGCTGAGGAGGATGTTTACGTTTGTCCCGCCGGTGAACGGCTCGCCTATTCCTTTACGACCGAAGATAAAGGATTAGTTTTGCGCCGCTACCGAACAAATGCCTGTCAAAATTGCTCGATCAAGCGTGACTGCACCACCGCCAAGGAACGACTGATCTCGCGATGGGAGCATGAGCATGTTATCGAGGCAGTGCAGCGTCGGCTCGACGAGCATCCGGAGAAGATGCGTCAGCGGCGCGAGACGGTCGAGCATCCCTTCGGCACCATCAAGGCCCGGATGGGCGCCACGCACTTCCTCATGAAGACGCTGCCGCGGGCAGCCGCAGAGATGGCCCTGCACGTTCTGGCCTATAATCTGACCCGCGTGATCAACATCATGGGTATCCAACCGCTCATGGCGGCGATCAGGGTGTAATCAAACCCTGAAATACCGATGTCCCCTCGCCAAGGCTACCGAGGCTGCCTTCTCCAAAGCGTTTTTACACAACCAAGACCCTAAGCGGACGAATATTGTGAGGCGTGGTAATGAAGCACGCCATGAAACGAGTGGCTGTATTCGGCAATGCCGGGGGCGGAAAATCGACCTTGGCTCGGCAACTAGCCGAGATCACGGGGCTACCGCTGTATATCGTTGACATGCTCCAATTTAAGCAGGGCGGCGCGGCCGTCCCTCACGACGAGTATGTGGAGTTGCATCGGGCGCTGTTAGGCCAAGATAAGTGGATCATAGACGGCTACGGCGACACCATTACGGCTTGGGAGCGGTTTGGGAGGGCCGACACATTAGTCTACGTCGATTTGCCGCTTCCGGTTCACTATTGGCGAGTGACGAAGCGCCTTATCAAAGGCCTTTTCGCTGATCCGGAAGGCTGGCCGAAGGACAGCCCACTTTGGAGCAGCACGTTGTCAAGCTACAAAGTTATACCGCTCTGCCATCGATACATGACGCCCAAGTACCGGCAACTTGTGGCCGATATCGCTGCGTCGAAGCGCGTCCATCACCTCAAGTCGCCGCGCGCCATGACAGCATTGCTTGATGCCGTCAGAAATGAATGCACCATCCGGCAGTCTCGAACTGGCTCTTAACCGCCGCCCCAGGTACGGCTAGGCGCGGCAGGTATTGGGTGAAGACCGGTCATGGCAGCCAATGATCGGCGCGGCGGTTCATGACCCTGAGCATCATTTCGTCATCGTCAATTATTGCGCTGCGAAAGGTTCATTCGGCCTTGGTGTCGCGCGCCCCTAGCCAGCTTTGATCGCTGGCGGGGCAGGAGGACGGCTGGAACATCCCATTAGCGTCACTTCGGGACCGTTAATTGACGCATTGCGAAAAGTTTGGGTACCAGACGCGCGCTTCCATCGCTGGCGGAGCGGGAGCTGGCGCGTCTCAATACGGCCCAGCTATAGCTGACCTTCGCTCAGTATCTAAATATAGATGCGGCTCGTTCTTAAGCGGCACGAACGCGCGGGTGCTGTGATGGAAGAAAGCTGCGACCTAGGCTCAGCGGTCTTCCAGTCCGTGTGGTATCGTCGCGTTCGCGTGTTAGCCGGCGTACCCCCGGCTCAAGGCCACATGATGCGGAGCAATGTCCGATCCTGGCACGTCTCGATCGTATCGGCGGGTAGTCGGTACGGTCGCTGTTGGCACTTAGGGGACAGTGCCCGATGTCCGCCTCATGTCTTTCTGGAGCAAAGCGGACATTGGCCCAGGCTGGGCTTCCGAGCTACAAATGACCAAAGGCAACAATCTTGGCGTCGCAAACAAATGAAGGCGGCGGCAGAGCCGCCGGCTGAGATCTCAACCCTGTTTGATATTGACGCTCTCGATGGGCCGGATGACAATTCGGCGAGTCCGTGGCGACCAGGCACTGGCGCCACGCACAGAAATTTTAGATGTAACGCCAAGGTTGTTGTGTTGTGAGCGCAAACGGTGATCCGGTCGATGGCGCGGCTCCCATCGTTTGGCATGAGCGACAGCCGACCCTGTACGAAGCTCTGAGCGCGCAAGCGCGGGGCGGCGCAGGCGGCTCGGCAATCCTGGCGCCTGGTCGCAGCCCGCTGAGTTTTACAGAACTTTTAGACCGGCTTGACGATGTCCGCGTCGCGCTCAACAAGCGCGGCATCGGTCGCGGCGACCGCGTGGCGATCCTGGCGAAGCACGGGGCCGATGTCGCGGTGGGGCTGCTTGGCATTGCCAGTTGCGCGGTCTGTGTGCCGCTTGGCGCCGACGCGTCCGCTGTCGAGCTCGCTTCGAGCTTGGCGCATTCCAAAGCGAAGGCGTTGTTGCTTGCAGCCGACGCGCCGGCGATGCTGAAAGACCAGGCCTGCCGCGCCGGACTTTTGCTGTTGGAATATTCGGTCGGCAAGGATGCGGCGATTGGCAAGCTTAACATTGTCGGCAATCGCGCGGCGGCCGAAGTCCGCGGTGGTTTTGCCGACGCCGACGACCTGGCGTTCATCCTTCGCACCTCGGGTACGACGGGACGCCGAAAAATTCTGCCGCTGCAGCACGCGACGGTCGTTGCGCGCGCCGGCAAACAGCGTCGCCTCTACAATTTGGGCCCCGTCGACCGGTGCCTCAATCTGATGCCGCTCGGTTACAATCACGCCATCAATGCCGGATTAATCTGCCCGCTTGCGGCCGGTGGCGCGGTGATCCTTGCTCCCGACTTCGATGCCGAAAATTTTTTCTTATGCATGCGGGAATTTCTGCCGACTTGGTATACGGCAGGATTCACCCACCAACAGCTGATCCTCGATTGGCTACAGCAACGGCCGGACCGGCTCGCCGACCATCGCTTGCGGTTCCTGCGCTTCGGCACAGCCTTGGAAAAATTGCTTGGCGCGCCGATGCTCGAATCCTATTCCACGACCGAGACGGGAACGATCACTGCCATTCCGTTGTCCGGGCCGCGCAAGCCGGGCACTGTCGGACTATCGCCGGATGATGATGTCGCCATCATGGGCGAGGACGGCAGGCTGCTCGGGGCCGGAACGGTGGGCGAGGTGGTGGTGCGCGGCGACACCGTGTTCGGCGGCTACGAAGACGACGCCGAAGCCAATCGACGCGCCTTTCGCGACGGCTGGTTCCATACTGGCGACCGTGGCTCCGTCGATCGTGACGGCTATCTGAAGCTGTTCGGCCGTGTCGACGAGATGATCAATCGCGGTGGAGAAAAGATATCGCCGGTCGAAGTTGATGAGCTATTGCTCACGCACGAAGCCGTCGCTCAAGCGATCAGCTTTCCAATTCCACACCGGACGCTGCATCAGGAAATCGCGGCCGCCGTCGTCCCGCGGCGGGGCGCTAGAGTTGACGAAACCGAGCTGCGACGTTTTCTCGCCGCTCGGTTGGCACCCCACAAAGTGCCACGCATCATACTGTGTGCGGCCGAACTGCCCACTGGCCCGACCGGGAAGCTCAACCGCAGAGATATGGCCGCCCGCTTCGGGCTCGATAATCTGCCGGCAGCCGCCGGCGGAAGCGAGGCGCCGACAAAAGTCCGAGAAATACTGCTGGGGCTATGGCGCGAAGTGCTCAAGCGCAACGATATCGGCTGCGACGACGACTTCTTCCTGGCCGGCGGCGACTCGCTTTCGGCGCTGGATCTTCTCCAGCGCATCGAAGACGAGTTTCAGTATCGGTTGCCGATTTCGATGTTGGCCGAAGCGCCGACGGTGAACAATTTTGAAGATCGCATCGAAAAGGAATCGCTGGGCGCGATCGACAGCAATGTCTGCGTCAACGCCGAGGGCACGCAACCGCCGCTATTTGCCGTCTTCGGCCGCTACGGCCACGTCTTGCGATTGTTGCCGGTATTGCGTTCGCTCGGCCCCGATCAGCCGGCCTACGGCCTGCAGCCGCCCAACATGAGCTGGAGCAATGTCGGATATTCTACGCTGCCGCAAATGGCGGCTTATTACGTACATGTGATCAAGACATTGCGGCCGCAGGGTCCGCACCGCCTGATGGGCGTCAGCTTTGGCGGCATCATGGCGTTCGAAATGGCGTTGCAGCTGCAACAGCACGGCGACGTCGTTGAATCCCTCGTCCTCGTCGATTCGGCCCCACCGAACTGCTTGTTTGATGACGGCCTCTACACGGCGTCGCCGTGGGTGATCGATGACGGCCCGCCCAGGAGCGCGGTGGAAGCGCTTAACCGTAGCCTTGCCCACACGCATCTGCTGGCGCGCCGCGACTATGTCTTGGATTGTCGATCGGGCCAGGCCGGATTTCGCGGCGAGCTCATCTATTTTTATTGCATGGGAAATCCGGTCGTCGCCGGGCACGACGGTCGAGAATTATGGCAGCGGCTGGCATCGCAGTTCCGATTGATGCCGCTGCCCGGCAGTCACGGCGACGTCGATAAGGAGCCGCAGTTCACCGCCTTTCGCGATTCATTGCGTGACCTTTATCGCGGCGAAACACTGGCCGTGGCGGATCCACAGAGCGTGTTTGGCCGCGATTATCGGATCCAAAATTGCGCGCAGGGCGAATGCATCGTCGATCAAGGCGACAACGTTTACAGGATCGCACAGGATCGCATCCAGGGCTGCGTCGCTGCCATCACCGCCGACGCTGAGCGCATCAGCCTCAAGGGTTGGGCGGTCGAGCCCGGCCAACGCCAGCCGGCGCAGACCATCGCGGTGTTTCTAGGCGGCAAATATCTCGGCTACGGCGCCAGCGGAGTCCTGCGGGACGATATTCGCAATCACCTGCCTGACGCGACAAGATATGCCGGCTTTGAATTTCATTTGGCTCACAGTGGTGTAACCGATGGGCAGCTTCGCCTATTCGTGCTTTCGGATGGACGCGCCGCCGAACTGCCGGTCGAACTTGAGAAGAGACTTGTAACTTGGAACGAGCTGATGAAAATCGCGTCGGAATCCGAGCAAATGCGCAAGGAATTCGAGCAAATGCGCAAGGAATCCGAGCAAATGCGCAAGGAATCCGAGCAAATGCGCAAGGAGATTGAGGCGCTGAAGAACTCGCGGAGCTGGCGCTTGACCGCCCCGTTCCGTCGGCTTGGTATGCTTGCCATGCGGCTGCGGCACTCGGTGATGAGTGAATGAGCGTGCGAAGACTGTTGGAGCAGTATGGATTGCTGCGGTCGACCGGTGAGCGACCGCCGGCGGGGCCGATCGCAGCTCATTACCAGTATTTCAGCGCATCGTTTGCCAGACAGAATTATGGCGACGCTTGTGAGGCCTTCGTTGCGGCGCTGACCGGCGATGCGGGCCTGGCCTTTCGATATTTCATGACTCGGTCTAGCCAGGCCGTGACGCAGACGCTCGAAGCCACCGGCAAGACTCGTGAGGTCGTGGCGCGTCTCGACGCGCTCATCGCCCGATTTCCGAACATCAATATCCTTTGCGAAGGAAGTTTGTCCGAGGTCGAGCGCGTCCATCGACTGCGCGAGCAGAACATCAAGCGCGGATTGCCGAGCATAGCCGTCGTCGCGCAGGCTAAATCGGCGTCTTTTTCGGTTGGCAACATCTTTTCCTGGGGATTCGACCTGCCCTCTTTTGCTTATTCCATTGCCACGCTCGAGGTGGTCGAAAGCTGGGCCCGCGACTTTGCTCGTGGTGGCGCCTGCTATACGACACACCTACACCCCCTTGATCGCAATATCTCGCGGCTCAAACGCGCCGGGGTGACGAAAATCATCGTTCACGTGCGCGATCCACGCCAGGGAATCCTCTCTGGAATCCATCATATCCTGCGATACGAATCGTTTTTACATCTGAAGCAAAATGGATTTGCTGAACGCACGATCGACGAGCAGCTGGAAGACGTAATGGCGCTCTACGCACGACGTATCTTATGGCTGCAAGGTTGGCTCGAGGCGGAACGGGAGCTCGATATTCTTTTTTCGACGTTTGAGGATTTCTCCGAAGATCGGGATGCTTTCGTCGCGCGGTATCTGGATTATTACGGCGGTCCGGCGAAATATTTTCGCCCCGATCTAGCGCTGACGTTGCGCGAAGGCGTCGACCACCACTATCGGGCTGGCAAAATCGACGAATGGAAGCAGGTTTTTTCACCATCGCGCGCGGCGCGGCTGTCGGCTTTATTGCCAGAGTCGATGAAACGGCGCTTCAAGTGGCCCGATTGAAGCGCGCCTGTTCGGGCTAGCAAGCCGATCAATCGACCCCGGAAGATATTGGCAGCCGCGATTGGTCAATCGGGGTATCGCACCCGCTAGTGCGGACAGAAGCCCGGCACACCAGTCGAAGAACTGTTGGGCTTTCTCCGGGTACTGTACCAAATAGAGCAATAGTGCTGTCGGCACCAAAATCATGAGCCAGTCGGGCATGGGAACCTTCCCGTAGGGGTTCGCATACGGGGGCGCTTCATGCGTCCGATTGGGGTCATTGTACGGCGATCACTTCGGCCGCGGCATGGGGACGGCAAAGGGCACCGAAGTCGGCTACGGGGGGTGAAGCTTGTCCGGCAGCGGTGGTGTAATTCAAAAAAATTGAAGGGCCAGGTGCCGTTAGGCTTCCCGCCCCTATTACGGCGCCTGATTAGTTAAACTCGCTGCTCCATCCTTGGTTCCAACCAATGCGCCGAAGCTCATATGACCGTTTTCTCCCGCCTCCAATATTGGACCGCTTGCCCATTAGAACCGCGCGGCATTAGCGCCGGGTTCAAATGAACGCATTTTGCTGCGCTGCACGTGGTCGAAATTGGCCCGGAGCGTCACTTAGCGCGACGCAGCGATGTGGTCGCTATCCGATAAGCGGACATCACGCGACCATCGTAAATCGGTTGCTTGTGACCCATTGCGTCATTATTCGACCGGTAATTATCGCACTGCGATAGGTTCATTCGAGATCTTAGGTGCGTCACGCCGCCGCGTGGTGTTTTAGGCGCGGGCCTCCCAGCCCTTTGTGTGAACCAAAGGTTTTATGGCCCGCATAATTAGAGACCGTAATGGATATCGCTGGCGCTCGAAAATGAGGCCGAGAACGGCGCAGCAAACTACAGTCGCGACTATGGTCACCATCGTCCGCGCCGGCCCATGCGGCCATTGGTTCAATACGGCAGATGCCATTGTCATTAGAGGGAAGTGAAACAGATAGATCGATAACGTCAATCCGGCTGCAAACTCAATGTTACTCCGAAAACGGATAAGGACATTTTCGATGCGATCATTCAGACACCACGCGCCATAAAAATGGACGGCGGTTGATAGACCCACCACGTAAGCCCACAGCCAGTCCCCACACCAAATCCAGTCTCCCCAAGGCGGATCTGCGCCGATCAATTTCGCCCCGTTAGCGATCATCGCTTTATTCCAATGAACCAACATCATTGAGCTGATGATGGCCATGGGCACAACGAAGCATGTCCATGCCGCCATCCCGTGGACCAGCCGACGCCGCCCGAGCTGATATACGACAACCCCGAAATACCAAATCGGCAACAGCAGTAGGATGCGCGGGCCAACGATCAATGCGACGATAGGGACGGCGATGTATCTCCAATTCCCCGGAGTGAAAATGATCGCCCCGAAGAAGACGTAGTACCAAAATTCAAATCCGATCGACCATACCGGGATGTCAGACAAAGGGGTAACTGAATGGAACCACAGTTCATTCACAAAGAGAGCCGACGGCAGCAATTGCCAAGCAGAGCCTCCAGGAACGATCCAATGAGGAACCGGATTAATCCCCGCACCCACAAGATTAATTAAATAGGTAAGCGCAAGCGCAGGTATCAAAACTGACCACAGCCGTGCCAACCGGCTCGAAATATATAATTGCAGATTGTTCTCTTTCGTGTTCACCACATAGGCAATCACCAGACCAGAGAGAACAAAAAACACGGTGACCGCGTCAGGGCCGATCGTCCCGAAGTGGAACCAGTCCCCGCCATTTTCCTCAAAGGACGCATGATACAACACAACAGCCAGTGACGCACTTACTCGCACAAGATCAAGATAGAGCGAAAATCCTCTGCTGAGTTTGCCGTCTGTCCCGATACTCACGATACTTGATCCAGTGAACACTGCTTTTTTCGGTGCGCGCAACTATAGGCCTTTCAATCCCTCTGTTTGACCGTTGCACGGAGATGATAGGAGCGGCGTCAAGTTAACCTTAAAATGGACGATCTCATCGGATTGCCTTTTGTCAGCTCCATGCCAGCAGACGATTTGCAGATCGACCGCGACTAATTTGAAATTCTGCGCCCTGTCCCGTTGCGTGGTTTGCCGTAATGCAGCAATTTGGTCGCTATGGGAGGCAAAGCGGACTCGACAGCGATGGCTTCATTCGGTCGCTTCTGACCCGTAGCGAACATCGCTCAGCCCTTTTTGCTGTGACGCACAACACAACACCCTATAGTGTGGTAAGGTCCAATCGTCGGTCTGGGGCGGGTCCGTGAGACGACGAGATTTCATCAAATTGGCGGGTGCCGCGCTGCGACTGTATGGCCGCTTGCGGCTAGCGCACAGCAACCGTCCCGCGCGCTGCGGCGCCTGGGCGTCGTCTCCCTGGGGCTGCAAAACGAACCTTTCTTCAAATCAACCAATGCTGTCTTCCTGCAAGCGCTTGCTGCGCTCGGCTGGAAGGAAGGTTCCAACCTGCAGATCGACTGGCGCTGGCACGGCGCCGACGCTGCGCTCGCGGAACGCCAGGCGGCAGAACTCATCGCGCTCAAGCCGGACGTGCTGTTCGCCGTAGGCAATCCCGCAGTCGAAAAAATCAAGCAGCAAACAAGGACGATTCCGGTCGTGTTCACCCTCGTCAGCGATCCGGTCGGAATGGGTTATGTGGACAGCCTGGCGCGTCCCGGCGGCAACATCACAGGATTCATGACCAATGACCCGCCGATATATACAAAGCAGCTGCAAATGCTGGCGGAGATTAATCCGCCCGCCACGACCGTAGCCGTACTCTACAATCCCGAAACCGCGCCGTACGCAGGGCATATGGTGCAGGCGATGGAAGAGGCGGCCAAGTCGATCGGCATCACGGTTCGCAACGCGCCGTGCCACAATGATGCCGAGATCGAAGCTGTCATGACCTCACTCCCGCAGGGCGGCGGGTTGTTGACCATCGCCGAAGTTTTCAACGCATTGCACGGTCAAGTGATCGGCAACCTCGCTCTGAAATACAAAATCCCGACAATCGTATTCACGCCGCAGATGATTGCGAGCGGCGGATTGATTTCGTACACGACCGACTTTCTAGACCTGTTCAGCCGCTCGGCCTCTTACGTGGATCGTATTCTCAAGGGCGAAAAGCCTGCCGATCTTCCCGTACAGGCGCCGACTAAATTCAAATTGACGATCAGCCTCAAGACCGCGAATGCCCTCGGGGTCACAGTCGCGCCGGCGCTCCTCAATAATGCCGACGAGGTGATCGAGTAGCGATCTTTTGCTGCGGTGCATGAGTCCGTTTGTGGCCCGAAACGGCGTTTGTTGCGCGCACCGACTTGGTCGCGATTGAGGGTAAAGCGGACGCGACCGACGCGCGTCTAAACCGCCGCTTGTGACCCGAAACGGCCGCCCCAGCCAGGGCTAGGCGCGGCAGATATTGGATGAAGTCCGGTCGCGGCAGCCGGTGACTAGCGCGGCCGGGTATGACCCACAACGTCATTTCGCCGCCGTCAATTGACGCACTGCGAAAGGTTCATTCGATCACCTCGTCGGCGGTGGCGAGTAGGTGTCCGCCATTGCCATGTGCGAGACGGCTGGGAGGGCGGCAGCACCCGCAGCGAGATGCAGAAATTGTCGGCGGAGAAATTTTATGATGCTCCCTTTATTGTAGTTACCGGCAATAACAGCGCCATTCCAGTCACGCCGCCCATTCCAGACAGGATGCCGATGTCAATCGTGATCGTGGCGATGCCGGTACGGATTCGCGGAGCCATGATCGCCGTGTCGCTGATGCGCGGTCTTGTGGTGTGGGGCCGTTTCGTAATGAAGGCGCAAGAGATCCATGCCGTAGTCGTTACCGTTGGGTGTCCGCACGATGGTATGGACGTGGAATTTCTCCGGCTCCGGATTGTTCAGGACGACGCCTTTATGGTGATCAAACTCGATCATCACCACGGGACTTTGAATGCGATAATAAAAGGCGCTCGCCTCTCCCATGCCGCCGGCCCAACAAAAATGGGTCTCCAAGAGGTGCAGTTCGACATCGTCCATTCGGGCCTGAAAAGGGCCGGCGGGCAACGTGGATAAATAGCACTCGGTCAGATCGAGAAGCGCTTGACGCTGTTGCGGCTGAAGGTCTCCTCCGCGAATTCCTTCATAAGGGATTATTGCATTTGCCTTATAGCGACCGCCGAAGGACATGCCGTCGTCACCCTGATGCCGCCCGGGCGGGAGCCGATCCGCAACGATTGTGTCGGAGAATACGGCCTTTCGCTTTTGCTCCGCCGACAGGTCGCGGGCAAATTGCAAGCCGAGGCGCTCTTCGTCCTCGAATGCGACGATCCCGGCATATTTCCCCTCATCGACATATCTCGGCTCCGCCCCCATGAAGGTCGGCGTCAGCGTCATCTGTTCGCCCAGGATGAAACAGGTGATGACCAGATGATGGCCGCTCAATTGCCATCCCCAAGGCTCGGTCATGGATGGCTCGCCGAAGACGTGCAGTTGATAGCACCACTCGCCGAGCAGCCGCGGTGCCCCGACGAGATCGCCGAGAAAGGCATTCAGTTTCATCAGACTGCGCGTCTTCTCGTAGCCTGCGGCGCTGAGGCTGGCCCTTACGACAGCCATGGCCGCTTCTTGCAAAACGCTCGGAGCTTCGTCGAGTCTCAGACCAAAGTTCTCGTAGCGAACGATGCTGTTCTGCCATATCTCCCGCTCTCGCGATTCGATCGGCAGGCAAACCTGCTTTTTTTGTTCCGGGCTCAGCCGCGCTAAAAGTGCAGAAACAGCTTCCAGGATTTCTCGCGTAGGCGCGTATTCGGGCCTGAGCGCGAAGAGGCCTGGAATGATGTTGCCGTCCGTGGTCAGGCCCTTGAAGGGCGTGGAGAGATATTTTTGGACCGCGGCCTTTGTTCGCTCGCCGCGGACAGGTATCACGGCGTCATAAAATTTCTGAGGCGTCATTCCAAAATGGAAGGCCTTTCCCATTTCCGGAACGAATTTGCGAAAACCAGACTTGGACAATGCAACTTACTCCCCTGCAATCTGACCGGCGGCATCACTCATCGACCGAGATCCCGGTTGCCTCCACGATTTTGGCCCAGCGCAGCTGTTGCTGTGCCAGATAGGACGACAGCTGTTCTGGCGAGGCCGGTTCTGCTTTCGCGCCGATCTTCGCGAACGCCTCCTTGACTTCGGCGCTGGCGAGCGCGCTCGCCACCGCGTCGCTGAGCCGCTGCCTGACGGAAAGCGGCGTGGCGGGAGGCGCGACGATGAAATTGACCGATGCGGTCACGAACTGATCGAATCCGCTCTCCACCATGGTCGGAAGTTCCGGCGCAAGCTCGCTGCGGGTTCCGCTTGTGACAGCCAATCCCCGCAAGCGATCGTCGCGAATATAGGGCAGCAATTGGGTCAAGGCCGAGAAGAACACTTGAATCTCGCCGCCCAAAAGGCCCACCAGCGCCGGACCGCCGCCGCGATAGGGAACGTGGATCATGTCGATGTGAGCACGTACTTTCAACAATTCGCCTTCGAGATGCGGCAGCGAACCCGTCCCCGCAGAGCCAAACCTCAGTGCGCCCGGCTGAGATTTCGCCAAGCTGACCAGTTCGGCGACGGTGTGGGCCGCCACCGACGGATTCACTGCCAGGATTTCGGCGGTTTCCGAAACGCCGGCAACAGGTGCGAATGTTTGCGCACTATAACCGGCATTCTTGTAGATCAGTGGAGCGGTGAGAAGCGTGCTGGTGCTGCCCATCATCACCGTATAGCCGTCGGGCTCTGCGGCTATGACCGATTTGGCAGCGATCAATCCGCCGGCCCCGCCAGCGCGATTCTCAATAATCACCGGCTGTCCAAGTGCAGCGGCCATCTTGTCCGTGAGGAGCCGAGCCATGATATCCGGAGGGCCGCCTGGAGGCGACGACACGACGAGTTTGACAGGCCGATCAGGGAAGGCTTGCGCACCGTGAAAGATCGACAGCTGCAGAATGCACGCAAGGAAAGCGATGACGATTTTCTGCTTCATGGTATTCCCCAAAGGATACGTGCCTTGCTCTCAGTTGGCGGGTTCAAGCAACGTAGGCAGAAGGAACTGAAGGCTCTTTGTTCCATTCGCCGACCGGATCGTAACCCCACACCCATTCGGAATTGCCGTGGACGCTGCTGGTGCCGGTTGTGATCGACTGCTTCTGCGCGGCAGCATCGTGCAAGTGCTTGAAGCGAGCATTGGAGAACGAGAGCCGCTGCACGCCGTGCACACGCGGGATGCGGATACGGCGGAAATTGGCAAAGGCTTCGACCGGATCGGGACAAGCCTCGAGCCAGCGCCCGAGAATGTAAGAATCCTCGAAAGCTTGGCAGGCGCCCTGCCCAGCATTGGGCAGCATGGCATGCGCCGCATCGCCGATCAGCTGGACGCGGCCGCGGCCCCAATTGTGCGTGAGGGGTCGCGTAAACAGGCCCCATTTCGAGCATTCGGTCACCAGGCTGAGTAGCTTCTGAAGTCGCGGCTCGGCGCCGGGGAAGCTTGCCCGCATCTCGTCTGGATCGCCGCGGGTCGACCAGCCTTCCTCGACCCATTTGTCGGTGTCCTGCTGGGTGACGATGTTCACGAGCTTCCCACGGCGGATGTAATAAGCGATGAAGTGGCAGCCTGGCCCGACCCATTGGGTATGGCCCATCGGCTCAAGCGCCTCCGCCGGCACCTCGCTGGCGTTGAACAGCGCTCGCCATGCCATCTGGCCCGTATAGGTTGGATGATCGTCGCCATAGAGTGCGTGACGGACCACCGAGCGAACACCGTCCGCGCCGATCACGAACTCGGCCTCGATTCGAGCGCCGTTGGCGAAAGTCAGGAGGATGCCGTCGCTACGCTCCTCTACGCTCGTCAAGCGGTGCCCCAGATGAATGGCGCTGTGATCGAGCCCGCTTGCGAGTGCGTCCAAGAGGTCGGCGCGGTGAAAAGTGTA
>Ga0210396_10002065_pt1 | contig 20736 bp, 19 predicted proteins | sample IncBWH17OmetaG_FD_155466 | JGI IMG/M metagenome (GOLD analysis project Ga0210396, IMG submission 155466) | Forest soil microbial communities from Barre Woods Harvard Forest LTER site, Petersham, Massachusetts, United States - Inc-BW-H-17-O ... | reverse complement strand
GGCCGTCTCGGCGGGCCTGTCTCGCCATGTGCTGGTCTACCGCACGGTGACCGAATCGACGGCGCAGCGGGGCAGCGGGCGCGCGGCGGTCTACGACCCGGACGGGGAGGCCACGCCGAACGCGATGGCGTGGCCACGCGTGTTCGGGGCTCCGTCGGCGTCCAACTGGCTGGCCATGCTGGCTACCCGGCACTTCCATGAGTTCGGTACCACCCGCGCGCAGCTGGGGCAGATCCCCCTAACCTGCCGGCGCCATGCCGCGCTGAATCCCCTTGCCGTCTACCGCGATCCGCTGTCCCTGGATGACTACCTCGCCGCGCGGATGATCTCCTGGCCGCTGTGCCTGTTCGACTGCGATGTTCCCGTGGATGGCTCTACCTCGGTCATCGTCTCGGCCGCAGACACCGCCGCCGACCTGCGTGCCCGCCCGGTCTATGTCGAGGCCGTCGGGACCGCGCTCCGCGGCCGCTACTCGTGGGACCAGCAGCCCGAGCTCGCCGAGATGGCCGCGACGGGCGCGGCCAAGCACCTGTGGAGTCGCACCTCATTGCGGCCCGCCGATGTCGACACCGTCCAGCTCTATGACGGGTTCAGCGTGCTGGCCCTGGTCTGGCTGGAGGCGCTGGGGTTCTGCAAGCCCGGGGAGGGCGGCACGTTCGTCGAAGGCGGGTCGCGCATCAGCCTCGGCGGCGAACTACCACTCAACACCGCCGGTGGGCAGCTGTCGGGGGGCCGGCTGCACGGTTACGGACTGGTGCACGAGTCGGTGCTCCAATTGCGCCGGCAAGCCGGGGACCGTCAGGTCGCGGGCGCGCAGGTCGTCGCGGTGTCCAACGGCGGCGGGCCGATCGCGGGGACGATGCTGTTGACCGCCGAACGCGCCGCCTGAGTCAGATCGCCTGCACGCCGGCCTCGGCGGGCGTCAACCTAGCCCGCGCGCTCATGTCGGGCAGCCCGCAAGCGGCCACATACTCCGCGCGCAGGCGCCGGACCAGCTCGGCGACGCTCGGGATGTCGTCGATCAGGTCGATGCCTTGGCCCGCCGACCACAGTGTCTTCCACGGTCGCACGTGCGGCGGAAGGTGATCGTAGGTCCGGCCCCGTCGCCGCGGCTTGGGCAGATTGTCCGGATCCAGACCCAGCCGTCGCATGGATTCGACCATCCAGTTCGCGGGCACGCCGGCAATGTCGGACGTGTAGAGCAGATCCGTCGAGCTGTTCTGCACGATGAGCTGCTTGTAGGCGATGTCGGCGTCCGACTCGCGGGTCGCGATGAAACGGGTCCCGAGGTAGGCCAGGTCGGCCCCGAGCACTTCGCCCGCGCGGATGGCCGCACCCGTGGAGACCGAACCGGCGATCACGATCGTCCCGTCGAACATCGTCCGCACCTTGGGCACCAGCACCAGATGTCCGAGCGTGCCGGAGTGACCACCGCCGCCCGCGCCGATACAGGTCAGCCCATCGGCTCCCGCGGCGATGGCCTTCTCGGCGAACCGCAGCGACGTGACGTCGTGATACAGCAACATGCCGTGGTCGTGGACCCGGCGGGTTGCCTCGGTCGGGTCGCCACCGGCCGTGATGATGATCTTCACACCGTGGCGGGCGCACAGCCGCAGCTGCCGGTCGAAGTCCGCGCCGCCCATCGCGATCCGCAGGTTGACCGCGATTGGCGCGATCCGTCGCGACGGCTCCCGCTCGGAGGCCCGTTGCAGGTCGCGATCGATCGTGGTGAGCCACTCGGCGAAAGTTTCCTCGCTGCCGGCGTTGGCGCGCGGCAGCGCGCCGATGATGCCCGCCAGGCAGGCTTCGCGCACCAGCGCCGGGCCCGTGACGCGGAACATCGGCGCACAGATCGCGGGAAGGGTCAACCTGTCCCGCAGCTCGGCCGGCAGGCTCATGATCGAACCGGCCGGGGCACGACGTGGTGCCCGGTAGGTTTCACCGTCACATCAATCCTCCTGTCTTCCTAGGAAATTCGGGCACCTTCAGTGCTCTTGAGCCGTCTCGGTCACCGCACGAACCGCTCCGCCGCGCGTTCGGCGAAGTCCGGCGCCACCCGTTGTGTCCGAAAACTCTCGTCGGCCAGTCCCGCCGACAGCGCCATCCCGTCGGTGCGCAACAGCGCCTGCTTATGCTCCCGGTGGCTGAACCACGATCCCCGCGTGATCGATTCGACGAGCTCGGCGGTTGCGGACTCGAGGTCGGCGTCGGGGACGCAGCGCGATGCGAGGCCGATCTCCGCGGCCTCGCGGCCATCGAAAACCCTTCCGGTGAACATCATTTCGCGGGTGCGATACGGTCCGATCCGTCGTGGTAGGCGCTGGGTGAGCCCCCAGGTCGCGGCGAGCCCGAACCTCGCATGCGTGTCGGCGAATCGCGCCGACTCGGCGGCCAGGATGAGGTCGGCGGCCAGTGCGAGTTCGAGTCCGCCGGTAACGCAGTGCCCGTGCACCACGGCCACGACGGGCTGGGGCAGGTTGGCCAGCCGCTCGATGACCGACGCCTGGAAGTTGCGCCGCGGTGCCCGGGTCGGCCCCGAGATGTCCGCGCCCGCCGAGAAACACCGTCCCGCGCCGCGAATGACGACGGCACCGATCGTCTCGATCGCCTTCTCCACCTCGGCAACGTGGGCTTCCAGAGCTAAAAACGTCGCGATGTCAAGGGCGTTGCGCTTGTCCGGCCGGTTCAGCGTGAGGTAGGCCACGCCCGACGCGTCCTCGCGCAGCACGACGCCGCCGGTCTGCTCGCTACTCGCACCGACCATGTGCCGGCCCTCCTGCCGCTGGCATCTTTCGCATCCCAAGACTACCTTTTATATAGTTATAGTAGTAACCGATTTATTGAGGGGCTGGGTGTGACCGGTATCGTCCTGACCACACGCGCCGAACGGCGCGAGCTCGCCGACACCGTCCGTAAGTTCCTGGGCGCCGAATGCAGCGAGGCGCACGTGCGCCGCGCCATCGACTCCGAGGATGGATTCGACCGACGGCTGTGGCATCGGATGGGTCAAGAGCTTGGACTGCAGGGCCTCGCCGTGCCCGAGGAGTTCGGCGGCGCGGGCTTCGGCAGCCTGGAGCAAGCCGTCGTTTTCATCGAGGCCGGCCGCGCGCTGCTGCCGGCACCACTGCTCACATCGGTGCTAGCCACGCAGCTGCTGCTGGCCAGTGGCGATGCGGATGCTTACAAAGAATTGTTGAGCGGGTTGTGCGGCGGGGACCTTGTCGCGACGGTGGCGCCTCCGGTCGCCGACGGCGGATTCGATTTGTCGCGCACTGTCTGTCGGGCGCGATTGGCGGAGGTGACCACGGCCGACGGCGAGCTGAGCTTTGTGCCGTGGGCAAGCGCAAGTGACAGCATCATCGTCTTCGCCGCCTCGCAGGACGGCGTCGGATTATTCGTCGTCGAGCGCGATCAGCCCGGCGTGATCGTGACACCGCAGGAGACGCTTGATCTCACGCGCCCGCTCTACCGGGTGCGCCTCGAGGCCGCCCGCGCCCGTCCGGTCGGTGGCCCCGACTGCGCAGCCGCCGCCCTGGCTGCGGCGTTCCCGGTGTTTCTCACCGCTCTTGCCGCCGAGTGTGTGGGCGTCGCACAACAGGTGCTGGACATGGCAGTCCAGTACGCCAAGGTGCGCGAGCAGTATGGACGGCTCATCGGATCGTTCCAGGCCGTCAAACACCGATGCGCAGACATACTGCTGGCAGTCGAGGGTGCCACCTCGTCCGCGCAGGCCGCGGCGACGGCGGTCGCCACTGGCGCAACCGACCGGGTCATGCTCGCCCACCTCGCGGCCGCGCAGTGCACCGATGCCGCCGTGTATGCGACGACCGAAAACATCGAACTGCACGGCGGGATCGGCTACACGTGGGAGCATCCCGCGCATCTGTACTACAAGCGGGCGCTGTCGTCTGCCGCGCTGTTCGGCACCGGCTCCACGCACCGAGCCCGCGTCGTCGAAGAGGCCGCGCGCACCCGAACCGCCAGCGGTGACCCCGCCGGCCAGCCTGAAAACGCTTCTGCGCATGAGGGATTGCTCGCCCTGGCCGCCGACGACGCCGAACGTGGCTTCGCCCGGGAAGCGCTGCAGTTCTTGTCCGCCAACGCGCGTCCTCGCGTCGCGGCATCGGCTCTGTGGGGTGAGGGCGATGAGGGGCTCGCCCTCTTCCACGAGAGTTCGGGTGAGCAGGAGCGCGAGGAAGCCCGCGCCGCCCAGCAATGGCAACGCAAACGCTGGGCTGCCGGATACGGCTGGATCACCGGTCCCACACGATTCGGTGGCCGTGGCCTTCCGGCATCCTATGAACGCCTGTACCGGACGATCGAGGGCGCATTCGAGATACCGGACATGAACCCCATCCGCATCGGGCTGAGCACCGTCGGGCATGCCATCACCGACTTCGGCACCGACGAGCAGGTGGCCCGCTGCGCGGCTGGCATTAGGCGTGGTGACATCATCGCCTGCCAACTCTTCAGCGAACCAGAGGCGGGCTCCGACCTCGCTGGAGTGCGATCGCGTGCCGAGCGCCGCGCTGACGGATGGCACATCGATGGACAAAAGGTTTGGACGTCCAACGGCACGTTCGCTGATCTCGGCCTTGCTTTGGTACGCACGAATCGGGAGGCGCCCAAGCACCGGGGGCTGACCATGTTCCTCGTCCCGATGGACGCCCCTGGCGTTGATGTCCGCCCCCTGCGCCAGATGACCGGCGGCGCCAGCTTCTGCGAAGTCTTCCTCACCGATGTGGTCGTGGACGACACCATGCGCATCGGCCCCGAGGGTGACGGCTGGAAGGTCGCCACGAAGACACTGGCAGCCGAACGACGCTCCACTGGCGACCGCAACCACGAGACGAACGTGCGCGCCGTCGAGTTGTTGTGGCAGCTCATTGTCCGGTCGGGCCGAGACGACGACCCGATGGTGCGGGAGGCGTGGGCGCAGGTGTTCACCCGCATTCAGACCGCTCGGTTTCAGCAGATCCGCATGGAAGCGGTGCCCGACGACGAGCTGATCGGCACAGAACGCGCGATAGACAAATTGTTCCTGGTCCAATCTCTGCGCGCCATCGGCGAACTCGCCGCCCAGCTACTTGGACCAGCGTTCGTCGCCGACACCGGTGAATGGGGCACCTACGGATGGAACCGCTGGCTGATGGGAGCCCTGGGCTACCGCATTGCCGGCGGCACGGACGAGGTACTACGCGTCATGCTGGCTGAACGATTGCTCGGACTGCCACGCGACCCGCGCTGACCCACGGACAGGCCCTGACCTAGCGAACCAGTCATTGGGGGTCTGCCGCACGTAGAGCCTTGTGGGTCGTCCTGAGCCACCGCTCCTGCCTCACCCGTCAGTGATGACCGGACACCATGTCGGGCGGCCCCCGGCCATGGATACTCGACCGAAAGCGACATCGGCGAAGTGCAGGCCGAAACCGAGCGTGTCAGGCTGAGATAGACGTTCCAGCAGGCGGTGGCGCGCCCCGACGGCTTGCACGTGCTCGAGGTCCAACGCGTCCGTCCACTCGGGATGCTCAACATGGGCTGGTGAGTGAAAGGTATCGCCGAAGGCGATTAATGTCGTACCCCCGGAGCAGATTTCGTAGATGGCATGGCCAACAGTGTGGCCAGGGGACAAGCGCAGCACGACCCCGGGTTTGACAAGCTCGCCGTCGGCGAGCAGTCGAAGGCGTGGTTGCAGCGCGTCGATGACCTCTTGACTGGGCCCGGTGAAGGGCTGCGGTCCGTGCTCGGCTTCCTCGCGGGTCATGACGAGTTGAGCGTGTCCGAGTGGAGACTCACCGCTCATCGGGTCGGTGACGGTGGCTAGCCAGCCGGTGTGATCGGTGTGCAGATGGGTGAATGCGATGGTATCGAGCTGGCTGTGGTGCACGCCCAGCGCGGCAAGGGACCGCAGCAGATCACCGCCGACAATGGTGCCAAACGCGCCGTCGGGACTGGGTTGAGTCAAGATCGGTCCCATTCCCGTGTCGATGAGGACTCGGTGTTCGCCATCCTCGACGAGCAATCCTCCCGCGCCCAGCGTCAAATACCCTTCGCTGTCCAGGTATTCGGGACGCTCGCGCCAATAATCCTCGCCGCTATCGGGAAACAGCGTCGCGGGAGCGAGCTTGGAGCTGCCGTCCACGACGTAGGACGCGCGGATGGAACCAAACGACACCGAGCGCACACGCGGCGGCTGGTGCCATCGGGCCGGCGTGACCTGATTGTCATCGATCAAGTCGCCTAGGGTATCTGCTCCCACACGGACCTCCGGAATTCAGTGTTGCGATCCTTGTCGATTATACCGTAGTTATATATGAGGAGGGTAGGCTTGAGTGTGGATCCGTCGGTCGAGCAGAGTGCACGCGGGCCAAGAAACCTATCAGTCAATGAGGTGAAAGCGCATGAACAAGTCCCGATCCCAAGGGGCGCGAAGGATCGGATTCGTGGGCCTGGGCGACATGGGTGGCCCGATTGCCCGCCGCATTGCCGCCGCGGGTTTTCCTCTGACGGTGTGGGCTCGGCGCGCTTCCGCGTTCTCTGAACTGGGTTCTGAGCTCTACGACGTGGCGGCGTCATTGGCTGATCTAGGTCGCGAGTGCGATCTGGTGGGGCTCTGTGTGTTCGGCGACGACGATGTCCGTCAGGTTGCTGTGGGGCCTGATGGCCTGCTGAACTCGATGCCGCCGGAGTCGGTGCTGCTCATTCACAGCACCGTATCTGCCGAGCTGTGTTTCGAGTTGGCGTCCATCGCGGGCGAACGCGGCGTGCATGTCGTTGACGCGCCCGTGAGCGGTGCACGCGCGGCGGCCGTACGGGGCGAGCTGACAATCATGCTCGGCGGGCAGAGGGCACTTGCGCCGCAGGTGATGCCGGTGTTGGAAACCTACGGCAAGGTCATCCGATGGATGGGCCCGCTGGGTTCCGGCCAGATCACCAAGGCCCTCAACAACGTCCTGGGTTTCGGTACGGGACAGCTGGCGAACCTCGCCATCGAGACCGGTGTCGCGCTCGAGCTCGACCCGCACGCCTTGATCGATGTCCTCAGCACTGGCAGCGGCGGAAGCTTCGCACTGAACGCGCTTGTCAACGTGTTGATGAAGGACTCTCAGTTCGCGATGCATGCCGCCAAGATGATCGAGAAAGATACCCATCTCTTCCAGCGGGCCTGTCGAACGCACGGGGTGGCGTCGACCAAGTTGGAGGAAATGGCAGTCGCCCGGATCACCCATATCACGCCTCGAATTCGATTGTCCGACAGTAAAACAGTCCCGCTGTCCGGGTCTGGGCACGACCACTCGAACCGGTCGGGTATGGACCGACACGACGCCACGATCGCTGCCGACGACCCACACGGATGATTTGCGCGTGAACGTCAGCGCCACCTCCGTGAAGGCAAACGCGGTGTCTGTGGTCTCTCCCCCGACTCGTCGATGTAGAAGCTTTGGCATTGCGGCCGCGCCGCGGTCTGGGTCATGCAGGGTTCCCCGCCTGCTCAATTCACTGTGGTCAAGCCGGCGTCGACGGTAAACGTGGACCCGGTCACGAAACGGCCTGCGTCAGAAACGAGATAGAGCACCGCGTGGGACACATCCGCGGCGTCGACCATCTCGACTGGCAATGCGTTGACAAGGGCGGTGGCCGTCTTGGGATGGGCTTCGATCCAGCGTGGAAAGAAGTCGTTGACCACCATCGGGGTGTTCACCCCACAGGGGTGCAGCGAGTTCACCCGGATGTTGTGTTCGCCAAGCGATCCCGCGTAGGCCTTCATCAGCCCGACGACGCCGAACTTCGCGGCGAAGTAGCCGTCGGCTCCACCTGAGCGTTCGGTGGTTTGCGCGCGTAACCCCGCCGATGAGCTGGTGATGAGGATGGCGCCGCCCCGCTGGCCTGCGATCAAGGTAGGCACGGTGGCCTGCAACGTATTCCAGACGCCCGTCAGCATCGTGTCGATCGAATCTTGCCACGCTTGCTCGGAATTGGCATACGGCGGCAGGCTGTGGGCCATGATCCCCGCATTGGCCAGCACGATGTCGAGGCGCCCCAACTCGGCCACGCCGCGTTGGACGGCGGAACGGACGGCAGCGGCGTCACGGACGTCGGCCTGGATGGCCACCATGCGCCGGCCTTGCTTCTCTACCAATGTCGCGGTGTCGTCAAGGTCTGCGGTGGTGGCCATTGGGTAGGCCACGGTTTCCAGCTGCGCGCAGATGTCGATTCCGATGATGTCGACGCCGGCGCTGGCCAGCATCTCGGCGTGCGAGCGGCCTTGGCCGCGCGCTGCGCCGGTGATGAGGGCGACTTTGCCATCCAGCCCGTACATCAGCACCTTTCCGATCCACCGCAGGACGCGTTCGACGCCAATCGCATGCTTCTTTTTCCTCGTCGTGAACAGGCGCCGGGTACCTGTTAGCGCTTGAACCGCAGCCGTAACACGTCAATGCCCCAGACGTTGCCCGCGGTGTGCCACTTCGGTTCGAATCCCGGTGCGAGTTCGTACTCAGGAAGCATCTCAACCATGAGTTGCAGCACGATCGTCAACTCTTGGCGTGCGAGATGCGACCCCAGGCAGCGGTGCGGTCCCATGCCGAAGGCGGTGGTCCATGCGCCACTGCGGCCCACCTGTAATTGCCGCGGATTATCGTAGACCTCGGGATCCCTGCTGGCCGAACTGGTGGCGACTAGTACCGTGTCGCCCTTGCGCATCGCGACACCGCCGAGGGTGTAGTCACAGGTCAGCGTTCGCGCGGGAGGCACGATCGGATACAACCTGAGCAGTTCTTCCAGCGTCGACGGGATGAGCACAGGATCGGCGCGCAGCTGCTGCTGAAGCGAGGTGTCACGGGCCAGATGGTGGACGACGACACCCATCTGGGCCGTCACCGTATCCAGCCCGGCAATGAAGAGAAGAAATGCGATGTCGAGCAGCTCTTCGGTGCTTAGTCGCTCACCGTCAACTTCGGCGAGCGTCAGCGCGCTGATCAAGTCCTCCTGCGGCGAGTGGCGACGCTCGTCGATCAGTGTCAGCAGATAGCTGACAACGCGTTGGCCTGCCTGCGCGGCGACGGCGGCATCGCCCGAGTGCAGCAGCTGCTGGGTCCACTCGGTGAACACATCGGCCTGGGCCAGCGGCAGCCCGAACAGGTCCAAAAACACGGTCGACGGCAACGGGGCCGCAACGGCGTGAATGAATTCGATTTCGTCGCGGTCGGCAACCGCAGCGATGAGTTCCCGCGCCCGCCGGGTAACTGACTCGGCCATGGGCCGGATCGCCGACGGGCTGAAGAAGGGGCTCAGCAGCCGCCGGTAGCGGGTGTGCTCGGCACCATCGAGCTCTTGAGGGATGAGCTTGCGAGGCCAGAACTCGTTGAGCGGCGGCACGCCCGTGGGATAGTTGCTGAAGACCTGCGGGGTCTGGAACACTTCGCGAACCAGCCCGGCCCCCAGAACAATCCAGTGTCCTCCCAGCCGGGGAGACCATAACAAGTCGCCTTCGTCACGGAGCCGGTCAAACGCCGCGTAGGGATCAGCCAGAACCTCAGCCTCGTTGGCGATATCGATGTCGCGGACTAACTGCGCGGGAACGTGGCTGGGCAGCGGCTGCGTTACGGGAGATGCCATCTTGGATGCCTCCAAAAGGGTCGCAGTGCCGACCGGTGTGATCCGCGCTCATAACTATCATAGTAATAATTGAGCCGGGTACGCAACTGTGCTGCTTCCCAGGTGCCTTCGTGCCAAATGGTCATTTACTGTCGCGTCCACCTCTTCGTCGTATATAACTAGGATTGCTGAGATGGGCTGCATCACCAAGCTTCCACACATCCGCGCAAGAGGCGCAGCAGCGAACCCGCCCGCAAGCCGCCCACCGCGGCGGTCCAGCGAGACGTTGTCCCCGGATAACTCGGCCGGGCGCTTCACCGGATGGCCGGAACTGCCTGCCGCGGCCGCGCGTGTTGCCGCTCGCCACTATCTAAGACATCGTAGATAATCAAGTTATCGAAGTGCTTACTTCAGCTCGCTGACCGCTCTCGACGAAAGAGGACCCGTGACAGCTCAGGAATACCGGTTAACGACACCGGCCTCAAACCGTCGGGTTCCCAAGATTTCGGAGATCGTCGCCTCTGAGTTGCGTCAGAAGATTCTCCGCGGTGAGATTCCGGAAGGCGAATCCCTATCACCGGAATCGGTACTGGTGGAAGAGTACAACGTCTCACGGCCCTCGCTGCGCGAGGCCTTACGCCTCCTAGAGGCCGAAGGCCTCGTAGCGATACGCCGGGGTTCACATCGAGGCCCCGTCGCGACGCGACCCGATACGGCGCAGATGGTCAACGCCTTCACGATGCAGCTGCAGCTGGCGCGGGCCACGCTGGCCGACGTGTACCGCTTCCGAATGATTTTCGAGCCACCTGCAGCGTGCATGGCCGCCGGCAACGCTGACGAGCAAGGCATCGCCGTACTGCACGGGCTCCTGGCCCAAGAGAAGGCCGCGATGGGTTCGGGCGGCGACTTCGGCGCGATTGCCTGGCGGTTCCATACCGAAGTCGTGCGGCTCGCCGGCAACATCACCATGACTTTGGTGACCGAGACTTTGGAGAAGATCTCAGCGCGCCACGCCTCGGCGATGCTGATGGGCTGGGAGGACCAAGAGGAGCAGCGGACACGCGCGTATCGCGCGCACCGCCGGCTAGTGGGATTGATCGAACGGCATGACGGACATGCAGCCCAGCAGTTCTGGGCCAAACACATGGCCGCGGCCGGGAAGCGGCTCCTGGAAGACTCTGAGACGTTGAACATCATCGAATTGCTGGACTGACGGACGCTACGTCGCCTTATCCCACGACCCTCGAGCATGCTGCCAGACCACCGCTTACTTGCCGTCATATCTAACTATCACTAAGATGATGCCGTCTAGGCCATCGCCAAGACGATGGTGTGCAGGGTTGTGACACAAGGAGGATGGCGTGGTGAAGATTGCGGTTGACACCGCTAAATGCATGGGTCACGCACGATGCAACGCCGTGGCACCCGACGCGTTCGATCTCGACGACGAGGGCTATGCGGTTGTCACTCCCGGAGCCGTCAATGTGCCTCTGCCGCAACTGCACAACGCTGCCGGATCCTGCCCAGAACAAGCCATCGCAGTGCAGCCGTGACCGCGGCGTCGCCTCGGTCAGTTGGGCTAGTGGTGCCCACTAACGAACCCGGCGCTGCCGATCTGCTACACGACCTCCCCGCGCGCGCCGAACGCTGGGGGTATGACTCGTTGTGGGTCACCGACCATGTCGTCGGTGTGCGCGCCATGCGCGGCGTGTACGGCGACTATTGGCTGGACGCTTTGACAGCGCTGACGTGGATCGCCGCCACTACCAAGCATGTTCGGCTAGGCACCGGGGTGCTCGTCGTGCCGCACCGCAGCCCGGTCCTGGCGGCGAAGATGGCCGCCACACTCGACATCTTGTCGGGGGGTCGCCTCGATCTGGGTGTCGGCACCGGATGGAGCCGCGTCGAGTTCCGCGCGCTCGGAATGGAGCAGCTGTACGAACCGCGCGGCCGGGTGACCAATGAGGCGCTCGAGGTCATGCGCGCCTGCTGGTCTGGAGGGCAGGTCGACTTCAGCGGCGACTTCTTCGCCTTTCGACACATCAGCTTTGAACCCACGTCCTGGCAAAAGCCCCATCCCCCGCTGTGGGTGGGCGGCCATTCCGGGCCCGCGCTTCGCCGGGCGGCGCGATTCGCCGACATGTGGCACCCGCACGACATCAGCCCCGCGGAGCTGGCGCGCATCGGTGACCGTCTCGATGAAATGGCCGGCCGCCTCGTGCCTCGTTCCGTCCGGATCCACGTCAGCGAAGCTGACCTGCCCGGATTGGCAGACATGGTGGACGCCTACCGGGAAGCGGCCTGCACCCAGGTGGTTCTAGATTTCCGTTCCCAGCCCTGCGATCTGGTCACTCGGTTGGCCGAGCGTACGGCCGAACTTCTTTCGCTGGACCCTTTTACTGCCACCGACCGCGCGTTGAGCCCTCGCTGATGTACCTCGAACTCAGCGACGATCTGCGCGACTACCGCGACCGGGTGCGGCGCCACATCGAGGCAAACCGTCCGCAGATGGACCGCCTGCCTGGCACGCGCAGCCCGAAACCGGCCGACCTGCCTGCCTACCGCGCCTGGTGCGCGAGTTTGTTCAGCGCCGGGTTCATCGGCGCGGAGTGGCCCACCGAGTGGGGCGGCCGCAACGACCACAACGCCTTGCAGGACTTCGTCCTCGACACCGAGCTGGCGCACGCTAGAACGCCACGCCCGATCGGGGCCTACAACCTGGTCGCCGGTGCGCTTCTCGCTTACGGCACACCAGCACAGCAGCAGTGTTACCTGCCGCGTATCCGCCGTTTTGACGATCTCTGGTGTCAACTGTTCAGTGAGCCCGAGGCGGGAAGTGACCTCGCTTCACTGCGGACCAAGGGGGCCCTTGACGGCGACGTATGGCGCGTGAGCGGTCAAAAGGTGTGGAGCACCCACGCCCACATCGCCGACCTCGGCTTTCTCCTTGCCCGCACCGACCCCAGCGCCGCCAAACACGACGGCATCAGCGCGTTCATCGTCGATATGCGCAGCCCGGGCATCTGTGTGCGGCCATTGAGGGAGCTCACCGGGTCCAGCGACTTCAACGAGGTGTTCTTCGACGATGTCGCCGTTCCGTCGGCCAACATGATCGGCGCGCCGGGCCAGGGGTGGACGATTGCCCGGACCGCCCTCTCCCATGAGCGGTCGCAGTCCCAACGCGAAGACTCCATCGCTGACGCGGTGCGCCGGCTGGCCCAGCTGGCCTCCAGCGGGATGCCCGGCGGCAATCCCGCCTTGGCCGACACTAGAAGTGACGTGCGCCGACAGATCGGCGCATTCTTCGCCCGCGCGCAGGTCTCGGATCTATTGGGGTTCAAAGGGTTACTTAAAGCTGCCTACGGCGTCGCCGACGTGGGCGACTCGCCGGTGGCCAAGGTGGTCTTCACTGAAGCAAATCTGGAAATCGCCGAATACGCCCTGAGCCTGCAGGGCAGTCGCGGCGTCCTGACGGCCGACGACACCGAGGGCCTCGACGGCGGCAAGTGGCAGGACGCGTACTTGTGGGCGCGCGGATTCACGATTTCGGCGGGCTCTAACGAGATCATGCGCAATCTGATCGCCGAGCGATCGTTGAGACTTCCCCGCGATCCGGCCGCAAGCCTATAAGTCAGCCATCCGCCCCGGCCGACGACGAAAGGCTGAACCATGCAATTGCCCACCCCTGAGCAAAACGAGTTGCGCGCTATCAGTCACAAGGTCTTGATGCGCAACGCCACCTCCGAACGGATCCGCGAGGTGGCCGGCGAGCATGCCGGACATGACAGCGCGTTGTGGGAGAAGATCGCCGACCTGGGATGGCTGGCGCTGACAATTCCCGAAGACCACGATGGCTTGGGCCTCGGTCTTGCCGAGCTGGCGATCTTAGCCGAGGAGTTCGGGTACACCTTGCAACCGAGCCCGTTTGTTACTCACTCCCTGGCCACCTGGCTGCTGGGTCGCCACGGCAGCGCGGCGCTTCAGTCCCGGCTGCTGCCGGCGTTGGCGACTGGAGACATGATCGCGGCGTGCGGGCTGCAGGACCCAGCAGAGCGCCGTGCGCTGACCCTCAACGGTGACCGACTTAATGGTGTCCAGCGCTTCGTGCCGCATGCCGCCCAGGCCGGTGTGCTGGTGCTTGATGCCCTCGCCGATGAGGAGCACGTCGTGGTCTTGGTTGACGTCGCCGACGCCGGCGATACGCTGCAGGCGGGCGCGCAACACACCATGGATCTCACCCGGCCTTATGCCACAGTCGTTTTCGACGGCACACCGGTGAGTACCGATGCGGTCATCTCAGTGCCGATGGGACGCACCGAGCTCTGGCAGGCCGCCATCGCGCTGCAATGCGCCGAGAGTGTCGGTGTCACAAGCCGATTAGTGGACATGACGGTGTCTTATGCCGCCACTCGCCGCCAGTTCGGCCGTCCGATCGGCAGTTTCCAGGCGATCAAGCACCGCATCGCCGACATGCACATCGACCGTGAAGGTGCGGCGGCAGCTACGGAGGAGGCGGCCTGTGCGGTGCAGCGGCGACGCTCCGACGCCGCGGTGGCGGTGCACGTCGCTAAGTCGTGGACGGGCAGAGCCGCGTCCTCCGTTGCCAGCGAGGCCCTGCAGCTGCACGGCGGGATCGGCTTCACCTGGGAACATGATCTTCATCTGTTCATGCGCCGAGCCAAGGTTAACGAGCTGCTGCTGGGCCAGCCGGGGTGGCACGACGAGCAGCTTTTCGACGCACTCGTCGCCGGCACCGCCTGAGCTGACCGGCAATTCGGCCGCCGCGCCGTGTCCGCGAACTCAGCCGGGCCGTCACAGTACCGCGGCGCCCCTTCGCGCTGGGGGTTCACCAGCGTGTTCTATGCCGGTTCTAGATTCAGCGAACGGCCGATGATGTGACGCATCACTTCGTTGGAGCCGGCCAGGATGCGCTGGACACGGGTGTCACGCCACAATCGGGCGATCTCGTACTCGTTCATGTAGCCGGCGCCGCCGAACAGCTGCAGGCATGCGTCGACTGCGTCCCACTGTTGTTCGGTGACGAACATCTTGGCGATGGCGGCACGGTCAGCCGTCATCGTGCCGGCCACCAGTTCGGCGATCGCGCTGTCGGTGAACGTGCGGCACACCTCAGTAGCTGCCCTGACTTCGGCGAGGGTGAACTGGGTGTTCTGCAGCCCTCCCAAAAATTGTCCGAAGACCCGTCGCGTCCGGACGAACTCGCAGGTTAAGTCCAAAGCGCGTTCCATCACCGCCGCGGAAGTCACCGCACACGCCACCCGCTCCTGGGGAAGCCCCTTCATCAGGTGATAGAACCCGCGTCCTTGCTCGCCCACCAGGTTGTTGGCCGGGACGAAGACGTCTTCGAAGAAAAGTTCTGCGGTGTCTTGGGCTTTCATCCCAATCTTGTCGAGGTTACGTCCGCGGTGGAAGCCCTCCATGCCGCGCTCGACCATCAGCAGGCTGATCCCGCGATGCCCGGCGGAGGGGTCGGTCCTGGCAACGACGAGCACCAGGTCGGCCAGGATGCCGTTGGTGATGTAGGTTTTTGCGCCGTTGAGCCGGAAGCCTCCATCGCACGGTTTGGCGGTCGTCGCGATCGATTTCAGATCCGAGCCCGCGCCGGGCTCGGTCATGGCGATCGCCGTGATTAACTCGCCGGACACCCAGGCTGGCAGCCACCGCTGTTTTTGTTCCTCCGTTGTCAGATCGATCAGGTAGGGGGTCATTACGTCGTTGTGGAGGGCAAAGCCGAAACCGACCGACCCCGTTGCGATGAACTCCTCGGTCATGGCGGCGTTGTAGCGAAAATCCCGGATGCCCGCTCCCCCGTACTCCTCAGGGGCTTCCCAGCCAAGCAGGCCCAGTTCCCCGGCGCGCAGCCAGACATCGCGGTCCACACACCCCTGCTCTTCCCATCGCGCGGTTTGCGGGGCGCATTCCTTCTCGAAGAATGCCCTCGCCAAGTGGCGAAACGCCTCGTGTTCGGTATCGAAAATCGGTCGCATCACTTATCTCCTTGCGGTCGGTGCTGAGTCGGGCAGCCTGACCACGGCGTGCCCGGAAACGACCGTGGTCCCATCGTCTTTGGCGATCAACAGCGAGCACCGCGCCCGACGCACGCCGTCGGTCTCGGAGACGTCGAGGACCCGGCCGGTCATCGTCAACGCATCTCCCGCTAGTGCCGGGGCGAGGTTGCGCTCCTCGAGTTCGAGCACGCAGCGCGTATCTCCGGTCCAGTGGGTCAGCATCTCCACGCTGTACGCGCTGAGCAGGTTGGCGGTCACCACGACGTCGCCGAACCCTTCTTCGCGTGCGGCGTCGACGTCGTAGTGAATGCGGTGCGACGTCCAGTAGGCCACCCCAAAGAGGAACACGGAAACCCGGGTCGGCCTACGGTGCAGCGCGGGCAGTTGCTGACCGGGCCGCACATCGGTCAGGTGGGCGGGGGCCGCGTTTGTCATCATAGGAAGATCACCGTCTGGCGATACCGACCGACCAATTTGCGTGCCTGGTTGTGGTATTCGGCTTCAGTTGTGACGAACACCAATGGTCCACTGCTGCCGTTCTTTTCGGTGATGTCGGTCAAACGCTCAGTCACGGTGAGTACGTCGCCGACGCGGACCGGGGCCACGACCTCGTACTTGTGACCGCCGGCCATGGTGCGTCCCGACACTCCGGGCACCCCAAGGAACGGGTATTGGCCATCAGGCAGCAAGTCGTCCTCGGCTACGACGGGTCGGCACGCGGCATGAAAGAACAACGGTGGCGCGCAGATCGGCTCGTCGGTGCGTGCCTCATCGATGCCCTCGGGCCGGCCGCCGATGCCGGCAATGTACTCCCGTATCTGCCGCAACGACACCGGGTCGCTGCGGTAGCTGGCGGTCACTGTTCCGATCCTGCGACGGGCGGCGTCGGTGACGACTGGCCCTAGGCGGTGGTCGGTACTCATCGTGCTACGCCAGCGCCGATGCGCTGGATCGTGTCATTGGCGGCCAGTTCCTGGCCCAACCGGTCGATTCCCCCCAATTCCAGCCGCAGGCAGTTCATCCGCATCGTGTAGGTGTGCAGTCCGAATTCGATTGTGAACGCTCGCGCCCCACACATCTGCACCAGTTCGGGCACGAGCTTGGCGGCCGTGTCCGAGGCGTACCAGGCCGCCCGCAGGATACTGCGGGGATCGTGATTGAACGCCGCCTCGCGGCCCATCCAGGTCGTCGCTTCAGCGGAAACCGCGGCATCAGCCAGACGGTGGCGAAGCGCCTGGAAGGACGCCAGGGGCTGACCGAATTGCTCCCGCGACCTCAAGTGCTCCGCTGTTCTGCCGATGGCCGAACGGGTGTTGCCCGAGATCTCCGCGATGAGGGCCAACCGCCATCGTGTACGCAATGCCACCCCTGCGCCGTCGGGCAGCGCGCGGGACTGTCCGGCAAGGCTCACATGGGCGTAGCGATATCCGGAGGTGGTATTTGCCGGCCGTACCTGGTCGCGACGCGGCGCGTGAATCGTGGCCTGCTCGGCGCGTAGCTGCACCACAACGGCGGCAGCATCGGCGAAGCGCACCGGGCCACTGCGGTTGGCTTCGGTGATGGCCACAAGGCCCGCGGGAAGGTCGGTGGGCAGAAGGTCGCTGAGCAGGCAATACAGGCCATAGCCACAACCCACGCCACGCCGCGCGAGAGCCTCAGCGATCAGAAACCTTTCCAGCACGGTCGCACCGCGGTGAAAGTCGCTGGCCAGCAATGCTTTATCAAGCTTTTCGGCGTCGGCGGCAGCGCCGCTCTTGTCGATGAGTGATCCGACAGCGTCTAACCGTCGGCGTTGATGGTCATTGAGATCGAAATCCATGGCTCTACTTTCCGGTGGTACCCAACATCGCGCGCGCAATTGCATTCAGCTGTACCTCCACGCTGCCGCCGCCCAGGCCGGCGATCATGGAAGTCTTTAACTGTGAGTTGCCGATCGACCCGAGCTCGATGCTTTCGGCTTCGAACAATTCCAACGCCACCTCTGCCACCAGGCGCTCGCAGCGCACGATCGCTACACGAGCCAGACTCACCTCGAGATCTTCTGGACGTTTTTCACTGCGCATGTGGATGGCGTGGTAAACCAGCAGTCGGGCCGCTTCGCATGCCGCCTCGGCCTCGGCCAGCCGAGTTTGGATGCCATCGCGCCGCAACCAGCCGCGTTCCTCGGCAAGCGCCCGCAACCGCTCGGTGACCAGCGCGGCCCGAGCGTAGCGTGGTCCTCCAATACGTTCGTGCGACAACGCTTCTCGCACAACCCGCCAGCCGTCATTTTCTTCACCCAGACGGGCCGAGACCGGCACTCGGACGTTATCGAACGTCAACCGGTTGTATTCGTGGATGTCCAGCACGCTGGGTATCGGTTCGATCGTGAATCCCGGACTGTCCGTGGGAACCAAGAACACCGAAATGCCTCGATTGCCGATCGAGTCGGGATCGCTGCGGGCCAGCAGGAAACAGAACTCCGCCTCAGCGGCATACGACGTCCACACCTTCTCACCGTTGATGACGTACTCGTCACCGACACGGACGGCGGTGGTCTGCATGTTGGCCAGATCCGTGCCTGCGTCTCGCTCTGAGAACCCCTGGCACCAAAACACCTCGCCGGCGCTAATCCGCTTGAGATGATAGTCGCGCTGTTCGGCCGTTCCTGCATTGATGATGGCTGGGCCGATCCAGTTGACGTTCATATATTGCGAGCCGCGGGGCTCGCCGGCACTCCACAGTTCCTCACCCAAAATGATGAACTGCCAGGGCGAGGCGTCGGTGCCCCCATACTCGACCGGCCAGTGCGGGGTCAGCCATCCCCGTTCACCGAGCTTGCGGCAGAAGTCCAGCGTGAAGTCAGAGGCCGGCTCTTCCCCGGGAATCAAGTCCCGCCAGCGCGCAGGCAGCTCATCGCGAACGAAATCACAAAGCTCACGTCGGAATCGGGCGTCTTCTTCCTGCCATCCGAATTCCACTCGTCCTCCAGGTCTGTGATGTCTTGTCCCGCTTCAACCCTGCGCGATGACGGGCCACCCAAGGTGTTCGCAGCCAAGGAACTGTGCATGGGCGCGTTGTTCGGCGAGATCGGGGTGGCTGATGAGTTCAACGCGGTTGCCGTCGGGGTCCGCGACGAACGCGATGTGACTGGGCGCGGCACCGCCGAAGGCGTGGCGCACTTCGGAGAGCACGGTGCCGCCGTGCGCAACGAGTGCCGTGGCGACCCGGTCGATGTCGGGCACGATCACGCTTATCTGTGCATAACCGACATCGCGCGGATCGCGCTGCAGTGTCTGCGGTTTCGGCATCTCGGCGTATTCGAGCAGTTCGATGTAAGCCTGACCGCAGCGCAGGAAGACACCGCGGAACCCACTGGGCGGTATGCCCATCAGCGATGCGACGCGCCCGCCGGCGGCGTGATAAACGTGTCCCTCCTCGCACGACAGCCCGTCGCGGTAGAACGCCAGAGAGCGTTCGAGGTCTGACACTGCCAGCGCGACATGGGAGAACGTGGCACCGGTGCGCGGTGCGTCAGGCCGGGGGGCGCCGTGATGGTCCTGCGTGGGGCTGACGCCCCTATAGGTCGACGAGTTCACCTGTTGGCCCAAAGCGGAACAGCTTGCGGGTGTTGATTTCTACGATGCAGGGCATCTTCGCCGAGTACTTGCTTGGCAGGCGGTCGATGAAGACGCGAGACGACTCGATCAGATGGTCATCGACCGTCAGAATCTGCTCGTAATCCTGAAGGGGCATCGTCACTCCGTCGCGGCCGACATTCGCAGCACTCACTTCACCTATATCTTAGTAAGATATGAGTGGAACTCTAACTGCAAAGCATCCACGGTGCAAGTGCCCAACCAGCTCGACCCGGAAGGGATCAAGATGACTAGCGATGCACGGACTCCGAATAGCCTCTCCCGTAGCGGGATGAGAACGACGACGACCCCGATCTGGTGACATACATCGAGGCCTCTGGGCTCTTCGCCAACAGGTGAGCAGCGGCGCGCAAGCTGAGCCGAGCGAGCAGGCTCTGAAAGCCCTGATCGGCGGCTACGCGCGCGGTGTGACGTGGCCCGTATCGCGGGGTCGGCGATCACGCCGGCCACCGCCGCATCGTGCCACGGATCGATATCGGGCTGCCACAGGCCTGATTTGCACACCACCGAATGGATGATCTATAACATAGATAGATATGACCCGGAGGTTTCGATGCAGAGTCAGGATGTCACCGAGCGACAGGAGAGCGATCTGACTTCTGCCGACCTCTCCGCGGTCACCGATGACGCCCAATTCCGTGAGGTGCTGAGCGCCGCCGCCGAGGGCGGGCCGATCTGCAGGTCCAAACGCGGGGTCGAGGTGCTTGACTACGACACCATCGCGGCGCTGGTGGGCGATGCCCGCCTCGATTCCCAGGATGCTTCGGTGTACGAACGCATGGGTGGCCCCCCGTCGCTTCTGCGGTTCGCCGACCAGGGTTTGCTGGTTGCCATGCGCGGCGAGCAGCACCGGCGCCTAAAACAGGTACTCAAAGCCGGATTCCGCGTGCGCCATGTCGCCGATCAGCAGGGCGCCATGCGTGACCTGGCTTCGGCGTTGGCTGACCAATCGCTGGACGGCCCATGCGATTTCGTCGCGGCGTTCAGCAGCCCGTTCCCCATGCAGGTGCTTTGCCGACTGATCGGTATTCCCCGCGAGGATGTCGGGCTGTTCAGCGCCGCCGCCACCGAACTGCATCTGCTGGCCGCGGTACCGCTTGATCCGCACTTCCCCAGGATCGAGGCAGCTCTGCGCACACTGGCTGACTACACGGGTCAGCTGATCGACACGCGCCGCCGCCATCCCGAAGAGGACATCATCACCTCGCTGATCGAGGTGCAGCAGACAGCGGGGAAGCTCTCCGACGAGGAACTGGCGTGGAGCCTGGTGAACCTCATCTTCGCCGGCCAGGATACGACGCGCTATCAGCTCGCTTCCGCAGTGTACGAACTGATCCAGCACCGCGTGTGGGGCCAACTGCACCGAACGCCCAAGCTGGTGCCGGCGGCCGTTGACGAGGCCCTGCGCATCCGGCCGGTCACCCGATTCGTCGTACGAATACCCCACGAACCCGTGCTCATCCACGACGTCC
>Ga0210396_10002064_pt1 | contig 20742 bp, 15 predicted proteins | sample IncBWH17OmetaG_FD_155466 | JGI IMG/M metagenome (GOLD analysis project Ga0210396, IMG submission 155466) | Forest soil microbial communities from Barre Woods Harvard Forest LTER site, Petersham, Massachusetts, United States - Inc-BW-H-17-O ... | reverse complement strand
AATGCCACCGACGAGCGGCGGACGGAGCTGAAATCGGTGACGCTCGCGCCGCTGGGGAGGCGCCTGGCTGCTGGGTTGATCGACGCGTCGCCGGTCATTCTCACCATGCTGATCTTCATGGTGCGCGACCGGCAATACGCCGGCGCTTCGATCCAGTCGCGTCAACTGCTGCTTCTGCTGGCGTACTGGGCGTCCAGCTTTTTCTACATCATCTTCACGACGCTGGTGGAATCGTTGGGCGGACGATCGCTGGGAAAGATCCTGCTGGGGTTGCGCGTCGTCACGATGCAGGGGCAGCCGGCCTCGACCGGGGCGCTGGTGATCCGCAATCTGTTGCGCATCTTCGACGTTAGCTTCTTCTTTCTCCCGCTCCTCGTGGTGGTGATGTTTCCCCTGCGTCAACGCGCCGCGGACCTGGCGGCGGGAACGCTGGTGGTAATCAATTCGAGCGCGGACAATCAGGGCCAGGATGGGCCAAGGGTGGAATGACCTGGTATCTCGGATTACTCACCACGAAGGCACGAAGTGCACGAAGAAGAAAAAAAGGAGCCTCTCCATTTGTATTCTTCGTGTTCTTCGTGCCTTCGTGGCTAATCCGAATTTCGTTCGGCTTACGGTGTCATTTCGCAGATTGCGCCCATCTGATCAGAATATCCGCAATTTCCGGTCGCGAAAACTCTGCGGGAGGGCGCTGACCGCTCTTGAGCAACTCGCGCACCTTTGTTCCGCTGGGTGCGACTTTGTGGTCCGGACCATGCGGGCAGGTCTTGCTGCTGACGACCGCGGCGCAGGTCTTGCACCATGCGGTGTGCTCGAACTTCAGGATCGTCACCCCGATTTCCTTGGGCACGTCGAACTGGTCGAAAATCTTCTGGGCGTCGTAGGTTCCGTAGTAGTTTCCCACACCCGCATGATCGCGGCCGACGATGAAGTGCGTGACGCCGTAGTTTTTGCGGATCAGCGTGTGCAGCACCGCTTCGCGCGGTCCGGCGTACCGCATGGCCAGCGGCATCACGCTGAGCATCGTGCGGTCCTTGTTGTAATAGTTGTCGATGAGCACGCGGTAGCACTGCATGCGGACATCCGCGGGAATGTCGTCGCTTTTGGTCTCGCCGACCAGCGGGTGGATCAACAGCCCGTCGGTCATCTCCAGGGCGACTTTCGTGAGGTATTCGTGGCTGCGGTGGATCGGGTTGCGCGTCTGGAAAGCGGCGACTGTGCTCCAGCCTTTGCTCGCGAATGCTTCGCGGGTCCGCGCGGGCGGGAGACGAAATTCGGCAAACTCCGGCTCGTGTGTCGTCGTGATGACGTCCACCTCGCCCGCGATGCACCAGTTGCGCTGCCTGCGGATTTGTGCGACTCCCGGGTGCGCTTCATCGGTCGTCTTGTAGACGTTGGGGACTTCCAGTTCTTTGTCGTGGGGGTACCTCTCGCGGACCGTCATGGTGCCCAGGAGTCGATTCTTGCTGTCCTTGAGAGCGAGCTTGTCGCCCGGTTTGATCGAAGCTGCTACATCATCCGCCGGTGACAGGGTGACCGGGATGGGCCAGACGGTTCCGTTGGCCAGGCGCATTTCCTTGCACACGCGGGCAAAATCGGCACTGCCCATGAAGCCGGAAAGGGGGGAAAATGCCCCGATCGCAATCATCTCCAGATCGAACTGCTCGCGAGGAGAAAGCGTTACGGACCGATAAGACGCGGCCTGTGTTGCCGCCAATTGGCCTTCGTGGCCTGCTAGAACACGATTGACCAGTTTCCCCCCATGCGGATCGATCAGGGACATTTACACTCCTGTTCTTTCAAAAAGAAGGCGATACATTACCGACTTTTCCTGATGGGACAACCGTTGGGATTGCGATACAGAAGCGACAATTAATGAATCCGCGATTGCGAAAATGGGCTAAATTCACGCTGCGGTGGGGCGTCGCGGCACTGGGCGTCACGTGGGTCCTGCTGAGAACGTCCTTTCACGATCACGTGCTGATCGTCGACAAGAACAATCAGACGCAGCAGATTCGGATTGAAGACGGCCAGCCGCAGGATGCCAACCAGTTCTGGGTTTTCTACGGGGGACAACGCCAGTATCCGATCACCCGCAACGACGCTTGGACGCCGCCCGGCGATCGCTCCAGTGTCCCGATCTGGGGCCGCGACGAGAAGAAACAAAACGCCACGGTACTTGCTATCCATCCCGCCCCCGATCAGCAGCCCAATCAATCTCCGGCGCAACTGCTGGTTCGCGATCCGCAAACGGAACAACCGCGAATCATCAAGCCCACCGAGGTGGCTGGAGGTTACACCGTCCGCGTCGTGTATCCGCTGGTAGAAGTGGGCCTGATTCGGTTGGTCCGCGAGGCGCGCCCGCTCTATCTGCTGCTGGCGGTTGCGCTTCTGCCCATCTGCTTTCTGATCACCAGCATTCGCTGGCACTCGCTGCTGGAGGCGCAGGATATTCACATCAGCTTCAGCCTGGCCTTCGTGCTGAACATGGTCGGCGCGTTCTACAACAGCTTCATGCCCGGCTCGACCGGGGGCGATCTGGTGAAGGCCTACTACGCCGCCAAGCACACGACCCATCGCACCCGCGCCGTGATGACGGTGATCATCGACAGACTTCTCGGATTGCTCGCGCTGATCATCGTGGGCGGGATCATGGCGGCGGTTCAATACAATATTCCGACTTGCCGTCATGTCGCGATCATCTCGGGCGCCCTGATCCTGGCGACGCTCGTCGGATTATTCGTCTTTTACCATCCCAATCTTCGTCGCAAAACCGGGCTCGAATGGCTGCTCAAACGCCTGCCGATGCAGCGCCAGGTGCACAAAGCGGTCGAGGCAATGGAGCTTTATGGCAAGCGGCCGTGGGTGGCGATCTGGGCGGTGATCATCACGTTCCCGGTGCATATCACGACGATCATTTCCGCCACGTTTGCCGGGAAGGCGTTCCTGTTGCCGCTTGGCGCGATGTATTACTGGGTGATCGTGCCGGTCATCGCGCTCGTGGGCGCGATCCCGATTTCGCCGCAGGGCGTGGGAGTGATGGAGCCGCTCGCGGTCGAGCTGACGCGGCGGCAGGGAGTCACCGTCAGTCAGGCGTTCGCGTTGGTGATGGCCATCCGCTTCTCTCAGATCTTCTGGAACGTGCTGGCGTCAATTTTCGTTCTTCGGGGCGGGTATCACGCGGTTACCGAATCCGAGGCCGAGGAGCTCGAGCATGACGACGAAGACGCGCCGCGGCCCGGGCAGATTACGGAATTGAGCGTAGAGGAACTCCAAGGCCAATCCGGCGGAACGGAAGCCATCGGCCGCAACTTGATACGTTCTTGATACCGTTTGCGCACATCCTGAGACCATCCTGATACGCCGGCTATTACAAGCAATGCCGAAGCATGAAGTATTCGGCATGGGTTGGTGTGCGCACCCGGATCGACGCCCCCGCGGCGATCGTCTGGTCGATCCTGACGGACCTCAGGCAATACGCGCGCTGGAACCCGTACATCATCGACGTCACGCTCGGCCCCCGCCCTGAACAGCCCCTGGGCATCACAATCGCATCTCCGGACGGGCAGGTCGAACGGTTGCGGGCGAGCATTACCGAGCGACAGTTCGAGCAGACCTTGCGCTGGGTCGAACAGCCCAAGTTCCTGAATTTGCAGCGGCGACAATACGTTTTTCACCTCGATGGCCAGGGGCAGCACACCCGTTTGCGGCATGGCTTTGCGGTCAGCGGACTGGCGCGTCGCGGCGCGTGGGCACGGACACTCCGCCAGATGCGCCTCGGTCTGCGTTTGATGACCCAGACCCTGTCGCGCGTGGCGGAAGCCGGATCGGTCGCGGCGTGGCTCGACCCCGCATACCCCCGAACCACCAGCGATTATCACTGGCTGCCGGTTCATCAGGCTCGCGTCTATCATCAAGTCGTCAAGGCGATCGAGATCATTCGTCGCTCGCCGCGCGGGATCGAGCTGATGAGCCTTTGCGGATGGTCTTGCCGCCAGGCGCACGGCCGGTCCTACCTGACGTGCAACGGCGCGATCGCCGTCGGCTATCGCCCCGAGAAGCTTCCGCCGCGGTTAGAGGGGCTTCATCCGATCATCGTTGGCGTTTTGCACGCGCGCACGTTCGTGATTGACGGCGCGCACCGCATCGCCGCTCATCTTCAGGCGGGGAAAACAAGCGTTGCCGCCGTGCGGCTCACCGAGGCCGAAACCGCCGCCTGCATCCGCGACGGATTTCAGACCAAGGTCCGCTTCGACAGCGTGAATCTCCTGCCCTCCGATCCGCCACCGGCCGATTTCAGGTCACCCTCCCTTGTAGCTTAACAGCGGGCGCAGTCGTCGCACGATCCGCGTGAGCTCGGCTTCCGCCCGTAGCACGGCACGGATGTCCTTGTAGGCCGCGGGAGATTCCTCGCGAAAAGCATTCGGATCTGCGATCTGGTAATGAACGTTCCGCATGCTCCGCTGTACCTGGTCCACGCGAACGCAGCGCCGCGCCTGCTCGCGGCTCATCGCCCGGCCGGCGCCGTGCGACGTCGACCGCAGCGACTCGGGATTGCCGCGGCCGCGGACGTGAAAGCTCTCCGTGCCCATCGAGCCGGGCACCATGCCAGGTTCATCCGCGTCAGCGGACATCGCTCCTTTTCGATGCACCCACAGCTCGACGCCAAAATGCGCCTCACGTCGAACGTGGTTGTGGTCGCAATCGAAATACGAGGCCGGGTCGACGTGCGCGCCTGCGCACTTTCGCAAAACCTCGGCCGCGGCGTCGATCATGGCCCGGCGGCTCGCCCGCGCATAGGCCCGCGCCCACGCGGCGTCGGTCAGATAGGCGGCGCCCCTCGCGCTATCCGCTTCGATGTAGCGCATCTGGCCAGCCCTTGTCGCTATCGCCGACTCATGGAAATCGCGGATCGCCTGACCGATCGCCCGCGAGCCGCTGTGGACCATCAGCCACAATCGCCCGTCATCGTCCGCCTGGAACTCCAGAAAATGGTTTCCGCGACCCAGCGTCCCAAATTGAACCGCGCCGTCATGGCGACGAATCGACTCCAGCTTGCGGTCGCTGAGCGGTTGCTCGGCAAGCTCGCGCGGAAGGGTGGCGCTGCGGTGGCGATGGATCGGCACCGCGGCTGCAAGCCCGTCGAACAGTCGCTCGACCTCTCCCTCCCCGATTAAAGTCGCGTCAGCATCGAACGCGATCGCGGCGATACCGCATCCGATGTCGCTGCCGACCGCGGCGGGGTAGATCAGATCAGTCGTGGCGACGACCGTCCCCACACAAACATCGCGGGCGAGATGGACATCGGGCATGATCGCCACGTGGCGGACGTCGGAGGCGCGGGCGATGCGCTCGACCGCGCGCCGCACGTCCGCCGGCATCGGCTGGGCCAGCCATGCCTTGACCTTGTCTGGAAGCTTGTAAGTCATGGTTCCACCTCCCCGCGGCAGAAAAGGTGGAAACTCAGCTCCGGCGCGCGCTTTCGCGTGATCGCCGCCGTAACCTGGGCGCGCAGATATCCTTCAACCCGCGCCAATTGCTCCAGTATCCGCGCCGCTTCGGCAACCGAGCGCGGGGAGCTAAGTTGCACCAGCAGCCGGCTGGCGTCCGGCGCCGGCAAGACCTGGTCAACCGTCAGTTCCTGTAGCAGCGGATCGGCCATCTCGCCGGGGATTGCGTAGCTCAGCGCTCGATAGGCCTGCCGGCAGAGTTGCTGCACTTTCCTCTGGTTCTTGGGATCAAATCGAGAAGCTCCGCGCGAATAATGGGCGCGGCCTGGACTTTTCCGGAAACTCATCACGGACTCCGAGTCGGCGCGCGGAATCAACCGCTTGCGCCGTTTTGCGAATTGGATTCAAAAGGGGTTATCAGCCCGCCGCGAGGCCAATGGTCAAACGACCAGACCCTGCGCCGGCAGGCTCAACGCGGAGACGTGATGTGCAGTAGTTCGCATGACCGCCCTCGGTTCTGGTCCCATACGGGACGAGGAAATCTTACGCCGTGTTACTACGTTCGGCAAACGCAGTTATTGCCGGCGCCGCGCGAAAATTGAGCGCGAGGTAACATCGCCCGATTCTTCCACCCCCCCTGCGACAAAATGTAGCACAACGCCACAGTCCCAAACGGTGTACGCATATTAGCAAGACGATGGTGGACTTTTGCGCAACGTCGACTTGGCGAAAATAATTTTGGGAAGCCAAACCGCTGATTGCGGTACTAAATTTGTGGGACCGGGCTTAGTCGCCACCGCAGTATGCGGGCCAGATGCTTCCACAACGACAACCACGGTTTTGAACTCTGAAAGTGTGACGAAAATGACCCATTTGGCTTATCTTGATCCCGGAACTGGCAGTTTCTTCCTTCAACTTGTGGTTGGCGGTATGTTTGGCGGCCTGCTGATGGCGAAGCACTTTTGGCAAAAGGTAAAGGGGGCCGTCTCACGCGAGGTTTCACAGAGGACCGGCCAGGATGACGCGGTTGAACGATCGGCTTGAGGCTTCGTATCGCGACCCCAGCGGATTCGTTTTTCGACGTGACGGCCAGTTCCTGCGGCAGGTCAATCAGTCCTATCGCGAAGACTACGAGCAAGCTGAACGGTCTGGACTTTTCCGCGCGGCAATCGATCGCGGATTTTTGATTCCCCACGAGGAAGTCACCCAGCCTTTTGCCGATGCGACGGCTGGCTGGAAGGTAATTCGCCCGCGTCAGCTCGGTTTCATCTCGTATCCATACGAATGGTCGTTCAGCCAGCTTAGAGATGCGGCGCTGGCGACGCTGTCGCTGCAAAAGCAGGCGATGCAGCACGGCATGTCGCTCAAGGATGCGACCGCATTCAACATCCAGTTCGACCAGGGCCGGCCCGTGCTCATCGACACGCTGTCGTTCGAGCGTTACCAGGAGGGGCAGCCGTGGGTCGCCTACCGGCAAATGTGCCGGCATTTCCTCGCGCCCCTGGCGCTGATGGCCAGGCGCGACGTTCGGCTGAACCAGTTGTTCCGCATGAATCTGGACGGCATTCCCCTCGACCTGGCCAGCGCACTGCTTCCCTATTCCTCTCGATTGCGGCTGGGGCTGCTGGTGCACATTCACCTGCACGCAAAGATGGATGCGAGGCACGCGGGCAGTTCCGAAAAACCCGGCTCCAACGGAAAGCTCGGCCGGACCCAGTTGGCGGGAATCATCGACAACCTGGAGTCCGCCATTAAAGGCCTGACCTGGCAGCCCGGCGGGACCGAGTGGTCGGATTACTATCAGGACACCAACTATTCCCACCCGGGAATGGATCACAAGCGCAAGCTGGTCGGCGAATTCATCGAAGCCGCGGCGCCCAAGACCGTGTGGGACCTGGGTGCGAACACTGGTGAATTCAGCCGGCTGGCCAGCGATCGCGGCATCGACACCATTGCTTTCGACGTCGATCCCGCGGCCGTCGAAAAGAACTACCTGCATGTCAAAGCCCAGGGCGAAAAGCATCTGCTGCCGCTGCTGATGGACCTGACCAATCCGAGTCCGGCATTGGGTTGGAACCTCGCCGAGCGATCGAGCCTGGCGGACCGCGGGCCGGCCGATCTGGTGCTGGCGCTGGCGCTGGTCCACCATCTGGCGATCTCCGGCAATGTGCCGTTCGGGCACATCGCCCGCTTTTTCCATCGGCTGGGGCGAAAGCTGGTGATCGAGTTCGTCCCGAAATCGGACTCGCAAGTCAGCCGGCTGCTGGTCGTGCGCAAGGACATTTTCACTGACTACACGCAGGATGCTTTCGAGGCGCAGTTCGGCGAGTTTTTTATGATCCACCGGCGTGAGCCGATCGTCGACAGCCAGCGCGTCCTGTATCTGATGGAGCGACGGGAGCAGACGTGAAGCGGTTCGCGTTTTACCCGCTGTGCATCGGCCTTTTCGCACTGCTCAGCGTCTTCGCGTCGAACACCGAAGAAGCTTCCGCACGCGAATTGCTGGTGCCGGCGGCACTGGTGCTGACCGGGACGCTGGCGGTGCTTGCCGTGGCGGGCCTGGCGATGCGCAGCGTGCATCGCGGGGCCCTGTTCGCCGCCGCGTTTGTCTTTTGTTTTCTCACGTACGGCTTCTGGGTGGATGTCCTCTGGGCGATGCACCCGGAGCCGGCGCTGCGCGTCGCCTATCACCGGGCGATTCTCGTCGTGCAGGGTTTGGCGCTCATCGGGATCGGCTATTTCGTGGTGCGGGCGAAGGACCCGCAGTCGCTCACGCCGCGGTTGAACCGCTTCTCCCTGATCCTGCTGGCCTGTCCGGTCGTGATCGTGCTCGGCCGCTGGATCAGCGCCGGCCTGCGCGCCGCGCCGTCGGCGACGGCCACCGCCGACCAATCGTTGCTGATCGCACCGCTGAGCAAAAGCGCCGAGCGCCCCGACATTTATTTCATCGTTCTCGATGCCCATGGACGCCAGGACGTCCTGCGCGATCAATACCACTACGACGACGGCCCGTTCCTCCAGCACCTGCGCGACAAAGGGTTCTGGATCGGCGACCAGACGACCAGCAATTACATGTGGACCGAACTGTCGGTGCCGGCGACGCTCAACATGCGCTACTTGAACGATCTGCCCGGCGAGGACGTGGCGGCCAGGATCCGCGTCGCCGCCCAGCTTCACCGCAACAGCGCCCTGGTCGCGGAGCTGCGCACGCTCGGTTACCGGACAGTCGCCTTTGAGGCGCTGGAGAAATGGTTGTGCCTGGACAACTCCGACATCTACTACAGCGTGTCCAACCAGATCGGATTCACGCCGCTCCAGCAACTGCTGCTGGATACGTCGGCGCTGTCGCAGTTCGGCGGAGAGAGGATCCGCAGCCGGCTCGTTCTCGACCAGTTTCATCTCAAACGCGAGATGATGCTGTTCAAGTTCGCCACGATGCCACAGGTGGCGGCGCTGAAGGGACCGAAATTCGTTTTCCTGCACGTCATGGAGCCACACACGCCCTTCGTGTTTGCCGCCGACGGCTCGGATCCCGGCAAGCGCGGCTACGGTTCGATGTTCGACGGCCTCAACGACGACATCACCGTCGCGCAGTACCACGACTGGTATCGCGAGCAGGCGATCTATACCGACAATCAGGCCGCGATCATGATCGACCGGGTCCTGGCCCGATCGGCCAAACCTCCGGTGATCGTCCTCATCGGTGACCACGGCCCTCGTTCGGGAATGACGACCGACCCCACCGCCAGCGATCTTCACGAGTACATGGGCAACCTTACTGCGGTTTATCTCCCCGGCAAAGACAACCGCGGGCTCTACCCGCAGATCACGCCGGTGAACCTGTTCCGGGTCGTGCTCAACGATTACTTCGACGCCGGGCTGCCGATGCTGCCGGACAAGTCCTACTACTCCTACCCGCAGCAGTTCCCGCTGCGCGACGTGACGGCGGTGGTGAAGCCCGGCGCCCAGACGCAGCCGGTAGCAACTGCGAACATGTCGGAACCGACGCGGTAATGCACGAAACTGTCAGGTGAACGGCATTCCTCTCCCAAAGGCAGTGGCGTCAGATTACACTCGCGACATGGCTGACCCCAGTTTGTTGTCAATTCCGCAGTCTGCGTCAGCTGACGGCTCCCACGAGCTGGCGATCACCATCTATCCGATTGGGCGTGGGCCGACTGGCAACGCGAATGGATGGACAAAACACCCAACAAGTTTGCCTACCGCTGCCTGCCTCTCACGATGGCCAATCAGACGGGAATGTGGGTTTATCAACCCGTGGGCTTCACCGCCGTGTGGAACGGTCATTGGCAGCCCGGAAGCGTGCAGTTCATCTTCGATTCCGAGCCATCGCTCTGGTCGCAATGGATCAACGATCAGTTCGGCGAAGGGATCATCACGTGGAATATTCCGTTCCTCTTTCGCACGCAACCCGCCGGCACGAGGCTGCTGGTGACCGGCCCGACGAATTATTTCAAGCACGGCGTTCAGCCGCTCACCGCCATCGTGGAAAGCGACTGGATCTACATGTCGTTCACCATGAACTGGAAGATCACCTCATCGCGATTGCCGATTCGCTTCGACGTGGGAGAGCCGCTGCTCCAGGTCATCCCGCTGGCGACGAACGTCTTCGCCGACATCGAGCGCGCCAACGTGACTTACATGCACGTCTCTCAGGACCCGCCGGTGCTGGAAGCTTACAAGAAATGGCGCGAGTCCCGGCTGGACATGGTGGAGCAGAAAAAAGCGAGGATCGGCGACCCCCGCGACTGGCAGAAGGATTATTTCGCCGGCCGTGACATCCTCGGCCGTCAGACCATTTCCGGCCACAAAACCAAGATTACGTTCCCACCTGTCGACAATCGCAAACCGTAATCAAACGACGCTCAGAAGTTCCAACCCACGCCGAGGATGAACCGGATATCGTTGGGGCCTTTGCCGGGAGCGGGCCGCGAATCGTATTGGTAGTAGACGCTGAACTCGGTGAAGAAATGTCCGGTGATCGTTGCCCGGATCCCTGCGTCGGTGTCGAAGAAATAGTTGTTGATGTTGTTCAGTCCCGGCAGGTACTCAAAATCGTGGAACCCGCTGACCTTGTCGTTGAACTTGACCTTCAGGTGATAGGCGGCGCGGGCGCTGGCGGCGCTGTCTTCGCCGTCATGGGCATACTGGCGGTAGAGCCAGCCGGCGCCGCCTTCCGTGTTGAAGTTGAAACTCGGCTTCTCGAACCACTGATAGCCAGCGCCTACGCCCGGCGCTAACCGCAGGTTGATACCGGCGATCGTGTCGTGATCGGCACGGATGTTGCCGTAGCCGTAGAACTTTTTTGAGAAGAAATAGTCGTATTCGGCGCTGCCGTACAAGTCGTTGGCGGTCTCGTGCCAACTGCCTCCCGGGACTTTCTGCGTGCCGAAAATATAGCCGCCGTCGAGGATGATGCGGTCCTTGAACGTGCGCCGCTCGGCGTGGCCGAGGGCGTTAAGGCTGTCAGTTTCGGTGTTACCGCGGGCGATCAGGCCGCCGATGGTCACGGTGCCGGTCCATTTCACCGGTGGGCTGAGCTTTTCCAGGTCGCTCAGCGGAACCAGCTGCGCCGCCTCGTTCGCCTGGGCTACGGAAACCTGCCCGTCGGGTCCCTCGGCGATCGTCCCGCGCACCATCTTCCCGTTGTTGAGCATCAGCTCCAGGGGCGACGAACTGGAAAACGTCTTCACGTCCTTCATATCGACGGTTACCTTTCCGGCGACCTTGGTGTCGATCGTCAGCTTCGTACCGTCGAAATCGGTGACGGTGCCGACGAGCCGGTCGCCGTTTTTGAACAACACCTCATCGGCCTGCACCAGTGCGGGCGCGATGATCGCAAAAAACAGGAACAGACCGAGAGTGAGGTGCGGTTGGCGCATACTGTATTCTCCGAAAATCGGGTCATGCGGCGGGCGGGGGTGCGACGGTGGTCGAGGCCGGCAAGTCCGCCGTGCACTGCGAGCACTTGCGGGCCTTGATCGGAATGATCGACAGACAGAACGGGCATTCCTTCGTCGTCGGCTCCGAAGGCTGCGGAGTTCCTCCCACCTTCTTCATCACCGACCCCAGGAGCTTCACGATCACCAGAAATACGGCCGCGGCGACAAGTAAAAAGTTGATCAGCGAGCCGATAAAGTTGCCGATTTTGATGCGCCCGATCGTCCAGGTGATATCGACGGGCTTTTGGTCCGTTTTAGTGTCGGTCTTCCCGGTGCCCGTTCCGCCGCCGGTGGTGCCAGCGGACGTTGCCGCGCTCCCACTAGGCGGCGTTGCTGTTGAGGCCGCGGGCTGTGTTTCAGCCGGCTGAGTGCCTGCGGGCTTCGACGTCACGCCCACCGCCGACGCTGTCTCCTGCGCCACGTGCGCTGCGGTCGATACCGCGGATTGCGCCCCGGTCGTCACGTAGGTGATCGACGGCATGATCACGTCACTCACCAGCGAGTTGATGACCGCCCCGAAGGCAGTCCCGATCACCACCGCCACCGCCAGGTCGATCATGTTCCCTTTGAACGCAAACGCCTTGAATTCCTGCCACAGCTTCGAGAGGCCCATAAAACCTCCTATTGGTATCTTCAGTTAGAGAAGCAATCTGCGCGAAATTGCAAAGGGATTGCAAGAATCTATCGCGTTCGCACCACTTAAATCTCCGGTCTACACAATCTGGACTGTGAAATTCTGAGGGTCGATGTGCTGTGCCGCGAAGGCTGCTAGGGCCTGCTGCGTGCTGGTGATCTTCGTGAGCCGGAAACTGCGGTTATCCGACAGCGCGGTGCCTGTCGCGCTCCGGATGATCGAGTGGGCCGCAAGGCCAAAGGGCGTGCCGTTGTTGTTGGTCTGCACCGTTCCCAGCACAAGCGCGCCTTCGATGGACGCGACGATCACCGAATTCTCAAACGACGACTGCCGCGTGTCGACCTGGAGCGTCACGGTGTCGATCGAGGCGCCAGCGATGAAATCGGTCGGCGAAGTCGGCAGCATCTGGCCCGGGGGCAGCGGTGCGAGGCCGGCGTAAATCGCGCTGTTGGTGAGATTTTTGACCGCCACGTTTTTGATGTTGCCGGCGCTGTGGATCGTGGTGCCGAAGACGCCGCGGTTCACCGAGAGGTTCGTGAGGTCCGCCGTGCCGGCGGCCACCGGCGCGGTCAGCGAAAGCGTTGAATTCAGAAGATGCCCGCCGATCGAAATCGAGTTGACGGACGGTGCCGTCAGCGCGATCACCGCATCGAGTCGCACCTGTATTTGGCTTACGGGGGCAGTCGAGGAAACTGTTTCGGTGTTAATTGATTGGAGTGTCAGCGAGGGCCGCGCGCCCGCGCCGAGCGTGATTGCACCATTGTTGGCCGAGAGCAAATTGATCTGGTTGGCGCCGCCCGGCAGGGTGATGTTGGCGACGCTGGCTCGCGGGGCGTCGATCGTACCGATCGCCCCGTCGCTGATGATCGATCCGAAGGTGATGGTGCGGCTGCCAAAGCCGGTCGAGATTGACAGTGTCGTTGCCAGCGTCGTGCCGCGGGCCGCGATGTCCGACAGCGTCAGTGCCTGGACCATTTGACCCGTGTTGGGCAGTGAAATGGTTGTGCTGGACGCGAAATGCAGCGTCGCCGACCCCGGACCGCTGAGCGAAATCGTCGCCTGCGTGCCCTCGGGTGTGTAAAACGAAGTCGAGTGAGCTTTGCCCGCTCCCAGGGTCCGGTCAAGCCCATTGCCGACCGGCGGGGGGGTGACGGTGCCGGTCGTGTTGAGCAGAACCCGGACCCCGCCGTGCGGCGTGACCACCAGATCGGGTTTGCCGTCCCCATTGAGGTCCGCAGCATTGACGATCTGGGCGAAGTACCCGCCGCCCACGGTGAGCGGGGTCCCAAACGTCCCGTCCCCATTTCCCGGATAGAGCTTCAGCGGGCCCACGAACGAGCCGACCATCAGGTCGGTTTTTCCGTCTCCGGAGAAGTCGGCGGCGACGATGGAGTCGGAGAAATTCGCGGCGCGGAAGAGGGACGGCGCGCGGAACGTTCCGTCGCCGTTCCCGATCAGCGTCGCGACCGTGTTTTGCTTGAACTGCGAGTTGACCACGGCCAGGTCGATCAGCCCGTCGTTGTTGAAATCCCCCGACGTGAGGCCGACGGGATTTCCGCCGGTCGGATAGAAATTGGGCGCGCCAAACGTTCCGGGGTCGTTCGTGTTCCCCAGCAGGACGGTGACATACCCCGGGCGGCCATTGGAGACGGCGATGTCGGGAACGCCATCATGGTTGAAATCCCCGACGACCAGCCCGGTAGGGCCATTGTCTCCGATCGTGTAATAGACCGGCTTGGCGAACGTCCCGTTCTGCTGGTTGATGAGGACGGCCACCCGCTGCTGCGTGGTGACGACCAGATCGTCCCACCCGTCGCCATTCAGATCAGCGGCCACGACCTGCGGCCCGGCGGCGGCCAGGTGATACCGCTGGGGGGGCTTGGCAAAGGTCCCGTTGCCGTTGCCGTCGAAGATCTCGACGACGCCCCCATTGCCGGCGTTCAGGTCGGCGCCGACCACGGCCAGGTCAACGTGCCCGTCATGGTTGAAATCCGCCGCCGCGATCGAACGGGGAGCGCCGTCGGGAATGTAGGGGGCGCGGGTGAAGGTCCCGTCGCCGTTGTTGAGCAGGATCCCGACCTGCGTCCCACCGGAGATGACCGCCGCGATGTCGGGAAATCCGTCGCCGTTGAAATCGGCGATGGCCGTGTCCCGGGGGGTCGGGTTCAGGTTGTAAATCTGCGGCGGCGCGAAGGTCACGGTGCTCAAAAGCACGCGGCCCTCCAGCGCCTCCACGAACCATTCCGATTTGTTGCCGTCTCTAAGTTGCTTCGCCTTTGCGGTCGTTGTCATTCGGATCGTCCCGTGTGCCGCGAGCCCTCAGTCCATTGCCGCGGCAGACTACCGGTCGACCCCGCTCGCTGTCCAGCATCCAGCCGAAGCGCCGAAATGTCCCATCCGAAATGTCCCGTTTTGTCCCATGTTTCAGCCGAAATGGGACATTTATCGAAACCTTGCATGGGACATTTCCGATCGCGACCCGATCGCCAGCCCAACTGAAATTCCGCGCCTCCCGCGCCGCAAGCGACAATCGGAGCGGCGAACTCCCGACCTCAGCGCGAGTTAGCCGCGACGTCGCACATGTCACACTTCGAGACCGCGCAAGTGAGACCTCACGCCGGCACGCGCCCGAGCAAAGCCCCCAAAAGCGCCTTCGCCGCGGCAATTGCACATTGGCAGGTTTTGCCTCCAGGAGGAGGGCTTTCCCGCTTCGCAGCAAGAAAAAGGATACTCTTGGAGTCGTGGCAAAACCGGGGCTACCGATCCGCACGGCTACGGGCCATTCTGATTGAGGGCCGAGAGCAGGATCTGTAGATCATTCGTCGAACTCTCCCTCGTCTGCGGCGCACGCCCAACGCGAGCGCGCCGATTCCTGTCATGGAAAGCGCCCCCGGCTCGGGCAGCGCTACCTCGAAAACTGTTCCGTCGCCGAAGGCGCGAAAATCGCCGCCCGTCGTCGTTCCGTACAGGTTCCCGTCGCCGCCCAGAAGCGGACTGGAAAATGGACTGGCGCCGTTACTTCCGTCGAATGACGCCAAATCCGTGATCGCGTGCGTCGCGGAGTCGAGTTCGAATGCCGTCCCCTGGCCGCCGGATCCACCAAAGACCGTCGTGCCGTACAGATTGCCGGCGGCGTCAATAACCAGTGTGCCGGCCGGATCGGAGCCGTCCGTGCCATCAAACGATGCCAACGTCGTCAGATTGTGCGTTGCCGGGTCAAACTCGAAGATAACGCCGTCGTTGGTGGGCCCGCCCCCGCGGGCACTCCCATATAGGATGCCCCTCGAGTCCGCGATCAGGCCGGTGGGGATTACTCCGTTGGCCCCGTTGAAAGTCGCGACGGTCGTGAGCGTGTGCGTTGCGGAGTCGATCTCGTAGATAGTTCCGTTGCCACCGCCCGTGCCGCCGCCGCCCGTCGTGCCGAAAAGATTACCGTTTGAGTCGATGACCGGCGGACTGACCGCATTGCGCCCGCTGGTGCTGCTGTTCTCGGCAAAGGTTGCAAGAACGCTGATGCTATGGGTGCCATCAATCTTGAAGACGATGCCACCCCCGCCCGGTCCGCCGAACTGCGTAGTGCCGTAGAGGTTGCCGCTGCCGTCCGCGGAAAGGCCGCCATATGGAAGGTAGCCGGTTGTGGCGGGATCGAACGACGCCAAGGTTGTAACCGCGTGGGTTAAGGCGGCAACTTCGAAAACAGTGCCGGCCTGATTTGGGCCGCCGCCCGCGGTCGTTCCGTAGAGGTTGCCGCTGTTGTCGACAACCAGGCGTCCGTAATTGACAGGATTGGCGCCGTTGGTAGCGTTGAACGACACCAACGGCGTAATGATGTGAGTGGCGGCGGACAGCTCGAAGACGGTGCCGTAGCCGTAATCGCCGCCGTAAAAAGTCGTTCCATAGAGGTTGCCGTTCGGGTCGGAAATCAACCCTGAATAGGGCAAGTCGCCGTTGCCGCCGGTGAACGTTGCCAAGGTTGTCAGGGTTTGTCCGAACATCGTCGATCCGTTCAGTGCGAGCGCGAACGCCGCGAACAACATTGCGGTGAACTGCTTCATGGCTCGTCTCCGTCCGCTGGTGTCGGGTTCGAGAACAACTGGAACATCTTCAATCCCGCTGCCCCCGGCACTCATTGTACCGCAAGGGAACTCGGCCAACGGAAAACCTGGAGTCCTCTCCTGTTGATTGTCGATTGACGCGCGGGTTGCGGCGCTACGGACGCGCCAGGGCGCGGGATCGGCATGCAACCCGCCGCCAGCCGGTCAATACAACAATGCTTCTCAAACTCGAAGGTGCTTGGATCCGAAAGGAAGGAAACGTACGGCCCACCGCCAGATGGAACAACAAACCGTACGAACTGCACACTGAAAAATCCGACGCTTCCTCCCCGCACCTGTTAGGGGGGGGTTGCGGCAAGTTCCGCGGGCCAGTAGTCGTATTCATAGGCGAGCCGGCAAGGCAAGAAGAAACTGAAAACCTTTTCGCCGTTTGTGCAAAACACAGTGCTGTTTAACGAATCTCGATGCGCTGCCGGCAAGTACGAAAATGGCGCGCACCACGCCGGCCGGATTTTTCACCGCGAAGGCGCGAAGGGCGCAAGGAACAGAAGACGTGGCGAGAACCACCGGCGGTAGAGGACAAATGGAGGAAAGTTTGCGCAGCCGCAAGGAGTTACCAACCCTTCGCCCCTTCGCGGTTCCTTGATTTCGGTCGACAGCGGAGTTCGATATGAGCTTTCCTCAAACTTCGGTCGCCCCCAGCCCACTGCCCGACCAGATGGGCGGCGTCCTTCACGACGGCGGGTGTACGTTTCGCGCCTGGGCCCTTTTCGCCACGTCGTTTGCCGTCAAAATCTGGGGAGCAGACGGTACGAGCGGCACCGTCGCGATGGCCCGCGACACCGCTGACGGCTACGGTTCCGACGTCTGGTCGGTCTTCGTGCCCGGCGTCGCCGCCGAGACGAATTATCGCTTCGTCATCGGCTTCAACGGCGCCTCATTCGAGCGGGTCGATCCGTTCGCCCGCTCCATCCTCTTTCCCAACTGGTCGGATGCGACGCAGGATGACAGCGACGCCCGCTCGGTCGTCTGTTCGCGCGATTTTGACTGGGGCGCCCCCTTCAACCCGCCCGGGTGGCGCGAGCTGGTCATCTACCAACTGCACATCGGGACGTTCTTCGACCCCTCGCAGGGCGGCGCCAACCGGATCGACGACCTGATCGGCCAGATCCCATATCTGACCCGGTTGGGAATCAATGCGGTTCAGTTTCTCCCGTTCGTTGAATTCTCCTCCCCGCTATCGCTGGGCTACGATCCCGTTTTGCCCTTCGCCCTCGAGCGGGCTTACGGCTCGCCGGCCGATTTCAAGCGGCTCGTACAGGCGCTGCACGCCGCGGGAATCTGCGCCCTCATGGAGGTCGTCTATAACCACATCGACGTCGCGCCGTCGTTTACTTCCTCCGTGTTCCCGTATTCGCTCTACCAGTATGACGGCTGGTCGGGCGATCCGTGCGGGATTTACTTTTACGGCGGTGAGGAGCTGGACACCCCCTGGGGCCCGCGGCCGAACTACGGTCGCGACGCCGTGCGCCGCTTCCTCAGCGACAACACCATGATGTGGCTTACCGAGTACCAGGCGGACGGCGTCCGCTTCGATTCCACCAAATGCATCCGCAAGCGCCAGGGCCCGTGCGGGGACCGCTGCTGCGGGGGCGACATCGGCGTCGAGCGGAATTTCGGTTGGGAGCTCATGCAGGAGATCAACGACCGCATCGACGCCAGCGAGCCCTCGAAGCTCACCATTGCCGAGGACCTCGACTTCAACGCCGCGATCACCGCCCCGACCTCGGCCGGCGGCGCGGGCTTCGACGCGCAGTGGGACACCGACCTTCAGACCGCCCTTATCCCCGCCCTCACCCAGCCGACCGACGCCTCGATCGAAGTCGGCGCCGTGGCCGACAAGCTTCAACACAGTTTCGAGGGGGACAGCTTCAAGCGGATCATTTACCTGGAAACGCACGACTCGGCCAAGAGCCGCCGGGTGCCCGACCTGATATCGCCCGGCGACGCCGAGGGATGGTACGCCCGCAAGAAATCCATGCTCGGATTCGCCGTCGTGCTGACCGCGCCCGGCATCCCCATGTTTTTCCAGGGCGCCGAAATCCTGGATTGGCGCACCTGGACTCCCGACGGACCGACTCCGACAAACATGGATTGGACCCGCCCGGCCAAGTTTCCCAAGCTCTTTCCGTTCTACGCCGACATGGTCCGCCTGCGGCGAAACAACGCCGGCTTGTGCGGGGCCGGCATCAACGTCTTCTCGGCCAACGGGTCTACCAAAGTCATCGCATGGCACCGTTGGAACCAGGGCTCGGGGATCGACGACGTAGTCGTCGTCGCAAATTTCTCCGGGACTTCATTTCCCAGCTACACCATTGGCTTTCCCTACGCCGGCACGTGGTACGTCCGGCTCAACAGCGACGCAAACCTCTACAGCGACGCCAACGACTTCGGCGCCGTGAACAGCTACGACACGACCGCCGGCCCGCCCGGCTACGACGGGATGCCATTTGCCGGGAACGTCGGAATCGGGCCATACTCGATCATCGTGCTGGGAAGATGAAATCGCGAAGCTATTGGCGCGGCGTGACAGACAGCGGCTCGGTGCGCAATTGATCGAGCCGCGCTTTGATCCGGCGATGGCTTTCCGTGCTCGTCGTGATGATCAGAAGGCCGGCAAACTCGTGAATGTTGCCGACCGATCCGCCGTTGTCTCGCCAGCTATCAGGCTCGACGGAGTTTTTGATCGTTTGCGTGAGGCCCGCGGCTCGGAGAAGAAGGAGCTGGATACACGGGTCGGCGGGCTGAGGACCGGATGATTCCGCAGTTCACGCCGGGTCGTATCCCCGGCCGCCCCAGGGATGGCAGCGGCTGATGCGCCGCAGGGCCTTCCAGCCGCCGCGCCAGGGGCCGTACTTGTTGATTGCGTCGATTGCGTACTGGCTGCACGAAGGCTCGAACCGGCAGTGCCCGCCCAGGAAAAGCCCGAGCGTCACGCGGTAGAGCAGGACGAATTGGATGAACATCCAGCGCACGCCGGTATTGTATGCAGGTGCTTAGACGTGACACGGGTTTTCAACCCGTGCGAGCGCTGCCAATCGAGAAGAATCGCGAGGAGCGGTGGGAACTCTCGCCGAAAATCGTCAGCACGGCTTGAAAAGCGCTTACAAAGCCGTGCCACGAAAATGCGGGGAATGTTGGCACCTTGACTAGACGCGGCGATGGCAGTTTGATCCACTCATGAAGGCTGCATTTCTGATCGTGGCCATGTGGGGTCTGGCAGCGAGTCTTTGTGCCCCGGCTCGCGGCGAAAACTGGCCGCAGTTTCGCGGGCCTACCGGGCAGGGCATCTCCAGCGAGAAGAACCTGCCGGTCTCATGGAACCGCTCGGACAACGTCGCGTGGCGGACCGCAATTCCCGGCGTCGGCTGGTCGTCCCCGGCGGTCTGGGACGATCGCATTTTCCTCACCGCCACGGACGGGCAGGGCCAGAGTTGCCATGTCATCTGCGTCGATCGGGATTCGGGGCAGCTTCTGTGGAATGTCGAAGTGTTCCGCCAGACGCCGACGCGCAAGGAGGGAAAGAACTCCTACGCCACGCCGACGCCGGCAATCGACGGGCGGCAGGTTTACGTGTTTTTCGGCTCGGGCGGCGCGGCGGCGCTCTCATTCGACGGAAAGGTTGCCTGGACTAACACGCAAAACAGCTTCTACAGCCAGCACGGCCTGGGCGCTTCGCCCATTCTTTACAAAAATCTGGTACTGATGCCGTGGGATCAGAGCATACGGGAAGGCCCCGAGCCGCGGATCGGGTGGCAGATCCCGTGGGACCAATCGTTCGTCCTCGCGCTGGACAAGGGGAGCGGGCGCGAGCGCTATCGGGCGATGCGCGGGATGTCGCGGATCGGGCACATGACGCCGCAGATCGTGCAGGTGGACGGCCAGCCGCAACTGGTGAGCGCGGCCGGCGACATCATCGAGGGCTTCGATCCGGACACCGGGCGGCGCATCTGGTGGGCCTACGCGGGCGGCGAGGGCGTGGTCCCGTCGCCGGTGATCGGGGACGGGATGGTCATCGCATCGAGCGGTTTTCCCACGCCGGTCAACAACCGCCCGATCCACGCGGCCTTGCGCGCCTTCCGCCTGGGCGGGCAGGGCGAGGTGACGCAGTCCCATTTTATATGGGAGCAGAAAAAATTCGTCCCCATGATTCCTTCGCCCCTGCTGGCCGATCACCTGCTCTACTCGGTCAAGGAAAACGGCTGGGCGATGTGTCTGGACGACTCGGACGGAACGATCCTCTGGCAGCACCGGCTCGAAGGGACGTACTCGGCCTCGCCGCTGTGGATCGAGGGGAGGGTCTATTTTCTCTCCGAGGACGCCGATACCACCGTCGTGCAGGCGGGCCGCGAGTTCCGGCAACTGGCGTTCAACGAGCTGCACGAGCCGGCGCAGGCTTCGATGGCCGTCTCCGGCGGCCGGCTGTTTATTCGGACGGAAACGAACCTGTATTGCCTCGGCGCTGCAAGGAAGTGACATCCGGTTCCGATAACGGCAAAACACTTGCCGAAACTTGGCGGCGGGGACGATAGTCGATGCACGGCAGTGACAAATCCGCGTCCTTCGTGTTATGGTGAATC
>Ga0210396_10002063_pt1 | contig 20750 bp, 20 predicted proteins | sample IncBWH17OmetaG_FD_155466 | JGI IMG/M metagenome (GOLD analysis project Ga0210396, IMG submission 155466) | Forest soil microbial communities from Barre Woods Harvard Forest LTER site, Petersham, Massachusetts, United States - Inc-BW-H-17-O ... | reverse complement strand
CAGCCACGCTGTCGCCGATGGTGGTTCGCCGAACGCAACCCCGATCGGAACCAGCGCAACCGCCACAACGGTGGAATTGATCGGGTTCAGTACCGCTCCAGCGACCAGTGGCGCGATCAGCTTGCGGTTGAACCCATCGTCAGAGCCCAGTCGCCCACGCAAGCGCTCGACCCCCCGCTTTACGGCGGATGCCGGCCTGGTTGGTTGCGTGCTCACCGGGCCGCCGCAGCGTATGGCATCACTTCGGGTTCGCCCCCTTGCGTTCGCTGTCCTAGGCGCCACGACGGGAGCCGCGGTGACTACTGCCAGGAGCCGTCCGCCTAGTTCAACTTATTTATTGAAAACAGATGCTATCTCGGGCAGCGGCAGATCGCTGCCCCGGCGGTCCCAGCAGTAGCCGTGCGTGATCTCAATTCGCTTATTGGGAAGGAAATTAGAAGAACCACTACGTCGGGGGTTTTCGACCTAGCGTCTCTGGCACAGATGGGCCCGCTGGCCGTGCGAACCGATGATTCAGGATCCGAACAGTGTCAACGAATGGCATGCTCGTGGATCTCCGTGACGCGAGCGGGCAACCGCGGCTGCCTTTCACTTTGCTATCTCTTAACGTACTTTGCTATCTTTTAACGTCTGTGTTGACGACATCGAGTCGGCGATTACTCTGTCCACATATGGACGACGCGGACCACGGCCGCGACGTCGACCCCTGCCCCCTCACGACCGGTTGACCCGGTCCACAACCCTGGAGTGACCATGGCGACGCCCAAGTACGGACCCGAAACCACAGCAGCCGAGATCGTTACGCAGCTAGATCTACACGGGCGGCGCGCGGTCGTTACCGGCGCCAGTTCAGGTATCGGTACGGAGACCGCTCGCGCGCTGGCGTCGACTGGCGCCCACGTGACCTTGGCGGTGCGCAATGTCGAAGCCGGCAACAAAGTAGCCGACCAGATCGCCGGAGCCCTGCCTGACGGCGGTGGAACGGTGAACGTGGCGGCGCTCGACTTGGCCGACCCTGCCTCGGTGGCAGCCTTCGTGCGCGCCTGGACGGGTCCGTTGCACATCCTGGTCAACAATGCTGGCGTGATGGCCTTGCCCCAGTTGACGCGGACCACGTCGGGATACGAAATGCAGTTTGCCACTAACCATCTCGGCCACTTCGCCCTTGCCATCGGCCTGCACGGGTCGCTGGCCGCAGCCGGGAACGCCCGCGTGGTGTCGGTGGCCTCGATCGGGCACCTGTTCTCGCCGGTGGTTTTTGACGATCTGCACTATCGGTTCCGCCCATACGACCAGTGGACGTCCTATGGCCAGTCGAAGTGCGCCAACGTCCTGTTCGCGGTCGGCGCCGCACATCGCTGGGCCGGCGATGGAATTGCGGTCAACGCGCTGATGCCAGGCAATGTGGCGGCGACGGCGCTCGCCCGGCACATGGGACCAGAGGACTTGGCCGCCTTCGGTGAGACGACCGATCTTGCACTGCCGCCGGTAAAGACGATCGAGCAAGGCGCTGCAACGTCGGTGCTGTTAGCGGCCAGTCCCCACGTCGAGGGTGTCACCGGCCGCTACTACGAAGACTGCGCCGAGGCTGCGACCGTCAGCGAGCGCGCCAACCATACCGGAGGTGTCGCGCCGTATGCCCTCGATCACGACAACGCCGAACGGCTCTGGCAGATCTCCAGCCAGCTCACCCAATAGCGTCGAACTACGCTGAGCCTAGCCCTCTCGACCTGAGAGTCGTTCGACGCCGAGAAGCAACGCCGAGTGGTCGAGGGATCCGTCGCCTTGAGCGCACAGCGCACCCATGAGAACGGCGACGGCAGCGCCAAGGGGAATCGCAACGCCCGCTTCGCGGGCGGTGTCCATGACGATGCCGAGATCCTTGTGATGCAGGTCGACGCGGAAGCCAGGCGCAAAGTTGCGCGCACGCATTCCGGCCGATTTGCGCTGCAGCACAGTGCTTCCCGCCAGCCCCCCAGCGAGGACGGATAGGGCGAGCTCGGTGTCGAGTCCGTGCGCCTCGAGCAGAACCAAAGCCTCGGAGACCAGTTCGATGGTCCCCGCCACGATGAGTTGGTTGGCGGCCTTGACCGTTTGGCCGGCACCGGCAGGACCGACATGAACGATAATGGACCCAATCGCGCCGAGAACCGGTTGCGCCGCTTCGAAGTCGGCGGCTTCGCCACCGATCATGATTGACAGCGTCCCCTCGATCGCCGCCTGCTCCCCACCGCTGACCGGAGCGTCGAGCATCCGAAATCCGCGGGTGGTTGCTTGCTCGGCGACCGTTCGGGCAACGTCCGGTCGGATGGTGCTCATGTCGATGATCAAAGCGCCCGGCTTAGCATGCGCGAGCACGCCCTCGTCGCCCAGAACCACGGCCCGCACGTCCGGAGAGTCGGGCAGCATCGTGATGATCACCTCGGCGCCGGTGACCGCTTCAGCCAGCGTTTCCGCGGCCGTGCCGCCGGCGGCGGCGAGGGGTTCACTCTTGGCGCGGGTACGTGTGTGGCCAACGACGTCGTGGCCGGCACGGACGAGGTTGCATGCCATGGGTGAGCCCATGATGCCCAACCCGATGAAGGCGATTCGTGTCATTGGGACTCCTTCTCGTCGATGGCGAACGGGTTGTCCGCTTGACTCTGAAACTCCAAGGCCACTCCCGCGGTGTAGCCGGTCGTCGTGAGCTGGTCCAACCATGCCGTGATGGGCAAGGTCCCGGTTCCGGGCAGCCCACGACCCGGGGCGTCGGCAAGTTGGACGTGGCTGATCCGAGCCGCGTGGGCAGCGATGGCGCCTTCGACGTCGTCTCCATTGACGCTGAGGTGGTAGACGTCGAGGAGGAGCCCGACGTTGGCGGGAAGGATATCGGCGCCGACGTCGAGGACCTGGACGACGTCGTCGGCCGTCCTCAACGGATAGTCCGGCACACCGCTGATGGCTTCCAGCACCACGGTGCCGCCAGACCTGCTTAGTGCGATCGCGGCCTCGGCGAGGTTGACCAGCGCCAGGTCGTCCTGCTCGGCAGGGGTGACGGTGGGTTGACGGCGACCGTAGAGCGCATTGAAGATCGCACATCCAGTGGCGTCAGCGACGTGGCGCGCGACGGCGACACTTGACCGCAGTTCGGCTTCACGCCCTGGCCAGGACAGGACGCCTCGGTCGCCGCCGGCCGTATTTCCGGCGAATAGATTCATGCCCTTGAGGCGCACACCGGAGTCAGCGATCGCCTGCAAGAATGCCGTGACTTCGTCATCATCGGGTGCCGCCGCCGTGAAGGGCCACCAGAACTCGACGTCGATGAAACCGGCGGCGGTGGCGCGGCTCAGCGCCTCGCGCACCGGAAGCGATCCGTACAGGATCGAGCAGTTCAGCGTGAACTTAGTGAAATCCATCTCAACTCCATTGGTTCACCTCGTGGGTGTCTGAATCAACGGATGCGTTGTCATCCGCTCCGGTCGCCCGATACCCATCACACCATGTGAGTCACCAAACCGTCCAAGGCAAACCCGGCCGCCAGCTGGTCAGTACGACTCAGGCGCGCGGACACATGCGATCGTTATCAACAATACTGTTGACGACTTTGGAGACAGCTGACATGATCGTCTGGACCGATCGATCGCTACTGGCAGTTCGACCGTACGGCCGGATTGAGAACCGAGAAACCAGGACGCATGTGCTTAGCCCGATTCGGGACAACACACTGAATTGGAACGGAGCATTCACCACATGGACCTACAGTTAACGGACCGAGCCTGCCTTGTTACAGGCGGCACCAAGGGAATCGGAAAAGCCACGGCGATGATGCTGGCCGGCGAAGGTTGTCGGGTCGCAGTCGTGGCACGATCGAAGTCCGACCTGGAATCGGTTGCCGATGACTTCGAGAAGGCAGGGCACGACCGTCCAGCGCTCATCGCGGAGGACCTGACGTCAGCCGGCGCCGCAGAGCGAGTCCGTGAACAAGTTGAGCAGACGATCGGCGTCCTCGACATCCTGGTCAATAACGCTGGCGGCGCAAGATACCTCGCCTTGAATGCGTCGGATGCAGAGTGGTCTGAGGCGGCAGCGATCAATCTTGATGCACCGCGACGATTGGCAGTCGAGTTCCTCGATGGGATGAAGCAGCGAGGATTCGGGCGTGTGGTGAACATCACCGGAAGTAGCGAGCCGTACGTGGGAAAGAGCGAGCCGTACACGATCAACGCCGCCAGCGCAGCCAAGGCCTCTTTGCACGTATGGTCAAAGTCGATGTCCACGGCCGTCGCCAAATACGGCGTCACCGTCAACTCCGTGGGGCCAGGTTTCACCGAGTCAGAGCAAACGGACCGGTCGTTTCCGCCAGGCGACGCTCGTGATGCCCTCATCGGGGAGCTAATCCCCTTGGGACGAGCCGGCCGGCCGGAAGAGCTCGCGGCGGTCATCACCTTCCTAGCTTCACCGCTTGCCTCATTTGTCACGGGCGCCGTCATCCAAGTCGACGGAGGCACTCGGGAATACGCATTCTGACTGTGGTCCGCATTTCCGAGCGCGACCGCTCAAACAAGCGGTCCTTGTCCATAACTCGATTGCCTGCATCCCTGCGCCTTCGTCGGTGTCAGGCGCCGGGGTGACCCTGGTGATGCAACTCACAAACCCGGTAGTGAGGCCACGGTAGACGCGGGCCGACTCGCTCTGCGAGACAGTTCTGGCCGGTCAGCATCCAGTGCTGGCCGACTGTGTCGGGTTGGTGGCGTGCGACTCTACGCCGCGTTTATCTTCGGGCGACCAGCACGTTCTGCCGGGTGAAGCGGCCCAGCCCGCACCGCGGGCGCCCTAGAAGTATTTAATAGGTGACTATCACTTAGCTTATGATGTGACGATGCCCACACGCGAGCGTCCCTTGCGCACCGATGCGGTGCGCAATGCGGCGCGCATCATCGCCTCCGCGCAGCGGGTATTTGCCAGCGCCGGTCCTCAAGCGGCGATGGAGGATATCGCTGCCGAAGCCGGCGTCGGCGTGGCCACGGTGTATCGGCGCTTTCCCACCAAGGTACGACACAGCCAAATGTGGATGGTGATCGGCGCAAAGCGGCCATCGCTTCGACCGTGAGTTTACTAGCGTGACAATCCGGAGCGCGGAAGTCGGGAGCGAGCACTGCGTAGGATGCGGTGCTTAAACTTAAAGGGGCGCAGCATGACTGAGCAATCAACCCATCAGGTCGACGACTATCTGCTGAATGAGCATGCACCGCCAGAGATAGGTTCGGTAGAACACGCGATGTGGCTCGCCCACTGGCATATGGCATGGGAAAACCCAGACCAATTGGATAAGTTGGCTGAGCTCTACCACCCCGACATCGAATGGGAAATCCCGGGCCGTCGCGTATACGTGAAGGGCAACATTCCGAGGATCATCGATAACTATCGCGCAATCCATGAGAGCGTGGAGCTTCTCGGTGCGCACAACAACGACCGTTACGGCACCGCCGATCGAGTCTTCGATGACAGCGAGGCGAGCATGCGGCTAATTAGCAGTCACGGGTTTCCCAATCATCCAGTCGCGGTGGGAAGTCTGGTCGACATGCGAATCATCCACAGCTTTCACATCAAAGACGGTCTGATCATCCGCGAAATCTCCTACGAACTGTGGCGCGCGCCCCTGCAGAGGTAGCACCAGCCATGGTCTAGGGGCCCGTGCAGCGTGCCGCGATTCGCGCGACGGGGCGCGGTGAAGCCGAGCGGCCGGTTCAGGTTAACGCGACACGTGCACCCCACAATCAGGACACTCGGCTTGAGTCCGCCGAGCCACCTTGAGTAGTCCCGCAGATCGAACCGTATCTACCCTGTCGCGTCAGCCGAGTGGCAATCCCGTTGAGCAGCAAGGAGGCCAAGAGTGACACTCATCGCGGCTTTGCGGGGCCGTCAAATCCTTGACTCGCGCGGACGGCCGACGGTTGAGGTAGATGTCAGGCTTGCCGACGGCACCTTCGCCCGGGCGTCTGTGCCCTCGGGTGCCTCCACTGGTTCCCACGAGGCGCACGAACGACGCGACGGTGATCCAGGCACTTACGCCGGCCTTGGCGTGCTGAATGCCGCCGCGGTCGTGCACGACGAAATCGAACCAGCATTGCGCGGGCATCATGCTGAGGACCAATGTGGCATCGACGCCCGGTTGCGGGCGCTCGACGGAACAGACGACCTGTCCCGGCTGGGGGCTAACGCAGTGCTGGGAACCTCGTTGGCGGTGTGCCGCGCCGCCGCGGCCGCCCAGGGAATCCCCTTGCACCGCTGGATCGCCGAACTGGCAGGCGTTGAAGTCCCGCTGTTACCCATGCCGATGGTCAACATCTTGTCGGGAGGCCTGCACGCCGGTCGTGGCATGGACGTTCAGGACTTCCTGGTGGTGCCTGTCGGCGCAAAAAATATGGCCGAGGCTCTGCATATCGCGGAGCGCGTGCGCGCCGCTGCAAGCGAAGCGCTTGCTGCGCGAGGACTTTCAACGCTGCTGGCCGACGAAGGCGGGCTGAGTCCGCTCTGCAAGACCGGACGCGAGGCGCTGTCATTGACGATCGAGATAATCGAACGGGCGCGCCTGGAACCTGGGCGCGACGCGTCGATCGCGATCGACGTAGCCGCCCACTCGCTGGTCGATGAGCGCGGCCGCTACGTGCTCGCCCGCGAGGGTGCTGTTTTAAGCACCAACGAGATGATCGATATGGTCGCCGAATGGGTGGGCGAGTTTCCGGTGGTCTCGGTCGAAGATGCCCTCGACGAAGAAGACTGGCTGGGATGGACTTCGTTGACAAGTCGCCTCGGTGGGCACACCCGGCTTATCGGTGACGACCTGTTCACCACCAACGCCGTCCGACTACAGCGCGGCATCAGGTCGGGCGCGGCCAGCGGGATCCTCATCAAGGTAAATCAGAACGGAACGTTAACGGGCGCCCTTGACGTCCTAACGCTCGCTCGACAATCGGGATATCTGCCGGTGGTGTCGGCTCGCTCGGGAGAAACCGAAGACGCCTTCATCGCCGATCTTGCGGTGGGCACCGCTGCCGGGCAGATCAAGATTGGTTCGATGAGGTGCTCCGACCGCCTGGCGAAGTACAACCAGCTGCTTCGACTTGCCGAGGACCCTGGCTTAGCGTTTGGCTCCCTGTCCTGCGCCGTGACGTAGGAGAAATCTTCGTGAACGAGGAGGATCTGGAACCACTGCGGAAATTCTTGAAGCGTTGGGGACTGTCGGCCCACCCAGAATCGGCGACGGTGACCCCTTTGACCGGCGGGGTGTCCTCAGATCTGTGGCGCATCGACCTTCCGGAACGTGCGGTGTGCGTGAAGCGCGCCTTGCCGAGGCTTCGCGTCGCTGACGAATGGCATGCGCCAATCGACCGCAATGCCGTCGAGTACGCCTGGCTGGAGATGGCCGCGAATCACAGGCCGGGCAACGTACCGAAATTGCTCGCCCGCGATGTCGACGCTGGATTGTTCGCCATGGAATACCTTCCGTATCCAGTCTGGAAGGCCGAACTCATGGCTGGCCGTGTCGAACCGACCTTCGCGGCGAAAGTAGGCTTGGTGCTCGGTGATTTGCATCAAGCGTCGGCCGCAGATCCCACCCTGATGAAGGTATTTGCGACCGGTGAGAACTTCGACGCACTTCGACTGGAGCCTTATCTGCGCGTTACCGCGCGCCGCCATCCGGCTATGGCTCCCACGCTGCTTGCACTAGCGAACCGCACGTCGGACACCAGCTTGGCCGTCGTGCACGGCGACGTCAGCCCGAAGAACATCCTGCTGGCCCCGGGTGGACCGGTATTCCTGGACGCTGAGTGCGCCTGTTTTGGCGACCCGGCATTCGATGTCGCGTTTTGCCTCGCACATTTGGCGTTGAAGATGTTAATTCGGCCCGATCGAGTTAACGAGCTGAGCCAATCGGCGGATGCGTTTGTGACCGCACACGCGTCACGGGTGACGTGGGAGCCGCCCGACATCTTGGACATTCGGGCTGCCACGCTGCTGCCGGCTCTGCTTCTGGCCAGGGTGGACGGCGCTTCCCCGGTGGAGTATCTGACGCCGCCGGAACAGGAAGCGGTGCGTGACATCGCAAGCGCCATGCTGGTCGAGCAGCAGACGTCGACGCGCCGGGTGCTTGACCGATGGACTGACACGGTCGAAGGTCGGATCCGCAGGCAACCCGGCTTGCGCGGGTGAATCAGCTACGACACCACGATCGGATCGTAATGCAGCAGAGATGATTTCGCGTCGACCGGCCAAGTGCGCAGCGAGGAGCCTCGACGGCGCCGTCGTCGCGGGTCGGTGTGGACGAGGCGCGTCATCGGCGATAGTCAAGCGCCCGAACCGCGAGTATTCAGAGGTCAATCTCGACGTGTCGCCGATGATGATCAGAACGGGACCTGATAGGCGCCAAGCACTGCGATGGCGCGTGAGTCGAAGTATTCGTCGAGGCGGGTGATGCGGCCGTCTGCCACGGTCGCGACGTAGCAGGTCGGAACCTCGACGGTCTCCCCCGCCGGGGTGCTGCCGCGCAGCGTGTGACGTTCGACGAAACCGCCGGGAATCGGTTGCCGCACAATGTCTTCATACCTGATCGGATGCACCGTTGCTGACAACCAGCGCAACATCGCGCAGCTCTGCTCTGACGACTTCTCGACGCCGTCGATGTTGTGCCAGACGACGATATCGGGTGCATAGATGCGGTCGGCTATCGCATCGATATCGCCTTCCTCGATCGCGGCGACAAACGCTGCGGCGATGGCCTCAATTGCGGGATCCATGTCGGTCATGGTTATGTCCTTAAGCCTGCTCGTGTTGTTTGTCAGGTCGCGTCGTCGCGCTTTCGCGCCGCTGGACCGCGAGCACGCCGGCGATAATCCACAGTGCCAGTGGATCGCAGCTCAGCGGTGCTCACCGCTGAAAAAGCTTTGGCGGCCATTTCTGGATGGTGTTCAGCCTCAGGTGGCTCGTCTCTCGCATCAGTCGGCGTTAGCGTAAGTCGCGACGGCTGGCTAGTCGAGCACATCATTGCGTCCACGACGTGGGTGAGCCGCACCGTCAGCGACTCCGATCAACGTGTAACCGACCCGGCGTATTACGCCAAACCCGACATGGCAGACGGCGCGATTCCTACCCTAGAAGGGCACTGAAACAATGACATTGACGACACAGGTGCCATGGAACTGAATCTTCCCGACTGGGCCACTGACTGGAAAACAGCGTTCTTCACGGCCGAACGGCGGTTGTCTCCCCGCCTGGAGCAGGCCGTACGCACCGACACAGTCCTTGATGCCGTGACCGTCGCCAATTCCCTTGGCCGACTTGCACACCGGTCAGTTAACGCCGCACGCTATGCAATCGCAGACGCCCTGGGCCTTCCCACCTCTCGCCAGATTGCCCAGCTCCAGTACAGCATCGACCGGCTCGTTGACGCCCAGCAGTCGAAATGGGCAGCCCGCCCCGAGCGCACGCGGCGCTCATGATCGGGACGGCATCAATCACTGGTTTGGCAGATGCCCTCGCGGTAACTGCCGAACGGCAGATCAGACGGATCGTCAACGGGCTGCGGTTAGCTGCCGGACTGGACCGACCTGGTGTCGGCTGCACACCACGCACCGTGATCTGGTCACGGGGGCGGGCCAGCCTGATGCATTACACCGCTGGGGCGGACACAGGCCGGCCCGCGATCTTGTTGGTCCCCAGCCTGATTAACCGCAGCTATATCTGGGATCTGCGCCACGGCGACAGCTTTGTCGAACATCTCCTCGATGCGGGGTATGACGTCTTGTGCCTGGACTGGGGCGAACCCGACGCGCGCGATGCGCATAACACTATGTCGACATACGTCGATGACTACATGATGGCCGCCGTCGGCGTCGCGACACGACGCTGCGCAACAGTGCCGATCGTCATCGGACACTGCTTCGGTGGTCTGATCGCCGTGCTGTGGGCCGCGTCCGCCGAGCAGCAGCCGCCGGCATTGATAACCTTGGCGGCCCCCACCAACTGGGACGAGGTGGGACCGTTGTCCTGGTTGACACGGCAGGGCCGGATCGAACCCGAAGACGTCCTCGATGAAACCGGTAACGTGCCTCCGGCGGCGATGCTTGCAGCGTTCCAGATGATCCGCCCGTTGGGAGATCTCGTCACCTACGTGACCCTGTTGGATCGCTTACACGATCGCGAGGCAACACAGGCGATTTGGGCGCTGATGGTATGGGCCCGCGGGCACATTCCGTTCCCGGGCACCACGTTCGTCGAAATGATCCGCAAGCTCAGTCGCGAGAACAGCCTAACCACCGGCAAGGTGGCACTCGGCGGGCACATCCGCGAATTGTCCAGCATTACTGCACCGTTTCTGAACATCTATGGCAGCAAAGATCACGTCGCGCCGCCCGATTCGGTCAAGCCGCTGACCGGGCTGGTCGGGTCAAGCAACGCCGCGGAGCGCGAACTCAACGCAGGCCACATCGGCTTGCTCGTCGGAAGCACGATGCGGCGCAAGACCATGCCGACGATCCTCGACTGGCTCGATGCAGTCCTGTCCCAAGACCAGATCGGTGGACCATCTGTCCCCCAGTCGAAGAGCCCCGAGTCCACGCGGACTCGCGTCGGGGCGAACGGTGTTCGCCCAAAGGGGTAGACGGTGATTCCATCGCGCGCTGAAGTAATCGCAACTCACCTGGCGAGGGCGCTAGGACCATGCACTGCCAGCGAGCCCGTCGCCGTGGCAATGAAAGTCGGGATCCGCCACGAGGCCGCGGTACGGCGCGCGTTGGCGACGGCCGGCGAGATCGGCTCGGCGGTATTCAGTCACGCGGCGACCGTCACCACGCCGGGTCGGCGCAGGGTAAACACGCGAGCTTTCGAGAGTGAAATGGCCACCAAGGCACGACCGGTGGTCCACTGGCGCCAAAGCGGCAACGGTCCCCCACTGCTACTACTCAACGGGTGGACGGCCAGCGGCCTGGCGTGGCCAAACCAATGGTTGAGTCGCCTGGAAGAAAGCTACGACGTCATCCGGATCGACAACCGCGGGACGGGATGGTCACGTTCAGCGCCTCGGCCCTTCACGATCGAAGACTTGGCCGACGATGCCCGCGATGTGCTCGAGGACAGCGCTATCGGGCCGGCCGCCGTGCTTGGCATTTCGATGGGCGGAATGATCGCGCAGGAGCTCGCAATTCGCCACAGCGACATTGTCGAAAAGCTCGTCCTCGTCGCAACAAGGCCACCCACCCCGGCGCACACGCCGATGAGCAGTGATGCGTTGCGCCTGACATGGGGCCGACCACCCCGGGATCACTCGCTGCGGGAATACTTCGTCACGACGTGGGCTCAGACCACCGGCGATGGTTTCGCTGCCGCGCACCCGCAGGTTCTCGATGAACTCGGTGACCAGATCATGCGGCGAATCACACCGCGAGGCGGCCTTGTCAACCAGATGAGGGCGATCATGTCCTGGCACGGGCCGCAGCGGCTGCGCCGCATCAGCGCACCGACAACGATCGTCCACGGCGCCCAGGATCCTTTGATCACCGTGGACAACGGCCGACGACTCGCCGAACTGATCCCGACCGCCAGATATGTCGAACTCAGCGGCGTGGGCCACCTCGTTGCCCATGAGGCCGGTGACTCCCTCATCGACGCGCTCACTCAATGAGGCGGTAGGGTCGCAAACTTCGTGTCCTGTTTGGTAGTGAGCGCGCCCGTGGTTCAACCAGCGGTATAGAAGAGGTAGAAGGCCGAATACGGGATACTCACCCGGGTTCCGTATGCACATGGTCCCTTCGGCGCCAGCCCGCCCTTGGTAGCGAGGCGCTGAATGTAGGTGACCGAGCCGAACTGCCCGGCACCGTGATTCTCGGTGGCCTTCAACAGCAGCTCTGCTATCGCGTCGTCGTGGTTCACGATGGCGTTGGGTACCGGTGTCGCGCTGACTTCACTACCGTCGACCGTCGAAATCCACACTGGGCCCTTGGAATGCAGGGCAACGGGGTTGCCCTTGTCGCTGATGATCGCCGCGGGCTGTAACAACGCCCACAAGTTGTTGGTGCACTGGTAGATCTGCTCCCCCTGGCCCTCGAACGAACTGGCAAGTTTGTTGCCGGAGGGCACCTTGACCGCGTCGGGGATGTGAACCTGCTGTGGCGCTGCGGTTTTGCCGGAGGTCGGTACACCCTGGTGAGGGGACGAGCACGCCGCCAGACCCGCCCCGATCGCGATCGCACCGAATGCCACCGACCGCGCGATACGTTTCATAAATCGGTTCTTCCTCTGCATCGCGTGACGCCCGCTTGAATCCTTCGTCAAGAATACGTACTTCGACAAACTGCAGGTCACTGGTGTGACCCAATCAGTACGCGGACGGGGTGGTCCCGCACCGAGATGGTCGGCACCAGTGGACCAGCTCAGTACTGCATATTCGGTCACCGCCGAGGGCGATGCACTGTTATTTGGTAGATGACTATCAAATAGTTAACATGTGACCGTGCCCACAGGTCAGCGCCCGTTGCCCGCGGATGCGCCAGCTGCTGGAGGACCGCCCGCACCGACCGGGGAACCCTGGCCCGCGTCGACCGCGCGGCCACCTCAGCCAAGCTGGCCTACGGTTCAGCGATTGTCGGCCGGCGATGTCGACGCCGCCACCGACGCGCTGAGCCAGGCTTACAGCACGGTCACCATCCGGCCTGATCCCCGGGTCAAGAACCTGCGCATGGAAGTAGCCACCTGCAAGCTGCCCAACCTCAGCCTCGGTAGCTTGGAGATTTCGACGTCGACGGTGCGCTCGTCCTGCTATCCGCTCATTGCGGTGTGCCTCCCGGTCGGGGGACAGATTTTGATTACGAGCGCCTGCGGCAGTGCGCGTGTCGCCGACGGATCGGCGGTCGTGGTTTCACCGGGCAACCCGGTGATGGTGGAATATCTCACCGACGAATGCCGCATGGAGACACTGCTTTTCGAGCAGTCCGCGGTTGAATCCGAACTTGCCGGGATGTTGGGGGCGCCTGTCACCAAGCCGTTGCGCTTCGACCTGCAATTCAGCGCGTCCCGCTCATCGCCGTTCTCGCGAGCGCTGACGCTGCTGCACAGCGAGCTGAAAGATCCCACCGGGCTGACTACGGTGCCCGCGATGTCCAGACAGCTGGGTCGCTTGATCATGACGGGTCTTCTGGTCAGCCAGACACATAACTACACCGAGGCACTCACCCGCCCCCGGGCCGTGCCGGGCTCCAAGCCGATCCGCAACGCGCTGGAGCTGATCGAGAGTCAGCCCACCGAGATCGAGACGGTCACCGACATCGCGGCTTCGGTGGGTTTGAGTGTCCGCGCACTCGACAAGGGGTTTCACCGCTACGTGGGCACACCTCCGATGGCCTACCTGCGTCAGGTGCGCATGGCGCGGGCCCACGACGAACTCCTGGGCGCAGACCCCGAGCGGACCACCGCAAGCACCGTCGCACGCAAATGGGGCTTCGGCCACTACGGTCGGTTCGCCGCTGACTACGCCCGCCGGTTCGGCCGCAAACCCTCCGAAACGCTACGCACCCAGCGCTGACATCCTCAACTCGGATCCAGGACTAATCACGCTGCAGGACAGCGATTTAACGATGCGTCAACACAGCTATACAAGCCTCGCCCAAAACGCCTATGCCGGATCGAGGTTGGCTACCGCCTCAAACGCGTCAAGAGCGGTCGATGTCTGGACTTCGATGTCCAGCACCGTGCAGAACCGGCCGAAGCCCCAGTAGAAGCCGATTAGCTGAAGGATCTCCACGATCTGGCGTGGTGGGTAGAAGCGCTGTACGGCGGCAAGACGCCGCGCGCTTACCCGGGGTCGGTTCAACACATCGGTCACAAACTCGATCAATACCCGTTCGGCCTCAGCCAATCCGGCCGTATCGAGCGTGCCATCCCAGATGGCGCGTCGCAAAGCGGGCTCAACGCCGGCGGCCACTGAGATCGGGATGTGCTGCTGGTATTCGAAATCGCATCTACCCTTGGCGGCCACGCTGAGGATGAGCAATTCTCGGGCACGCTCGGGCAGTTCCAAAGCGGTGAACTGGGCCTGGGCGAGCCGCAGAAAGTGCTCGGTGAGCACCGGTGAGTGGGCCAGCATATCGATGGCGGCAACACTGGGCATCGCGGCGAGTATGCCCGCCAGCGGCTCGGGAATCTCGGCTGGATCGGGATAGCTAATCTTGGCCATCGTTGTTTCGATTCAGTGCAGTCCGGCCATCAGCTCAGCCAGGTCATCTGGCTTGATCATTGACGGCGGCATCGGCGGACCCCAATGGTTGGGTGATTTGTCCAACCCCCAGACACCTGGTTCCCAGATCTGATCGTCGATGATTTCGTCCATGTCGGAGTAGTACTCGGTCATGTTGCCCGCTGGATCACGGAAGTACCAGAAGAAGTTAGACCCGATCCAGTGGCGCCCGATCCCCCAGACGTGCCGCTCGGGATGCTCAGCGAGCAGGTCTTGTGCGCCACGACCGATCTCGTCGATGTCGTCGACTTCCCAGGATGTGTGGTGCAGATGTGGTACGGGCGCGGCCTGCACCAAAACGTTGTGGTGATCAGGCGAGCATCGCATGAACGCGCCGATGTCTTGGACTTCGTCGCTGATCCGAAACCCTAAGCCTTCCATGAAGAATCGTTTGGACGTCTGGTAGTCGGTGGACCCGAACACCACGTGCCCCAGCTTGCGAGGGCGCACTTTTGCCTCGCGGTACAGCGCCGGTGCCCGCACGTCGGGGCGGCGGATGTCTGCGGGGTAGTTCTGTTCGGCGATCTGACACTTCTGCTGCAGCGGCTCGGCCACCGCAATCTTGATCCCGATGCCGGTCGCGGGCTCAACGGTGGCCAGTTCCGAGCCGTCCACGCGCGCATCAACTTCCAGGCCGGCCAGTCGCGACTGGATGCTGTGCAGATCGTCGTGGTCCTGGGCGGCCACCCCGATTTCGACGAGCCGGCGAATCGGTGAGTGCACGAGGGTCAGCTGTTCCCCGCCGTCCACAGTGCTGAACCGGCGTTCGTGGGCCGTGTCGGCACCTTGTACCGCGGTCAACCCGAAGTCGGTGTAAAACGTCGCGGCGTCGTCGAGGTTCGGCACGCCGATCTTGAGGTGGGTGAGCCGGTGTAGTGGCACGTCACGCGTCCTTTCGTGATGAGGGGGTCGGTAGGTTGGCGGCCACGAACGTGTGGCGCATCTCCCCCACGCCCTCCAGCCGGCTGACCAGCACGTCGCCGGGCTGTATGTAGCGTGGGGGTTTGCGGGTGGTGCCCACACCCTCGGGCGTTCCGGTGAAGATGACGTCGCCGGGGCTCAACGGAAGCACCGAGGACAACTCGCAGATCAGCTTGGGAACCGAATGGACCAAGTCGGCGGTGGACGCCTTCTGCATGACGTCGTCGTTGAGAAGGCAGCTGATCTGCAGGTCACCGGGGTCGTCGAATTCGTCCGGGGTGACCAGGTAGGGGCCGGTGGGGCTGAATCCGGGGAACGACTTGCCCATACTCATCTGCGGCAACTGTCCCAGCAGTTGGGTCGTGCGTTCGGAGAGGTCTTGGCCCAGCGTCAGCCCCGCGACATAGTCCCAGCCCCGTTCGGGGCGGACGTGAAACGCAGTGCGGGCCACCACGACTACCAGCTCGACCTCCCAATCCACGGTGTCAGTGGGAAGTTCGACCACGCCGGCGGGTGCGGCGAACGACGAGACATACTTGGTGAACACCATGGGCCATTCCGGCACCTCCAGACCGCCCTCGGCGGCGTGGCCGCGGTAGTTCGCCCCGATGCCGAAGACTTGTTCAGGCCGCGGCGCCGGCGGCCCCAGCTTGTCGGCTGAGTATGGCTGCGGTACGCCCGGCTGCTGGGCCGCCCACTGGCTGAATTCGTCCCAGCGCCGGTACACCGCTTGCGGGTCGTGGGAAAACACTCCGCCGCTGGCCTGCTCGACGTCGACGGCGCCGCCATCGCGGAATAGGGTCAATCGGCCGTCGAGATTTCCAATGCGCATATTTCACTTCACCTTTCGTTCGTGGCAAGAATCTGATCGAACACGGCGTTGAGGGCCGCCGCGGGATCGCTGACCGCCTCTGGGGAGCGAAACGCGATGAACCTGTCGGGGCGGACCAGCACCACGCCGGCCGAGCTCACCCCGCGATGTTTGAGCCACGCGCAACGAACGTCAACATGGTCCACATCGACGAACCCCACTCGCGTGGTCCGCAGCGGAATATTGCGCTCAGCGGCGATCTTCGATGCGGCTTCCACCCAATCCAGACCGTCTTCACCGGTGATCAGCACGAAATGGCCGCCATGCACCAGCGATCCCAGGGCCAGGCGCCGGCCTTCGCGTTCAACCCAAGCGTGCGGCAGCGAACTTCCCGGTCGAGTGCTTGGTTGGTAGATCCGAACCGGGTCAATTCGGGCCGGCTCGGGGGACGAGTCGTCAACGATGGCCGCCGAACGGTACGTATATCCGAAATCGACGCCGTGCTGACGGAATTCGTAACTATGGGATGCCACGGCCTGGCTGAGCTTATGTCGGCGGCGCGGGGCATCGGGCAGGTCGTCCCACAACGGACGCAGCGCTTCCCAGTTCTCCTCGACAGATTTGGCCGGCGACAATCCCAGCGCGTTGACCACCGTGTCGTGGTTCATCGCTGCGGAGACCGCCGTCAGGATGTTGACGAAATCAACGGGCCGGCGTTCGGCCTCGTAGGTATCCAGCAGCGCGGCGCCCGCGCGTCCCTGCAACACGGCGGCCAGCTTCCAGCACAGGTTGTACGCGTCGTGGAAGGCGCTGTTGAGGCCCAGTCCTCCGGTGGGCGGGTGGCGGTGCGCGGCGTCGCCGAGCAGAAACACTCGTCCCGCTGAGAAGCGTTCCGCTAGCACACCTTCCATTACCCATTTGTTGACGTTGTGCACGGTCGGGGCGAAATCGGGTATTCCCAGCGACTCGCCGACGCGTTTGATCACCTTGGCCGGGTCAGAGGCGTCGGGATGTTCATAGGGGTAGGGCAGCACGGTCAGCCACTCTTCGGACCGCGATCCCCAATGGTCGGGACCCACGCCGATGAGCACACAGCCGTAATCGAGGTGTTCGGGTACATCGGGGTTGTAAACCCAGCGGATCATCGCGTCGTCGTCGCTGAAGTAACCCGACAGGTCGGCCGAAATGTGGGCGTTCACGACGTGGCGCAGGTTGGTGATTCCCTCCATCGGGATCCCGACGAGGTCCCCGATGGTGCGCCCGCCGTCGGCGCCGAGCAGATAGGAACACCGCACCCGGTACCGCTCGTTGGTGGAGCGGTCCAGGATCGTGGCGGTGACACCATCACTGTCCTGCTCGAGGTCGATCAGCTCATGAAAGAATCGAACGATTCCCTCGGGGCGGGATTCGGCGAATTCCTTGAGGATGGGTTCTAGCCGTATCAAGGGCAGGTTCGCCGACGGACACGGGCTCGCGGCGATGTAGTCGGGGTCGGTATAGCCGCCGCCCCATCCTTCGGCAGAGGCCAACCGGCGTCCGTGGCGCTCGGGCGGGCCGTCACCGGCCAGACCCGAGTACCAGGCGACCGTGCGGATGTTCTCCACGGGCGAGCTGCGGGCCAGGATGTTGGGCGCCACTCCGATGTCGGTGAAAATCTCCATGCTGCGTTGGTTGAGCACGTGAGCCTTGGGCAGCCGCGACGTCTCGGCGTAGCGCGACACCAGCAGTGTTTCAACGCCTAGCTGCGACAACAGCATTGACGCCGCGAGTCCCGCTCCGCCACCTCCGACGATGAGCACCGGGACGGTGATGTCGTTGGTCACCATGTTCTCCTTAAAGCGGTCGTGCAGCGGACCGCCCGCTGCAGTAGTTAGAGCTGACCGGCGAACCCGCGGACGTCGCGGATCGTGGCGGCGTACACATCGGGCATGGCAGCAGCAAAGAACACGTCACCGGCGTGCACGGTGCCGGCCACCACGCGCCCGACAGCGCTGACACCATTGCGCAGTAGGCGGCGCTGGTAGCTCAGCCCCTCATCGCGCAGTGGATCTAGTTCGTTGACCGAGATCACGTGTGCAGGCAGCCCGGCAAGGTCGGCGTCGCCGGCGCGCTGAGGCCAGCACAGCGCCTCGTCGCCGTGGGCCGCCAGTGGGTCGTAGAGTGCGCCCATCACCGACAACAGCCCGCAGGAGATCAGATAGCCGTCGTTTTCGGTTTGCGACGGCAGGTCGGCGGGTTTGGCCCAGGGGCTGGCGATCATCGGGGCGATCGCGTACACGCCGGCGGGTCGGCGGCTCCATTGATGGCGGTTGGCCGTCAAAGCCACCGCCAGCGCCAGGTTCCCACCGCCGGACTCCCCTGACACCACGACGGCGTCAACGCTCAGGTCGGCGCGGTGCTCCAGCGCCCACCTGGTGGCCGCTGCGCAGTCATTGAGGCCGGCCGGGTAAGGGTGATTGCCGAGTTTGCCTGCGGCGTTGCGAAACTCCACCCCGATAACCACGGCCCCCTGGGCGGCCAGTTCGTCGCGCCAGCGTTCATAACACGGGTCCGTGGCGCTGAGGATGACCCCACCACCGCCGTGAAAATGCAGCACACACGGCAGCGGTCGGTTGCCGGGCTGGACGGTGGGTCGATGGATGCGCAACGCAATGTCGTTGCCGTCGGGGCCGGCGATGATGGCGGTCTCCTGCGAGACCCCTGCAACGGGGGCCAGGCCCGCCAGCAGCGCGTCGAACAGTGCGCCGAAGCCCGCCTCGGTTTGGGCCGCGTAATCCAATAGCGCCTCGCGTGGCGAATCCGCCGCGACGGGTAGTGGTGGTGATTGGCGGTCGAGACCGAATGCGGCCAACGCGGCAACCATGCGTGGATCGGCGCGTGGATCGTCGCGCAGATCGCCTGGCGCCAGCTGTCGGCGCGCCGCGGCATTGTCGCTGGCGTGCGCGCCCATCGTGCTGGTCGGTGATTCAGACATCGCGGCCACGGCTGGGGTCGGTGGGAGCGGCGAATCCGAATTTCAGGTCACGTGTCATCCCGTCGGACCGCCAGGCCGCCAGCACGCCTCCGTACTCGATGGGGCCGCCGCCATAGGCAGTCGCGAACACGCTGGGTTGTTGGTTGGTGTCACCGTTTTCATTGTTGTACGCCCCGGGGGTGCAGTTATGGCTGGCTTCGGGATTGAAGGTGGACATCTCGGCGATCACCTCACACCAACGTTTCTGCGCCTCGGGTCGCACTTCCACTGTGTCGGCTCCTCGGCCCAGTGCATGATCGATCACGTGGACGACGTGCGCGGCCTGGTCGCCGAAGACCAGCGGCTGGTTGATCGATACTGCCGCCTGGTGCAGCCCGCCGATGATGAACAAGTTCGGAAAGCCGTTCGCGTAGATGCCATGCAGGGAGCGCACACCCTCCGCGCGATGCTCCGACAGTGTCTGCCCTGTGGGTGAATAGACTTCGAATCCGCCCGATCGGGTTGCGGCCACCGCGAATTCGAAGCCTGTCGCATAGATGATGCAATCTACGTCGTACTCCCGGCCGTCGAACACGATGGCCGTCTCGGTGATCCGGTCAAGACCACTGCCGTCGGTGTTGATAAGCGTGACGTTCGGGCGGTTGAACGTCGGCAGGTAGTCGTCGTTGAAACCGGGCCGTTTGCAAAATCGGCCGTAGTACGGCTTGAGCGCCGCGGCGGTGGCCGGGTCCTTGACCACTTCATCCACGCGCGCCCGGATGCGCTCCATCTGAGCGAAATCCATCGTTTCCATCAGCGCCGCGGCGGCTTCGGGCGAACCGGCGGCGCGGGCCTCTGCACCCCCACCCCAGATCGTGGTCCATGAGTCGCCGATCAGATCCACGTCATGGGGCATGCCGGCAAGGATGGCGTCGAAGTTCTCCATCCGTCGGCGCTGCCACCCAGGGTCCTGGCCCGCCGCCCAGCCCGCTTCGAGGGGGGCATTGTCGCGGCTGTCAATGATCGAAGGGGTGCGCTGAACGACGTACAGATGTTTGGCATCTCGGGCCAGCATCGGCACGATCTGAATTCCGCTGGACCCGGTTCCGACCACCGCGACGCGTTTGTCGCGCAGCCGGTCGAGCCCACCGCTAGGGCCGCCGCCGGTGTAGTCGTAATCCCATCTGCTGCTGTGGAACTGCTTGCCCTTGAAATCGTGGATCCCCGGGATCCCAGGCAGCTTGGGCCGGTGCAGCGGCCCGCTGCCCAGCACCACGAACTTCGCCCGGATCTGGTCGCCGCGGTCAGTGGCCACAACCCATCGCGAGTCGTCATCCGACCAGCGGATATCGCTGACTTGCGTTTGCAGGTAAGCGTTTTCGTACAGGCTGTACTTCTCGGCGATGCGCCGCAGGTGCTCGGCGATCTCGGCGCCCGGCACGTACTTGGCCGACGGCGTGTAGTCGAACTCTTCCAACAGCGGCAGGTAGATCAAGGATTCGCAGTCGCACGCGATTCCGGGATAGCGGTTCCAGTACCAGGTGCCACCGAAGTCTGCGCCTTTTTCGATCACTCGGAAACTGCCGATCCCGGCCCGTCGCAGTTCCACCGATGTCAGGATTCCCGTAATGCCGCCGCCGACGATGACCACGTCGACCAACTCCACCGATGCGCTGCGGGTGATGGTGTCGGTGGCGTTGGGGTCGCGGGCGAAATCTTCAAACTGGCCTTCGATAGCGATGTATTGGGCGTTGCCTTTGGCATTGAGCCTTTTGCTCCGCTCCAGTTGGTACCTCGCG
>Ga0210396_10002061_pt1 | contig 20756 bp, 23 predicted proteins | sample IncBWH17OmetaG_FD_155466 | JGI IMG/M metagenome (GOLD analysis project Ga0210396, IMG submission 155466) | Forest soil microbial communities from Barre Woods Harvard Forest LTER site, Petersham, Massachusetts, United States - Inc-BW-H-17-O ... | reverse complement strand
CCGTCGGTGCGGAGTGCTTCCAGCGCTTGACCATTCGACATGGGTCCCTCTTCGCCGCAGCTAACCTGTTTACCCAACTGGAGCGTAACCGGCGGCGGCTGCAGGACTAGCCGGGCTGGCCGTTTTCGCCCGGTTCGCCGGGTCCTCCCTTGATTCCAGGCGTGCCGTTGGGCTGGCCGACCCCGGCGGTGCCGCCGTTACCGCCCGCACCGGCTGCCCCGCCTTTGCCGTAGGCCCCGGGGGTGGGGGCGCTGCCGCCGTTGCCGCCGTTGCCGCCGTCACCGCCATTGGCGCCGTTACCGCCGTTACCGGCGTGCCCCTGCGCGGAGTCCCCGCCGGCCCCGCCGGCCCCGCCCGCACCGCCGTGCCCGCCGGCCGCGCCAGCGCCGCCGGCCTGTACTCCACTCCCGCCGTTGCCGCCGACCCCGCCGTCGGCGGCCGCCCCGCCGACCCCTCCGTAACCGCCGTAACTGTGTAGACCGGTACTGACCGCACCGCCGTCGCCGCCGTGACCGCTGGCCCCAGCGTTGCCGCCGGTCCCGCCGTTGCCGCCGACACCGCCGGCACCGGTGGCCTGGCCGCCTTGACCGCCGGCCCCGCCGGCGGCGGCATTGCCGCCGGCCCCGCCGAGGCCGCCGATAGCGTTATCACCGGTTGCACCGGTGGTGGCCGTGCCGCCGGCACCTCCAGCGCCGCCGGCCCCGCTGGCCCCACCGGCCCCGCCGTTACCGCCGGTGCCGCTGATGCCGGTGGCCTGGCCGCCTTGACCGCCGGCCCCGCCGGCGGCGGCATTGCCGCCGGTGCCACCGGCACCGCCGGTACTGAGCGAACCCTGGACTGCGGCGCCGGCACCACCAGTGCCGCCGGCCCCGCTGGCCCCGCCGGCCCCGCCGTTACCGCCGGTGCCGCTGATGCCGGTGGCCTGGCCGCCATCGCCCCCGGCCCCACCGGCGCCGGCATTGCCGCCGGTGCCACCAGCACCGCCGCTATTGAAGAACCCGTTGGCCGCCCCGCCGGCACCTCCAGCGCCGCCGTCGCCGCCGGCACCGCCAACGCCACCGGCTCCGGCGGCTGTTACACCGTTCCCGCCGTCGCCGCCCGCCCCGCCAGTGCCGGCCATCCCGCCGGCACCGCCCTGACCGCCGGTTGCGCTGTGACCGGTGGCTGTCCCGCCGGCCCCGCCGGGGCCGCCGTCACCGCCCTGTCCGCCGGCCGCGCCGGCCACCCCCGCACCGGTGGCGCTACCGCCAACCCCGCCGGCGGCGGCGGCGCCGCCCTGTCCGCCGTTGCCGCCGGCCCCGGGAACGATGCCGTTACCGGCCTGTACTCCGGCGTTGCCGCCTGTGCCGCCCGCCCCGCCGTTGCCGCCGGCCGTGCCGCCAGTCGGGGTGCCCGCCGAGGCGCCGTTAGCGCCGGGGGCTCCGCTCCCGCCGTTGCCGCCGTTGCCCCCGTTGCCGACCAGCCCGCCGTTGCCGCCGGTCCCGCCGGTGCCGCCGGTGGCACCCGGGGTGCTGGCGTTGGCGCCGTCCCCGCCGTTGCCGCCGCTGCCGCCGCTGGCGGGCGTGAGGCCGGGTGAGCCGTTCCCGCCGACGAAACCGCCGGTGCCGGTGTCTCCGCCGGGCGCGCCGCCGGTGCCGCCGGCCCCGCCGTTGCCGGGGTTACCGCCGGCCCCGCCGGCGCCGCCGACACCGGTGCCGTGATCACTAAACGTGCCGGGTCCGCCGTTGCCGCCGTCACCGGGTGCGCCGCCTTCGCCGCCGGTGCCGCCGGCCCCGCCGTTGCCATTGATGCCCACGCCGCCGAAGAATGATCCCAAAGTCGACCCGGTGCCGGCGTTCCCGCCAGCCCCACCGTTGCCGCCGGTGGCACCCTCCCCGCCATCACCGCCGTTGCCGCCGGTGGCGCCGTCCGTGCCGCCAGGCCCGACCTCGTCGAAGCCGTCGCCGCCGGCCCCGCCAGCGCCGCCAGTCCCGCCGACACCGCCGGTCCCGCCGTTACCGCCATCACCGATGATCGGCGAGCCAGTACCACCGGCACCACCGTTGCCACCGTTACCGGCGGCGGTCCCGTTGCCGCCGTCGGTGCCGTTGATGCTGGTGGCCGCGCCGTCGGTGCCATTGGTGCCGTCGGTGCCGGCCGCGCCGACCCCGCCGACCCCACCGTTGCCGCCGTTGCCGAGCGCGAGGAAACCCAGAACGTCACTGGCCTGGCCGGTGTCGCCACCGTTGCCGCCGGTGCCGGCGGCGATGCCAGCGCCGCCGACCCCACCGTCACCGCCGGTGCCGCCGTTGCCAAGCTCCTCGCCACCGTTGCCGCCGACGCCACCAGCGGCGCCCAGCCCGCCGGCCCCGCCGTCGCCGCCGTTGCCCCACCCCCCGGCATCCCCGCCGGCACCGCCGACCATCCCGGGATCACCCGAGGCGTCGAAGCCAGCACCGCCATCGCCGAACCACAAGCCGCCGTTCTCGCCCGTGGGGTCTGCCATCGTCCCGTCGGCGCCGTTGCAAATCAGGCCGCAAAAGTTATCCACCGCGAAAAACGGATTGATCGCGTTGTCGATCGACATGCCGAGCTGGCTGGCGATCCACCCTTGCAGCGCCGAATGCAACGGCAGCCAGAAGCCCTGCTGGAACAGATCAGCCAGAGTGGGATCGGCCGCTTGAGCTGACGCCGCCAGCGGATCGCCGACAACCGTCGGATCAAAGCTCGTCGCCAACCCACTCAAATCCGTAGCTAGCGTGGGGTCAAAACTCGCCAGGGAATTGATGATGGGGTCGAGGATCACGTCGAGCTGGTCGGCCTGGGCCGCTGGCGCAGTGGCCAGCGGCGTCAAGCCGAACGCCAAAAACGCACCGGCACTTGTACTGAGACCGACCACCCGACGACCACAGCGAACCTTGCCGTTGCGTGACCCACGATTCCGTTTCGTGTACAGACCGGCCATCGTCCTGCCTTCCACCCGAGGTCAACAGCGGGGGCGGACGATCCCAGTGGCGTTAGGTTAGTCCTCACGAGCCGGTTATTAACCCATATCCGCAAATTCCAGCATTAGCGCCCAAATCCCATGGCGGCGGTGGCCGGTGCGGGGTACCGCCTGCCGGTGATTCCACGTGCGGTGCGCAGCGCGACCGCCATGATCGTGTTGGTCGGGTTAGAGCCGCCGGAGGTGGCGAACACGCTGCCGTCGGAGCAGAACACGTTGTCCATCGTGTGCATTAGTCCATTCCCGTCGACGACGCTGGTCGCCGGGTTCACGCCCATCTGCATCCCGCCCATGGTGTGCAGGCCGCTCGGTGGTGCAACGCCCCCCAGTGAATTTGCTGTGCTCTGGGGTATGGCCGCGTACAGCTGTGCGCCGGATGCCCCGCACATCGCGGAGACGAGCGGCACGAAGAAGTCTTGGGAGGCCTGCTCGAACTTTCCGATCTGGTAGGTGACCCGGGGCGCGGGCTGGCCGTTGAGGTCTTTGATCGTCGGGTCGAGCGTGACGTTGTTGGTGAGGTACGGCATGTCGGTGCCGAAACAGTCAACGCCTGCGAGCCGGTCGCGCAGCAGCGAGGCCCGCATCAGTTGCTTGAACGTGCTGCCAAAAAACTGCACACCTGGCAGGAACCCCAGGATCTCTTGGTAGAACTTGCCTTCCGCGATCGGGTTCTGGCTCCCCCCGAGCTCGCACAGGCCGGCACGGATGTAGGGCAGGCCGCACAGCCGGGCAAAGGCTCGAGCTCCGGGGAAGTTGGGATCGTTGAAGTCGAACACGACCTGCGTGTTCGAACGACCGCGGTAGGCGTGCACTCGCTGGTTGAGGAATATGGCGAAGCCGTCGTAGAAGTTTTGAAACATTATCCGTTTGCCGATGCGGCTGTAGGGATCCGGCAGGTTGGAAAGCAACGCCAGCCGGGGCGTCAAGATTGCCGAGCAAGCCAGTACGACTATGTCGGCAGTTTCCCCACCGGGATTGCCCTGCGCGTCGAGATAGGTGACGCCGGTGGCCTTGCGGCCCGTGTAGTTGACCTGGGTGACGGTTGTCTGTGGCCGCAACTGCGTCCGCCCAGTCTGCAGAGCCAGCCGCAGCGGTATCAGGTTGGCCGGCTTGGCGGAGATCGGGCACCCGTACCCGGAGCAGAACCCGCAATTGTTGCACGCCGGGGAGCCGTTGTAGGGGACTGAATTGGCCGCCATCGGGAACGGAAAGGGATGCAGCCCGAGGCGCGTCGCCCCCGCGGCAAGCAGCGTAGACGACCGCATCTGCGCCCCCGGCGGCATCGGGAAGGGCTTGGTTTGCGGCTGATGCTGCAGTACGAAAGCGGGTATCGACGCGAGATCGCCTTGGACTCCGATCAACGTCTCGATCTCGTCGTAGTACGGCGCGAGATCGCTGTACTCGAACGGCCAATCCGCCATGTCCGCGCCGGGTACCGGGCCAAGCAGCGACAGTCCCTTGAAGTCGATGTCCCACATCCGGGTGGTTTTCACGTCCGAGTGCGGGAATCCGCCGCCGACCTGGTTAGGCAGGTCGTTGACGTCGCCGACGAAGGTGTTCGCCGCATTTTGGCTGGCGGTTTGGCGAAACGTGCGCGGGTAGGCCAGCGGGTCCGGCTGCTCGAAGTAGCGGTACAGCGCCTTGAGCTCGTCGTTTGAGAACACCGTCGGGAACGGTCCGCTGCCGCCGAGGTTGGTGTAGTAGTTCGGGCCCTGCTCGAAGATCACGACGTTCCAGCCGGCCACCGCGAGCTCCCACGCCATCACCGATCCGCCCGGTCCCGAGCCGACGATGATCGCTTTACCGGGCATTGACGCCGCCCTTTCCGCCCATCCTGGCGACGGTCTGCGCCCACCCTCCGCGCATCAGCAAACCGATGATCCCGCTCGAGGCGGATAGCGCGTCTCCCTGGGCCGCCTCGACCTCGGCATCGGTGTAGCCCCGCGGCTGGCTGTCTCCCGGCCACTGGATGTCTTGCCAACCAACGAGATTCGCGTTGCCGCCGTACTCCGGGACGGAGTACATCCCCTCGATGGTGTGACCGAACAACAACTGGGTAAAGGGCACGGCCTGACCAGTTGACAAGATGCTGTCCTGTTGGGCTGTCGACACCGAGGTGAAGTCGCCGCCGGCGAGCTGATCAAGTAGCGCAATGCCATTGGTGTACTGAGCGCGGAGGTTGGTAATCCGCTGCTGCCAGGCGTAGGTCTGCGCACGGTCGAGGGGGACGAAGTCGGCCATGAAATCCTGGGAGCCGCCGGCGCGGTTGCTCCACGGCCCGCCCGCGTGCACCATCGGGGGCGAGAATGAGAACGCCGCCAGCATGATGTCCAGGTAGTTGACGACGTTTGCTTCATGCGCCCCCGGGGTGGTTTCTTGTGAGTTGTCTGTCGGTCCGGGGATCAGACGGCGGGTGGCGGCGTCGAGCACCGCGGCCTGGTGCGGTGAGAGGTATTGGAACGTCGTCTCGGCGGAAGCGGCCGGGGGGATGCTGCCCAGGACTGCGGCTACCGGTATCAGGGTTAGCCCGCCAAGCACCGTGCGCCGGGACACCGGCGCCGACGAGCCGAGTGCTTCGGCGGCCTCGTCGCTGGCCACGGGCAGAGTATGACGTGAATAGCGGACCGCGGCGGGGAAGGACGCGTCCGGCGTGTCGGATTAGCTACCCAGTTTCGTGGTAGTGGTCCGCGGCGTTGCGCCGAAGATGTTCCGGCGGAACGTAAATCGCCCCAACGATGTGATCGAACAGCACATTGGCGAAAGGCGCGAGCCGAGCGTGGGAGAGGACGAGGTGCTGAGACAGTAGCGGCACCGCGGTGAAGTCGCCGCCGGCCAGCTGGTCGAGCAGCGCGATGCCATTGGAGTACTGATCGCGAAGATCGGCAACCCGCACCCGACGCGCGGAGGTCTGGGCGTCGAACTGCGACAGCAGCCGATCGATGTAAGCGACCACGTGCACTGGCGGCTCGGGAACCAAGCGACGGATCGCGTCGTCGAGCACCGCGGCTTGGTGTGGCGACAGGAATCGGTGAACAACGGGCACCTGGCGCCGGGACATCGGCGCCAATGGGCCGCCGGAGCGGGCAGCCTCGTTGCTGGCCACGTGTTGAGTATGACGCTGTTATGGGGCTGACCTGGGGATGCGCCCGCGGCGGCGTGTCGGAATCAGGCCGATCCGGGTTCGCGGTCGCTAGAAATGGTCAAGCCTTTTCGGCGTAGGCCGACCACTCCACCTGCGATGCGGCCAGGTCGCGACCGGTTGGCTCGACGTAACGCTGCACGATCTCCTCGGGCCCAAGCTGCTCCACCAGCCGCCAGCCGTGTCCGTCCAGGAACGCCGCAACCTCCTCGGGCTGCAACCCGAAGCGCCACAGCTGTTGCCGCTGCCGAAACCTCCGATACAGCTGCTCGGCGCCGTAGAAGTTGACGCCGTCGATGAAATCGCGCCGGACATAGGTGAACAGCAGACGGCTGCCGGCTGCCGCCGGCCGCAGACTTTCGAGTGTCGCGTGCACGGCGTCCGCGGTCAGGTACTGGGTCACCGCTTCCCAGACGAAGAAGGTGCGGTAGTCGGCGCGGTAACCCAGCCCGGTCAAGGTAGCAAGCACGTCGTCGCGCTCAAAGTCCAACGGCACCAACCGAACCGAGGCCGGCAGCTCACCCAGAACGCGTCGCACGGCTTTGGCCTTGCGTTCGACGTTCACTGGTTGGTCGACTTCGAAGATCGGAATACGGGTTTGTCGCGCCAATCGGTAAGCGAGAGTGTCTAATCCGGCGCCCAGGATCACCACTGCGTCGATGTCGTCGAGAGCTTCGATGACCTTGTCGGCGATGTAGCGCTTGCGGCACACGAAATTGGCCCACATTCCGGGGCCGCTGCGCTCTATCGCGTGCATGGTCAGACGTCGCATCAGCTTCGGCGGTGTCGCGGTGATGAGCCACCGGGTCGGCGCCGGCAAAAACCGCGCCGCCAAGTCGTCGTCCACCAGCCGCCGCCCCGGTGGCTCGCTTTGTTCAAGGGCGGCCAGCATCATCGGGCCGAAAGCGGTCTGCGCCGTCGGGTTTCGGGGCATGAGTTACTTGTTGAGAAAGCCTGCGTCGACAGGCAGGGTGACGCCGGTGATGTAGCGGGCCTGGTCGGACACCAGCCACGCCACGGCGTTGGCGATGTCCTCGGGTTGTAGGACCTCCACCGGCAAAGCATTGCCCAGCGTGCCCGGGTTGTCGACCGCGGCGGCCATCTGGGCCAGCCATCCCCGGGTGAAGTCGTTGTCGATCATCGGGGTTTCGACGCCCGTCGGGTGGATGGAGTTGACCCGGATATTCTGTCTGGCAAGCAGATTCGCGTATACCCGCATCAACCCGACCACGCCGTGCTTCGCGGCGGCGTAGCCGACCGAACCGGCGTCCGGGCTGCCGACGCCCGCCAGCCCGGCGGCTGAGCTGATCAGCACGATCGATCCGCCGGTGTCTTGCTTGACCAGGGTCGGTATCGCGACCTTGATGGTGTTGTAGACGCCGGTGAGGTTGACGTCGATGACGTCATGCCAGCCGTCATCACCGGACTGCATGGGAGCGATGCCGGCGTTGGCCACGACGATGTCGAGGCGGCCGAACTCGTCCAGGCCCGCCTGCAGGGCAGAAGACAGCGATGCCCGGTCGCGGACGTCGCCGCGAGCAGCCACGATGGAAGATCCGGTGTCCTCGACCAATTTGACCGTGGCCGCCAGGTCGTCCGGGGTGGCCAATGGATACGGGACGCTGGCGATCTGGTCGCACAGGTCGACGGCGATGATGTCCGCGCCGTCGGTGGCCAGCCGCACGGCGTGCGCGCGCCCCTGGCCGCGCGCCGCGCCGGTGATGAAGGCAACTTTGCCTTTCAGAGGGCCGTCCATCAGACGCGTAACTGGCCCTTGTCGGGATCGCCCGCCGGGACGGGCTTCAGCATCTTGATGTCCGGCGCCCCAACCAGGTGCTCGCCGGCGGCGCTAAACATCGTGCCGACCGCCGGCGCGGTGCTGTGGGTCTTGAGCGCCTCTTCGTCGGCCCACTGCTCGACGAAGACGAAGGTTTCGCCCGACTCGTGCACCGAATACAACTGGCAGCCCGGTTCGTGGTGCACCTCCTCGGCCGCGCTGGTGAGGATGTCGCGGACGGTGTCGACCGATTCGGGTTTGACGGTCAAGGTGGCGACAACGACGACGGGCATGCTGGCCTCCTGGGAGCTTTGGGGTGACGGCTGTCACCCTACCCAGCTGTTTTCGTGACCAAGCCGCGACATCGCGCTAACCAGTGTGGCGGATGGTGCAGATGGTGCATTTGCGATTAGGCTTGCCTGCATGGCTAGCAAGACTGTCGCCCGGTCCGGTGCTCGAACGAGCAGGTCAAAGGCTGGTTCGCGAGGAGGATCCGGGTCGGCGCAGTCCCGGCCGAGGCAGGGTAGAAGGTCCGTCAAGCCGCCGCGCAAGCCCGCCAGGCGCCGCAATCACTCAGTGGTCACCAGCGCCGGGCTGACCTGCGGGCGGGCCGTGCGCGCGACCTGGCTGATGCTGGCCAAGGGGACCGGCAGCACGGCGCGGTCGGTCGGCCGGGCCCGCGACATCGACCCGGGCCACCGCCGGGACGGGATTGCCCTGGCTCTGCTGGGCCTTGCCGTCGTTGTCGCCGCCAGTTCGTGGTTCGACGCCGCCCGCCCGATCGGCGCCTGGGTCGACTCGGTGCTGCGGATCTTCGTCGGCTCGGCGGTCGTTTTGCTGCCGCTGGTCACCGCGGCCATAGCGGTGCTGTTGATGCGCACCGAGCCCAATCCGGAGGCGCGGCCGCGGCTCGTTCTGGGTGCGGCGATGGTCGCGCTGCCGGTGCTGGGCCTTTGGCATTTGTGGGCCGGCTCGCCGGGCAGTCCGGTCGGGCGCGCGCACGCGGCGGGATTCATCGGATTCGCGATCGGGGGACCGCTTTCGGAGGGGTTGACCGCGTGGATTTGCGCACCGCTGCTGTTCATCGGTGCGCTGTTCGGAGTGCTGTTGTTGAGCGGCACCACGATCCGTGAGGTGCCCGACACGCTGCGATCGCTGTTCGGCACCCGGATGTTCGATTACCGCGAACCCGAGAGCGACGCCTACGACGCCGACCCCGCCATGGAAAATAGTGCGGGCGAGGACTTTTCCGACGGTTACTACGACGACCCGTCGGCCTACGCCGACGACGAAGCGCAGGCGTGGCCCTCTCCGGTCGCGGCGGACGACAGCCCGACAGTGCCGGAGCCAGCCGTCGCGCGCAGTCGCCGTCGCGGCGCCAAATCCGCCGGCAAGCAGGACACCGTGGTGCTCGACCGGGTCGTCGAGGGGCCCTACACGCTGCCGCCGATGAGCCTGCTGGTGGCCGGTGATCCGCCCAAGAAACGCAGCGCCGCCAATGATCAAATGGCCGAAGCGATTACGTCGGTGCTAGAACAGTTCAAGGTCGACGCTGCGGTCACCGGCTGCACCCGCGGGCCGACGGTCACCCGCTACGAGGTGGAGCTGGGCCCCGGCGTCAAGGTGGAGAAAATCACCGCGCTGCAGAAGAACATCGCCTACGCGGTGGCTACCGAGAGCGTCCGGATGCTGGCGCCGATCCCGGGCAAGTCCGCCGTCGGCATCGAGGTGCCTAACACCGATCGTGAGATGGTGCGGCTGGCCGACGTGCTGACCGCGCCGTCGACGCGACGCGACCACGATCCGCTGGTCATCGCGCTGGGCAAAGATATTGAGGGCGAATATATTTCGTGGAACCTGGCCAAGATGCCACATCTGCTGGTGGCCGGTTCGACCGGATCCGGCAAGTCCAGCTTCGTCAACTCCATGCTGGTGTCGCTGCTGGCGCGGGCCACCCCGGAAGAGGTCAGGATGATCCTGATCGACCCGAAGATGGTGGAACTGACGCCGTATGAAGGCATTCCGCATCTCATCACGCCGATCATCACCCAGCCGAAGAAGGCCGCCGCCGCACTGGCCTGGCTGGTTGAGGAGATGGAACAGCGCTACCAGGACATGCAGGCGTCGCGGGTGCGTCATATCGACGACTTCAACGACAAGGTGCGATCCGGCGCCATCACCGCGCCACTGGGCAGCCAGCGCGAGTACCGGCCCTACCCTTACGTGGTCGCGATCGTCGACGAGCTGGCCGACCTGATGATGACCGCGCCGCGCGACGTCGAGGACGCCGTCGTGCGGATCACCCAGAAGGCCCGCGCCGCCGGTATCCACCTGGTGTTGGCCACCCAGCGGCCGTCGGTCGACGTGGTCACCGGCCTGATCAAGACCAATGTGCCGTCCCGGCTGGCGTTTGCGACGTCGTCGCTGACCGACAGCAGGGTGATCCTGGACCAGGCGGGCGCCGAGAAGCTGATCGGCATGGGCGACGGGCTGTTCCTGCCGATGGGCGCCAGTAAACCGATCCGCCTGCAGGGCGCCTATATCACCGACGAGGAGATCCACGCCGTCGTCGCCGCCTGCAAAGAACAGGCCGAACCCCAGTACACCGACGGCGTCACCACCGCCAAGCCCACCGGCGAACGCACCGATGTCGACCCCGATATCGGCGACGACATGGACGTCTTCCTGCAAGCCGTGGAGCTGGTGGTCTCCAGCCAGTTCGGCTCCACATCGATGCTGCAGCGCAAACTTCGGGTCGGGTTCGCCAAAGCCGGCCGGTTGATGGACCTGATGGAGACCCGCGGGATCGTCGGCCCCAGTGAAGGATCCAAGGCCCGCGACGTGCTGGTCAAGCCCGACGAGCTGGCCGCTACCCTGATGTCCATCCGCGGCGGTGACAGCGGCACCGACGATGATGGCGAAATGGACTGAGCCTCAGGCCGGTTGCCCGTTAGTCGAGCCGGGACGCCTGATAGTAGGCGATGCACCAGCCGTCGTCGTTGTGCTTGACCACCACGCCGAGGAACACGCTGACTAGGCGCCCGTCGGGAAATGCGAAGTCGGCGTGGACGTATCCAAGCACCTGGTCCTGGGCCAGTCGCCGGGTCTGAAGGATCTGGTAGTCGACTGTCAGGCCCACCGGTTGGCTCGCGTAGTAGTCGATGACTCCTTGGCGGCCAACGCTGTAAGGGCGCAAACCCTGAAAGATGGCGTCCTCGGTGAATACCTCGGAGACCCGTTCGGGTTCGTGCGCGTCGATGCCGGCCTTCCACCGCTCCAGGGCGTCGCGCAGGGCGTCAGTGTCCGGCAATTTGACCACCGTCCGATCCGTTGTTCGGGAATCCACCGTTCTCAGAGCACTAACAACATCCGCGAGTTGCCCAGGATGTTCGGCTTGACGTAGCTCAGGTCGAGGAACTCGGCGACACCGATGTCGTACGAGCGGCACATCTCCTCGAACACCTCGGCGGTGACGGGCGTCCCCTCGATCTCGGTGAACCCGTGCCGGGCGAAGAATTCGGTCTCGAAGGTCAACACGAACAACCGCTGCAGCTGCAGTTCCCGCGCGACGTTGAGAAGTTTGTCGACGACGGCATGGCCGATGCCCCGGCCGGTCATCGAGGGGGCGACGGCCACGGTGCGCACCTCGCCCAGATCGGCCCACAGCACGTGCAACGCGCCGCAGCCGATCACCTGGCCCCGATGCTCGGCTACCCAGAATTCCTGGACGGCTTCATACAGCGTCACCAGGTTTTTTTCCAGCAGGATCTTGCCGGCGTAGGTGTCGACCAGCTGCTTGATCGCCGGCACGTCAGAGGTTCGCGCGCGCCGGATCACCGGCCAGTCGGCCGCCGGATCGCCCGCTGCGCTCACGGGTGCACAGTATCGGCTTCCGCCCTTCTGCTCGACAACCGATATTCTGTTGCGGTGTCGGGGCAACCTCATACCGGTCCGGTAGTCCCACGCGTGCGCGTCACCAACCTCGCCAACGTGCTCACGCTGCTGCGGCTGGTGCTGGTTCCGGTGTTTCTGCTCGTGCTGTTCGCCGGTAACGGCCACGAAACCGTCAGCCGCATCGCCGCTTTCGTGGTTTTCGCGGTTGCCGTCATCACCGACAAAGTCGACGGCGCGCTGGCGCGTAATTACGGCATGGTGACCGAATTCGGCACGATGGCAGACCCGATCGCGGACAAGACGCTCATCGGCGCGGCGTTGATCGGGTTGTCGATGCTCGGTGACCTGCCGTGGTGGGTGACGGTGGTGATTCTGGCCCGCGAGGTCGGGATCACCGTGTTGCGGTTTGTTGTGCTGCGCCGCGGGGTCATCCCGGCCAGTCGCGGGGGCAAACTCAAAACCCTCGTGCAGGCGGTGGCGATCGGATTGTTCGTGCTGCCGCTGTCGGGATCGTGGCTGGTGGTGGCGTCGGCCGTGATGGCGGTCGCGATCGTGTTGACCCTGGTCACAGGCGTGGATTACGTCGTGTCCGCCGTAAGGGATGTCCGTGGACGACCCGCTGCTGACTGACGACGCCCGCGGGCTGGTAGCGGATCTGACGGTCCGCAACCAAAGCATCGCCACCGCCGAGTCGCTGACCGCGGGACTGCTCGCCGCCACCATCGCGGGGGTGGCCGGCGCCAGCGAGGTGTTGCGCGGCGGGCTGATCACCTACACCGAACACACCAAGGTGCTGCTGGCCGGAGTTGCGCCGGAGATTCTCGACGAGGTCGGCCCGGTGGCCGCACCGACCGCCCGGGCGCTGGCCGTCGGCGCGCGCCAACGCTGCGAGGCCACCTGGGGCGTCGGCTTGACCGGCGTGGCCGGACCCGAGCCGCACGGCGGGCATGAGGTGGGCACGGTGTTCATGGGCCTGGCCGGGCCCGAAGACCACTCAGTCACCGAGGTGGTTGAGCTGCAGTTCAGCGGGACACGCTGGGATATCCGCATCGCGGCGGTGCGCGAGTCGATCAGCAGGCTGCGAGCGCTGGTCGCGGCCGCGTGACCGCCCGGCGACGATGCGGGCAGCGAAGCGGCCTGAGGTGGGGGTACCTCCCAGCCGCGAAGCGGCTAGCGGGCGAGCCGGGCAATCAGAGAGCGCAATCAGATCCAGCCGGGAACCAATGGCGGCGCGGCGGGCGTTGACCTAAAGAACAATCTCAGCTGAGCGGACTGAAGGAGAGCGCGATGCCGTCATTGCTGCGCGAGGTCCTCGGCGACGTGCTGCGTCGCGCGCGAACCAAACAAGGCCGCACCTTGCGTGAAGTATCAGATGCTGCGCGGGTCAGCCTGGGGTATCTGTCCGAGGTGGAGCGCGGTCGCAAGGAGGCATCCAGCGAGCTGCTGAGCGCGATCTGCGCCGCGTTGGATGTGCCCCTGTCACAGCTGCTTATCGAGGCCGGTGCGCAACTGGCGCGTCGCGAGCACGCGGTCGTTTCGGCCAGCGCGGCCAATATCGACGCCAGCACGAAGGTCGTCATTCCACCGGTTGTGTCGCTGGCAATCGCCTAGCCGCGAGGCAAGGGTGTGGCAATCGGCGTGGAACCGATAAATTGAGCCCTAGGACGAGTGCAGGCATCGACACACGAAGGCGGAGCTAATCCATGGCCAATCCGTTCGTCAAAGCGTGGAAGTACGTCATGGCGCTGTTCAACGCGAAGATCGACGAGCACGCCGACCCCAAAGTGCAGATCCAGCAGGCGATCGAGGAAGCGCAGCGTCAACACCAGGCGCTGACCCAGCAAGCCGCGCAAGTGAACGGCAACCAGCGCCAACTCGAGATGCGGCTGAACCGGCAGCTGGCTGACATCGAAAAGCTTCAGGTGAACGTGCGGCAGGCGGTGACCCTGGCCGACCAGGCCACCGCGGCGGGAGACACCGCTAAGGCCACCGAGTACAACAACGCCGCCGAGGCTTTTGCGGCGCAGTTGGTGACCGCCGAGCAGAGCGTGGAAGATCTCAAGGGGTTGCACGACCAGGCGCTTGGCGCGGCGGCGCAGGCCAAGAAGGCCGTCGAGCAAAACGCGATGGTGCTGCAGCAGAAGATCGCCGAGCGCACCAAGCTGCTCAGCCAGCTCGAGCAGGCCAAGATGCAAGAGCAGGTCAGCCAGTCGCTTCGGTCGATGAGCGAGATCGCCGCTCCGGGAACCACCCCGAGCCTCGACGAGGTGCGCGACAAGATCGAGCGCCGCTACGCCAACGCGATGGGTGAGGCCGAGTTGGCGCAGAACTCGGTTCAGGGCCGCATGCTCGAGGTCCAGCAGGCCACCGTCGAGATGGCCGGCCACTCGCGGCTGGAGCAGATCCGCGCATCGATGCGCGGCGAGGCTTTGCCAGCCGGGGGAGCGGCGAGCACCCCGGCGGCCGCTCCGGGCACCCCGGCGGCCGCGCCTAACGCCGTCCCGACCGAGAAGCCCATCGGCCAGCAATAGGCGAGCGGAGCGAAATGGCGGTTGATTCCGGTCGCAGTGGGGTGTGGCGGACATTGCTGCTGCGCGGTCTCGACACGGCCAGCGACTTTTCCGAGTTGGTGGCGCAGAAGATCAGCGCTGCCATCGATCCGCGGGAAAGGCTGCTGCGCCGACGCCGCCGTGCGCTGCGGTGGGGTCTGATATTCAGCGCCGGCTGTGTGTTCTGGGGTGTGGTGACGGCCATCCTGGCGGCCTGGGGCTGGTTCGCACTGCTGCTGGAGATCACCGGCGGGGTCGCGGTGGTGCAGGCGATGATCGCGACGCTGCTGCTGATTCGCTATCGGTGGCTGCGAGCAGAACCGCTACCGGCGCAGCGGCCGACCAACAGCCGACGACTGCCACCGCCGAGTTCGGCGGCACGATCGGCGATGTTCGCGCTGGGAGCCTCCGAGCGAGGATTTTTCTCGCTGCTCGGGATCATGGAGCGAGGCAACATGTTGCCCGCCACCGAGATTCGTGATCTGACGGCGGCGGCCAACAAGAGCTCGGCTGCCATGGCGGCAACAGCCGCCGAGGTGGTGTCGATGGAGCGCGCGGCCAACGGCACCCCGCAGTCACGGTCGTACCTGGTGCCCACCATCAACGCGTTCACTGCGCAGTTGAGTGCGGGCGTACGTCAGTACAACGAAATGGTGACTGCCGCAGCGCAATTGGTCTCTTCGGCGAACGGGGATGGTGGCGCCGCATTGGTCGCGTCACGACAGCGCTACCGTGACGAGCTTGCCGGTGCCACCGATCGTCTGGTCGGCTGGTCGCAAGCCTTCGACGAACTCGGCGGGCTACCCCGCCGGGCGTAGAGCTCAGATGTCCTGGCCGTGGCTGGTCGACTCGTCCCTGGGGCCGTAGCGCTCGATATAGGCCCTCCGCATTTGCTCGTCGCGCTTGCTACGGCGCTCGTCGACCAGATCCGGGTTCAGACCGTGCACTTGCAGCATGTGCCGGCGCCACACCTTGTTCAGCGCGTGTGAGAAGTACACGAACGGAATCAGGATCGGCAGCGTCATGCTCAGGTGGACCTCGAGCGTCGTCGGGATCAGCCAGAACGGGGCGAGCACCAGCACCGCCGGAACAGCGACCCGTCGCATCATCCGGCCCGTCGCGCCTTTACTGGTCAGATCGTTGCGCACCCAGTCCCGCATCGAGTCAGGTAGCTGCCCGCCGCAGCAGTACCGGATGAACTGAAGTGCGTTGGGTCGTACGCCGTTTTCGGACATCGGAGTTAGAACGACGTCCGCAGCGCCGGCACCACCAGGCCCGCGAGGCCGCGCAGGGTTGCCTTGAACATGTCGAAGAAGTCGAAATAGTCGCGCCATAGCGTGATCTCGCCGTCATGGACCTCGAACACGCCGCAGACCCAGAACTGCAGCCGGAGCGGGCCGAAGATGAGCGCGTCGGTGCGTTCGGTGAGCACAGCGGCGCCGTCGGCGGCGATCCGATGGATCTTCACCTCGAACGCGCTGGCACCGCCCAGCGAGCTGAACAGCTTCATCGCTCTCTTGCGGCCATGGATCGTCGGTAAGCCGACGTTCTGGTACACCAGATCCTCGGCCAGTAGTGGGCCGGCCGCATCGAGGTCTGAGTCCCGCAGTGCATAAAGGAACCGTTCGACTGTGTGGGCGTTCTCAACCGTTGTCTGCTCGCTCATACAGCCCAGAGTAGAACTCGCCGGCTGTGGCAGGGTAGGGCGATGCGCGTCGCCGTGGTCGCCGGACCAGACCCCGGACACTCGTTTCCGGCCATCGCGCTGTGCCGGCTTTTCTCGGCAGCCGGCGACACACCGACCCTGCTCACCGGCACCGAATGGCTCGGCACCGCCCGCGCCGCCGGCGTCGCCGCCGTCGAACTAGCGGGGCTCGACCCCACGGCGGAGGACGACGACCGTGACGCCGGCGCCAAGATCCACCGGCGCGCCGCGCGGATGGCCGTGCTCAACCTTCCGCGGTTACGGGAGCTCGCGCCCGACCTCGTGGTGTCGGATGTCATCACGGCCTGCGGCGGGATGTCCGCCGAGCTGCTGGGCATCCCGTGGATCGAACTGAACCCGCATCCGCTGTACCTGCCGTCAAAAGGCCTGCCGCCCGTGGGTAGCGGGCTCGCGCCCGGCACCGGCGTCAAGGGCCGGTTGCGAGACGCCGCGATGCGGGCGCTGACCGCGCGATCCTGGCGCGCCGGTATGCGTCAGCGTGCGGAGGTCCGCGCCGAAATCGGTTTGCCTGCAACTGATCCCGGTCCGCTGCGCCGACTGATCGCCACGCTGCCCGCCCTGGAGGTCCCGCGGCCGGACTGGCCGGCCGAGGCCGTCCTGGTGGGTCCGCTGCATTTCGAGCCGACTGAGCAACGGCTGCCGATCCCACCGGGTTCCGGGCCGGTCGTGGTTGTCGCGCCGTCGACGGCGTTGACCGGGACGCAGGGGATGGCCCAGACCGCCCTGGACTGCCTGGTACCCGGAACCGGTTTGCCCGTCGGCGCACGGGTGGTGGTGTCGCGCCTGAACGGTCCGGATCTGACGGTGCCGTCGTGGGCGGTGGCCGGGCTGGGACGCCAAGACGAACTGCTGACGGATGCCGATCTGGTGATCTGTGGCGGCGGGCACGGAATGGTGGCCAAGACGCTACTGGCCGGTGTGCCGCTGGTGATAGTTCCCGGCGGCGGGGATCAGTGGGAGATCGCCAACCGGGTGGTGCGCCAGGGCAGCGGGCGGCTGATTCGGCCGTTGACGGCCGAGGCACTGGTCAGGGCTGTCGGTCAGGTGCTCTCTACGCCTACCTACCGCCAGGCTGCCCAGCATGCCGCGGCCGGCGTCACCGATGTCGCCGATCCGGTACAGGTGTGCCACGACGCGCTCGCGCACGCTGGGTAACTTGGTCGGCGTGCGCCTGACGGAGTTTCACGAGCGAGTCACCCTGCGTTTCGGCGCCACGTACGGCGCCTCGGTGCTGTCCGATCACGTGCTGACCGGCTTCGATGGGCGCACCGGCGCACAGGCTATCGAGGACGGCGCAGACCCGCGCGACGTGTGGCGGGCGCTGTGCGTCGACTTCGACGTCCCCCGCGAGCAGTGGTGAAGTAAGCACGGCCCCGAAGCTGGTCAACGGCCACATCCTGTGCGCGAACCTCATACACGTGTATTACGTGTATGAGGTACTCAATGGTGTGCAATCGAATGCGGAGGCTGGCATGAATGCTGCGACTTATCGTTTTCGGGCGATCCTGGCGGCTGTTCTGGCAGTGGTGGGCCTCGCCGCGACGGTGTTCCTCGTTCGATCTCCCGTGATGCCGCCCGCCAGCGCGGCGAGCGCAATTCCGGCACCTGCGGTCGACGAACCGGCGACGGGGCGCCCCAACGCTGAGACCGCGGTCCTGGCCGGTGGCTGCTTCTGGGGTGTGCAGGGCGTTTACCAGCACGTCAAAGGGGTGAACGCGGCCGAGTCCGGGTACGCGGGAGGAGACGCGGCGACAGCCAATTACGAGGCAGTCACCACCGAGACCACCGGGCACGCCGAGTCCGTGCGCCTCACCTATGACCCGAGTCAGGTCACCTACGGCCAGCTTTTGCAGATCTTCTTCGCCGTCGTGCAAGATCCGACCGAACTCAACCGTCAGGGACCCGACGTGGGTCCTTCGTACCGTTCGGTGATCTTTGCTCAGAACGATACCCAACGGAAGATTGCGGATGCCTACATCGCCCAGCTGAATCAGGCGGGCGCGTTCCCCGCGCCGATCGTCACCAGCGTGTCATCGGCAGCCCCGTTCTTCCCCGCGGAGGCCTACCACCAGAACTTCTTCGATTTGAATCCGAACAATCCCTACATCGTCCAAAACGACTTGCCCAAGTTGGACGCGCTCAGGTCGACGTTCCCGAACCTATACCGCGGCTAGCCGGCACTTCTTCTCGCCGGACAACACGGCGCGCCTCCTTGTCATCGAACACATGTTCGCTAATGTGGTCGGTGTTCGACGGTCAGATGCTGGTCAGGGCGCTTGTCAGACCCTGCCTCTAGCGTCACGGCCAACCGACCGATACCGGTCGAGCGGAACACCGACTACACCGAGAGGTAGCACCATGACGCAAGCCCCTGACCGCGAGAAGGCTCTAGAACTGGCGATGGCCCAGATCGAGAAGAGTCACGGCAAAGGTGCGGTGATGCGCCTCGGCGACGAGGTGCGCCAACCCATCTCGGTCATCCCGACCGGGTCGATCGCACTGGACGTCGCCCTGGGCATCGGCGGCCTGCCCCGCGGCCGCGTCGTGGAGATCTACGGCCCGGAGTCCTCGGGTAAGACCACCGTCGCCCTGCACGCGGTGGCCAACGCCCAGGCCGCCGGCGGCATCGCGGCGTTCATTGACGCCGAGCACGCACTCGACCCCGAGTACGCCAAGAATCTGGGCGTCGACACCGACTCGCTGCTGGTGTCCCAGCCCGATACCGGTGAGCAGGCACTGGAGATCGCCGACATGCTGATCCGTTCCGGCGCGCTGGACATTCTGGTCATCGACTCGGTGGCCGCACTTGTGCCGCGGGCGGAAATCGAAGGTGAGATGGGCGACAGCCACGTCGGCCTGCAGGCCCGGCTGATGAGCCAGGCGCTGCGGAAAATAACTGGCGCACTGAGTAATTCGGGCACCACCGCAATCTTCATCAACCAGCTGCGCGAGAAGATCGGAGTGATGTTCGGATCACCCGAAACGACAACGGGCGGAAAGGCTTTGAAGTTCTACGCCTCCGTCCGACTGGATGTGCGCCGCATCGAAACGCTCAAGGACGGCACCGACGCGGTGGGCAACCGCACCCGGGTCAAGGTCGTCAAGAACAAGGTGTCACCGCCGTTCAAGCAGGCCGAGTTCGACATCCTCTACGGCAAGGGCATCAGCAAGGAAGGCTCGCTGATCGACATGGGCGTGGACCAGGGCTTCATCCGCAAGTCCGGGTCCTGGTTCACCTACGAGGGCGAGCAGCTGGGCCAGGGCAAGGAGAACGCCCGCAACTTCTTGCTGGAGAACGCCGACGTGGCCAACGAGATCGAGAAGAAGATCAAGGAAAAGCTCGGCATTGGCGCGGTGGTGACCGATGGCTTGACCGATGACAGCGTCTTGCCCGCCCCCGTCGATTTCTGAGCCGTCTCGCGAGGAGCTGGCGCGGGCGTTGTGCCTGCGCCTGCTCACCGCGCGGGCACGCACTCGCGCCGAGCTGGCCGGCCAGCTGGCAAAGCGCGGTTATCCCGATGACCTCAGCGCTCGGGTGCTGGACCGGCTGACCGAGGTCGGGTTGCTCGACGACGCCGACTTCGCCGAACAGTGGGTGCACTCCCGTCGGGCGAACGCGGGAAAAGGCAAGCGCGCATTGGCCGCTGAGTTGCACACCAAGGGAGTCGACAACGACGTGATCACCGCGGTGTTGAGTGGTATCGACGCCGGCGCCGAGCGCGATCGCGCCGAGCAGCTGGTGCAGACCAAGCTACGCCGCGAGAACCTCGACGATGATGCGAAGGTGAGTCGCAGGCTGGTGGCGATGCTGGCCCGCCGCGGCTACAGCCAGACAATGGCTTATGACGTGGTCAGTGTCGAGCTCGCCGCCGAACGGGAGCGCCGGCGCGTCTAGGCGCGCAGCAGACTGTCGAGGGCATTGATCATGACGTCGCGTCGAGAGCGGCCGTCGTGTTGGGCGGTGATCAGATTGCTCCCAACGAACAGCGAGAATGCGAGAAAGCTGCGCGCCTCGGCATCATCGTGATCACAGCCGATCTGCCGAAAAAGCTTACGCAGATACGCCATTCGCCGGTTATCGACACGGTTGAGTCGCTTCTTGACAGCGGGGTCGCGCCGGGCCCAGTCGCGAACCGCTAACTCGATCGCAAGCTCGCGTCCGGCGCGGACGTGACGGCCCGCCAGATAGAACAGGTGGCGCAACTTGGTGTGCGCGTCGTCTTGGGCGTTCTCGATCCGGCGGATGACGTCGTCGACCACCGCCTGCTCCCAGGTGTCGAGCATCCGTTCCACCAGCGCGTTGCGATCGGCGAATTCCCCATAGAAGCCGCCCTTAGTGACGCCAAGCGATGCGGCGAGCACCTCGACCCGGATGGCATCAGGGCCGCCCTCGGCCAGGGCGGCCAGTGCCGCATCGACCCAGGCCTCCGGCGGCGTCTTTCTGGCAGGCACAACATCGCATTATACGGCGGCGTATTGCTAAATCGGGTCAGCTCTGAGAGGCTTTATACGGTCGCGTATAAGGAGGTATCGTGAGGATCCCGAACGAGGTGCAGCTGTCGCAGCCATGGCGTATCCACAGTGTCGTCGAGGACTTCACCCTTGAGGATGTCTGGAGACTTCCCGCCGTCAGCGGGACGAAGGAGGATTTTGACAGCGTGGTCGACCTGGTCACCCGCTCCGATCCT
>Ga0210396_10002060_pt1 | contig 20761 bp, 17 predicted proteins | sample IncBWH17OmetaG_FD_155466 | JGI IMG/M metagenome (GOLD analysis project Ga0210396, IMG submission 155466) | Forest soil microbial communities from Barre Woods Harvard Forest LTER site, Petersham, Massachusetts, United States - Inc-BW-H-17-O ... | reverse complement strand
ACCGTCGCTCGGCCCACGCGGCCTTCTAAAAACTTCCCGCAAAGGTGTTGGCGAAGCGCAACTCCTTGTCCACGGCCGCTCCTCTCACGCGGGCCTCGCTCCAGAAAAAGGCATTAACGCCATCCACGAGCTAGCCGCGCAAATTGCTCACATTGAAGAGTGGAATAATCTTCGTCAAGGCGTCACCGTCAACGCCGACATCGTCTCCGGCGGTACCCGCACCAATGTCATCGCCGAATCCGCGCAGGCCACGCTCGATCTTCGCGCTTGGCGCGCCGCCGACATGCATTCCCTCGAAAAGCGCCTGCGCTCCCTCAAGCCCATACATCGTGGCGCCAAACTACTAATCACCGGCGGCTTCGATCGCCCTCCGCTCGAACGCAAACACAGCGCGCAACTTTTCGCTAATGCAAAGTCTCTCGCATCACAAATGGGTTTTAAACTCGACGAAGCCGCAGCCGGCGGCGGCTCCGATGGCAATTTCACCGCTGCGCTAGGAATCCCCACTCTCGATGGACTAGGCGCAGTCGGCGACGGCGCCCACGCCACTCACGAACACATCCTAACCAAATCTTTACCAGAGCGCGCCGCTCTTCTGGCCGCCTTACTAGCCTCTTCCTGAATTCTCCGCGTCCTCTGCGGACTTCAGGTCCTCTGTGGTAATGCTTTCCGCTTGTAGTTCATTCCTTCCGCTCTTACTTCCCATATCTCTTCTTCAAGTACCCCACCGTCGCCGCCATCAATTCCCCATAATCATCTCGCACCATTTCATGCAGCGCCTCTTCCGTTGTACTTCCCGCCCCTACCCGATCCATAATTCGTTCCATATCTGTCATTCCCTGCGTTTCCACTATGTACTCCACATTCGCCAACCCCCACGCATATGCGTAGTGCACCACCTCGTCCGGCAACCCCATCCACGACCCTTCCAATTTTCCGAGCGATGCCGCTCGCCCTTGGTCGTAAATCTGCACCAATACACCGGCGTTCTCGTCGCTTCGTTTCCCCTCCATCCATTGCGCTAACCCTTCCTGCATCCATGTTGGCGCACGTCCGTGCGTCTTCTGCTGCACAAAACTGTGCGTCAATTCATGCCGCAGCACACGCGACAGTTCCGCGTTTACTCCCGTCAATCCTTGGACCGGTACGCGAATCCTTCCATCATTCAGCGCCCCTACCCACTTCGGCGCCCGCGTAATATCGGAAAACGCATCCTGCGTGTATAGCACCACGCCAATCGGTTCCGGCGGTGTGTAGTTCAGCTCCGATTCAATTTGGCTAAAATGTCCTTCCAACGTGCGTAAAACCTCGCGCGCCAGCGCCGGTTCCGCCGCGCCACTGTATTTCAACTGAAAGTGCGTGCTCTCATTCTCCCGGTAACTCTCTTCTTCTTGCTTGTCCCGCTCCGCTTTCGCCAGTGCCGCTTGCACTTCGCCATCCGGTCGCAACTCCAGAGCCTTCCGCCATTCAATCACCGCCAGATCCGGCCGGTTCATTCCGTAATAAGCCCAGCCCGCCAGTTTGTACACGTCCGCATTCTTCGGCGCGATTCGTTTCGCCTTATCCAAATAGGCCAGCGACTCCTTAAATTCGCTTTGCCGCAGATACATGTATGACAGATCCACCAGCAACACTGCATTGTCGGGCAGATATCCAAGCGCGGCCCGCTCTTCATTCATCGCCCGCGCCATTTCCCCAAGGGACACTTCAAACTGAGCCGCCGCATGGTGCGCTAATCCCGCGCGCTCGTTTCCCCCCGCAACACCGCTTCTCGCTTCGCCCTCCACTTTCGCAATGTACTCGCGATCGATCGCCCCATCGTGTACCGCATTTTTGTCCATCTCCGCGGCCGCCGCCGTAGGCTCCTTCACCGGAGGCCCTATCCCTAAATTCGCCGCCGCCGCTGCTGGAGACTCCATACCCGGCATCAAGCCGCCCTTTTCAATGTGATCAACAATCGATTTGGGAATCGTCAGTTGTCCCGCCGCCGTCTCATACCTGACCTTGTTCCCTTCTTCCACCACGCTATACGCCAAAATCTGCCGGCCGTTTTTCAACACGATTTTGTCCGCCAGTGCTCGCGCCGGCACACTCGCACACACGATTGCCGCGACCATCGACCACACCCACCACCCACTCCTCTTCATCAAACGTTGTACGCGCATCGTTTCATCTTACGCCCCAAAACTTTCCTGACTGACGCGCCCTTGTCCCCGCATGCCGAATGTGACTACACTTCTTCTCCTATGAGGGCCCGCCTGGTTTTCCTTACTTTGCTTCTCCTCCTTCCCGCTGTCTCTTCTTCCAGCGATCCTTCTCCCCACGAGCTCTTGGCTTCTCTCACTGCACTTCAACTCGACTCCCAGACCGTCTACCGTATAGCGCCCAAGGATCGCATCGAACTCCGCCGTTCCGACTCCGTCCTTACATTTGAAGAAGGCAGGTTAGCCTTCTATCAACCTTTTGAGGGACATATCACTGGCTTCGTTTTCTCTGGACTTGGCCATGCACTCGCCCTGCCCCGCGATCCCTCTGAAAAGCAACAAATGGCTCGTTTTCTCGGCTCTCCGGTGCTCGACCAGCAATTTGTTTCCGCCTACGTTCGTTTTACAGACGACACCGCGCAGGACCTGCTCGCCCAGTTCAAATCGGCTGAGCTCCAGCCTGCACCTGACCCCGCATTTACCGAGCTGTGGCACAATCACCTGCAACGCCTCAATCCTTCTCATTCCTTGCGCATCCTTTTCGAAAAATATTCGGCCACTCCCCGTCACTTTTTCCACGCTGGCATTGACGGCCTGACCACCGGCCCATTTGACGTCCTGCTCGACGACATGCGTGACGAAAATTTCCTTCTCGGTCAGCCTCGCGTCATCAACAAAGTCACCTATTACGACGTCTGGACCTCCTACGCCACAGCCGCCTTCGCTCCTCCCAAAATTCAATTCGACGCGCTCCACTACCACATCGACACTACCATTCGTCCTGACAACAGTCTCGATGCCGATACCTCCGTCGATTTCCGCGCACTCACTGGCGGCGAACATATCCTGTTCATTCAGCTTGCTCGCGCACTGAAAGTCGAATCCGTTTCCTTGTCCAATGGCGAGTCTCTTCCCTTTTTTCAGAATGAAGGCATCACGAATCAAGATCTCCGCGCTAAAGGTAATGATTCACTTTGTATTTTTCTCCCCGAAGCGCCTCAGGCAGGTCAGCTCTTCTCTCTGCGCTTCAAATATCGCGGCGATGTCATAGAGAACGCCGGCAACAATGTTCTCTACGTGGGCTCACGCGAGAGCTGGTATCCCCATTTCGGCGATGCTTCCGAGTTCGCCCTGTACGACATGACGCTTCGCTGGCCCAAGCATCTCCGCCTAGTCGCCACAGGTAGCAAACTGGATGAACAGGACGCAGGCGATTCGTTTGTTGGCCACTGGAAGACCGATCAGCCGGTTCCCGAAGCTGGCTTCAATCTTGGCGAGTACGTCACCTCGTCCATCGTCTCTGAAAATCGCACCATCGATGTCTACGCCAATCATCAGCTCGAAGAGGCCGTTCTCGATCGGCTTCGTCGCTTCGCTCCTGCCTTCGATCCCTCTATCAGGCTTCCAATAGGAGACCGCACTTACCACATGGACTCGTCACCCATGCCGCCAAATCCTGCCGACGCTCTGAAAGCCCTGGCGAAAGAGATTGACGCTTCGGTCCGTTTTTACGAACGTTTCAGCGGTCCATTTCCCTTCAAACATCTCGGCGTTTCGCAAATTCCCGGCACTTTCGGGCAAGGCTGGCCAGGATTGGTTTATCTCTCCACATTTTCCTTCATGCCGCAGGAAGCTCAGGAGCGCGCCGGGCTCACCGCCAGCGGTCAACAACTCTTCACCGATATCGTTCCGGTTCACGAAGTCGCTCATCAGTGGTGGGGCAATGTAGTTGGCTGGTCCAGCTATCGCGATCAATGGATCGACGAGTCCATTTCCGCGTATCTCGCTATTCTCTTTGCCGATTCGCAGAAAAATCCCGATCGCACTCTGCACCTTTGGCTCGAACGCCACCGTCAGCGCCTCCTCACCAAAATCATCAATGAAGATCTTTCGCCCGCTGATGTAGGCCCGCTGATCATGGGCAGCCGCCTCTCCTCTTCCAAATCCCCAGACGCGTACGACGCCGTCATCTATTCCAAAGGCGCGTGGGTTATTCACATGATTCGTGAAATGCTTCGCCAGCCCGGCGCCACCAATCCCGACGCTCGTTTCATCGCGCTTCTGCACACACTCGTTACCAAATACTCCGCGAAGGCGCTCTCAACTCCTGATTTTCAACGTGAAGTGGAAGCCGTGATGACTCCCGCAATGGATCTTGAAGGCGGACGTTCCATGGAATGGTTCTTCGAACAATACGTCCGCGGCGCTGGTGTTCCGCGATACAAAGTAGAATTTACTTCGCGTCACACCGACAAAGGCTTTCAAATTCGAGGTAAATTACTGCAATCAGGTGTACCACATTCCTTTATTGCTCCCGTTCCGCTTTATGCGGCTACCGCGCCTGGGCGTACCGTTCTGCTGGGCACGGTAGTCAGTTCCGGCGATGAAACACCGTTTACCTTTCGCGCCGATGTCGCTCCACACAAGATCCTAATCGACCCGCGCCTCACTTTGCTCTGTGTGTCGGAATAATTCGTATTTAGTTTGCAATCAATACCGATAGGGAGTGGGCAAACTCTACTTTTTGTTTAGCAACTTCTCTTCGAGCAACGGGCTGTTTAGGTTCAACTCCGCTTTGCCGCCTTCTCCAAGGACATACGGGTATCCCGCGGAATCAAGCGGTTGCCCGCGCAATAATCCTGCCTGCACTAATTCACTCATTCGTGTCGCGCGATGCCCGGTCTTCTTTTCGTACTCGTTGGCTAGCCTGTCTATCTCCCGGATATCCAGGTCCGTCTTCAGTAGCCGCAAATGCAGTTCCGCGTTCTTTTTTATGTCCGGATCTTTTGTGGAGTTCAGTACTTCCATCCACAACGCGTACGAAGTTTCCGGTGTTTCTCCATCCGCGGCAATCTTCGCCGCCATCACTTTCATCCAGATCATCGCGTGCGGATTTTTACTACCTTCCGCAAACGCCGCCGCCGCCTTCGGATAATCCTTGGCGTCAAAATAGTAGACGTTCCCCAAATCCTGATAGAGATGCCACTCGTCCGGATACTCCTTCAAACCACGTTCCAGAAGTTTCACCGCCAAATCCGGCCGGCCCGCGCCTCGCGGTGGAGCATCACTCAGAAAGGTCGATCCAAAGCGGTAAGCGACCAGCAATTTCGGATCGAGTGTCGTCGCCGCATCCAGCAGGGGCCACAACAATTGCAGCTTCATGTCCCTTTCGTGGTGTTTTTCGCCGTAATATTGCACCGCCCTCGTCCAGTAAACCGCGCCTAACAGCGGCGCATATTCCAGGCTCAGGGCCTTAATCAACTTTGGCGATTGCACCAGCATTTCGTCGCGCTCTTCATGGATCGCCTTGCGTTGCACGTCCAGGCGTTCTTGCAGATGCCACGCCGCAGCGAGGCCGAGCAATACCGTTGCTGCAACGCTTATTCCTGCCAACAATTCCTTTTTCATTTCAAATTCCGCCGCGAAAAAATGGCTGCCGCGCCCGTCAACACAACCGCGCAGTACACCAGCGCGTACAACGTGGCGTTCAAGATCAGCGCCCCCGGTACTACGCCCCCATGCGCCACCGTTCCCATCACATTGAAATTCTCAAAGTTCGGCAGTAAGTAGGAAATGCCGCGTAACATTTTCATTGTCGATGCATTCAAATCGACCACTGTCATCGTTCGCAGATTCTGCGCGAACACCCCAGCTACATAAATGCCCGCGCTGAACAGAATCGCCAGAAAAGGTGTCGTGAAGCACGAAAAAAGGAGTGCCAACCCCACAATCAATGCCAGTTTCAGTAAAATCAGGTACACCGCAGCCAGAATGTACACATCACTCTTCTCAAACGAATGCTTCACTGTCCAAAGCGCCAGATACAGTCCCGCCGCCATTGCCGCCGTGTTTACGGTCAGCGTCATCACCAGGCCAAAAAATTTGCCCAGCAGAAATTCCCAGCGTTTCACAGGCTTGGCTAGCAATGCGTATAGCGTTCGCTTATCCATCTCCTTGGATACCAGTCCCACGCCGATGAATATCGCGATGAATAACCCCACCACGGAAATTGCCGTCAGCCCCAAGCTCACAATCACACTGGCCTCAATCCCGATGGAGATTTGCCCCACCAGAATCGCCGCGCCCATCATCAGCAATGCAAAAAACACCAGGTTGTACAGCACCCGGTCCCGAACTGCCTCCCGAAACGTGTTCGTCGCTACCGTCAGTACATTCTTCATTTTCCGCTCACGTCGATCGCATTGGCCTGTGCTCGATCCGCCTCTACCAGGTTCATGAAGAATTCTTCCAATGTCGGTTTGATCTGCGCCACAGACAAAATCCGCGCTCCTGCTGCTTTCAGTTCGTCAAGCGCACCATACAGTTCGCTTTCTGGCACCTGGACCCGGTAACGTTCCCCAGTCTTCATCGCGCGCGAAAATAGCTGCGTATTCTTCGCCTCACCGTGTAGCTCAAACAAAATCTCCATCCCCTGCGTCTGTATGCCCACCATTTCTCCCGGCGTGCCCACTCCACGCAACTTCCCGCCGACGATCACGCCCACGCGGTCACACAGCATCTCCGCGTCGGTCAAAATATGCGTCGAAAACAGCACCGTCTTTCCTGCTCTCTTCAATTCCAAAATAATGTCGCGTACCTCTCGACGCCCCAGCGGATCGAGACCGGACATTGGCTCATCCAGCACCACCACTTCCGGATCGTGCAGAATGGCCTGCGCCAGTCCCACTCGTTGCAGCATTCCCTTCGAATACTTACGCAACTGGATCTTCTTCGCCGTTTCCAGCCCCACTTTCTTGAGTATTTTCGCGACGCGCTCGTGCCGATCGGCCGCTGTCATCTGGTGGAATCGCGCAAAATATTCCAGTACTTCGGTTGCCGTCAGGTAATCGTAGAAATATGGCTGCTCCGGCAGATACCCGATCCGCTCGTGCATCCGTACGTCGTCAATCGATTTGCCAAGGATTCGCGCCGTTCCGCTGGTCGGAAATATCAGCCGCATTAGCAGCTTGATCGTAGTGGACTTGCCCGCCCCGTTCGGCCCCAGAAATCCGAACACTTCGCCGGTTTCTACCTGCATGGTGAGGTTTTCCAACGACCGCTTCTTCTTCAAATTCAAGAATCCAAAGGGATATTCCTTCGATAAACCGTCGATCTCAATAGCCGGTGTACTCATACCCATATTTTTTCTAAAGCTCCGTCATGCCGTCAATCGATCGCAAGTTCTTTTGTGCACTGGATTGCAACTCTATCCCAAGCACACCTCAACCGCTCGCACCTTAAGCACACGATTTCCATGCTAGGAAACTTCAGACGGGTCTAGAAGAGCCGATGGCGTGATTACGAGGGCTGACCTGAGGTGAGTCCCTTTAGTATGTTTTGCAGCGAGGCGGAATCGGGAACTTGCCCGTTGGGCGTCAGCTTGTCGATCAGATGGGGCAACAGACTCGTCATAGCGCTTGCAAGTTGCGAGGGATCGATCCCGGCCTTCTGTGCGGCGGCCTGTAATGCGGGACTGTGCAGCACGTTTTCCAGTTCACTGGCCGAAACGGGAAGATTCTGGCCATTGCTTAGCCAAGAACTGAACACGCCGCCGAGTCCGCCTTGTTGAAACATCTTCTGCAGGCCAGCAATCCCACCAACCTGCGGACTGTTTACATAGTCCAAGATAGCGGAAAGGGCCGTTGCGTGCTGCTGTGGTTGGACACCTCGTACGTTGCCGCCCGCCATCGACAGCACTTCGCTGAGTAATCCCATGGAGTTTGCTTTCTCCTCAAAAAAGTGGAGCGGCGTCACACCGGCCGCCGCTCCTCAAGCCCTTTACAGCAAAAGCAAATATGCGAGTTACTTCTGTTTGGCGATGATCATGTCCTTGATCTTGTTGTACGTAGCCTGCGGAATGACCTTCTTCTTTACCAAGTCGGTCTTTTTGGCGTACGGACGACCATCAATAATTTTCTGCGAGTACGCGGCGCCGATGCCTGGCAGGGCGTCGAGTTGATCCTTAGTAGCAGAATTAATGTCCAAAAGGTCGGTGGAGGCCGGAGCCGACTTGGTAGCTGTGGACTTCGATGCGCCGCTGGTGCTGCTGGTCTGCGCTCGGGCTACGCCAACGCTCAACATCAGAACAAATGCCACCAGAAGGATCCTGCTCAGATTTTTGTTCATTCCTATTCTCCTTGAAGAAAGTTAATTGCTAAAAACCCGGGCGGGAAGTTGAAAGCTACTCTTTTTCCGCGACGCGATACCCAGCCTTCTGGGCGTCCGCCTCCGTCATGTACTTCCCTTGCTTGGTCTTGCCGTACCAACGCGTGCCGGGCTTGTGATACACGCCGGAATCGGTATTCACCCACACCATGCCGGTGCTATTGGCAGGCGGAGTCTGTTGGGCAGTCGCAGACTTGGTGCTGGTTGATTTGGCTGGCGGAGCGGAGGAAGTTGGAGTCGCGGCTGGCGCCGGAGCCGCAGCAGGAGCAGGCGTTGATGCGGCTGTCTTTGTTGCCGGAACTGGCGCTGGAGGGGCTGTTGTCGAAGCGCTCGGAGCGGCAGACGCATTAGGCGCGGACGCTGGCGGAGTGGCGCCCGTATCCGTCGTAGTGGACTTCTTGGAGTGAGATTTCTTCGCGGTGGTGGAAGAATCAGCCGTCGCAGCCGTCCCGGTGGACGACGCGGCAGGCCCACTGGAGTTAGCTGTGGGAGCCTGATCTGCCGTAGCAGTCTTCTTAGACTTGCCGGACTTCTTTGTGCTTGCCGTTGCGTCGGAAGTGGTGGGTTGATCCGGAGCAGCAGCAGCGGTCGAATCGGCCGACTTCGTAGACTTGGACTTTTTCTTTGAGGTCGTCGTCGCGGTGGAGTCCGCGGGAGGAGTCTGTGATTGACCGGAAGCGTCGGTGGCCGACGTCTTGCTCTTGCTGGACTTCTTGGTGGTAGAAGAATCGGAAGTCGACGTGGTGTCGTCCGCGGTGGTGGACTTTTTCTTTTTCTTTGACTTAGTAGTGCTCGTGTCGCTCTGGTCCGCAGGCGGCTGGGTCGACGGCTGTTGCGCAGTAGATTGGGTCGCTGGCAGCGCAGACGCCGCGCACAGGCTAACGCCACCAGCGAGCAAGAACAAAGCAGCAAGCAAAGCTACTTGAGGCCGCATATAGGTACGACGTTTCATTTTGAGTGAATCCTTTCGCTCAGAACTGTTCAAGTCACCGGCAGCACCTAGTAATGGGCAGGGGCGGAGTGCGGGGACCGACGAGTGCTCGCGGTCTCTGCGTTGGAATGGCGAATGATGTAAGAGAAAACAAGGGATGTCAAGTTTGAATAGGCCGAGCCCGTGAGGCCTTGCCAGCCGTTTCCATAAGGCAATATCCCCTCAACCTCGCCAAATTTGGCGGCCTTTGGTGAATAGCGACCTAGATGTTATCCGGCCAGTTCGGACTGATGGGTTGTGGAGTTGCCATCCGTCGGCATCGCTCGGAATTCGGTTCGAACTCTGGGCAAAGACTGAGGATAGTTTTCGCGTAAATACTCGATAAGCTTCTCGCGGACATGGCAGCGCAAATCCCAGCAGGCGCTGGAGTCGTGCGCATCAATCAGGGCGCGCAGTTGGATTCCATTGGCGGTGGCATCCGTGACCTGCAGCACGCACACCTGGCCCCTCCACAGGCGCGAGGAGCCTACTATGCGGCGAAGCTCCTTCCGAAGCTCGTCCACCGGAACGGTGTAATCCACTTGAAGGAATACTGAGCCAAGGAGCTCGGCGCTACTTCGTGTCCAGTTCTGGAAGGGATGCTCCAGAAAATAGGAAAGCGGGAGAACCAGCCGTCGCAGATCCCATATCCGCACAACCACATACGTGGTCCCAATTTCTTCAATCCAGCCCCATTCGCCTTCCACCACCACCGCATCTTCCAGGCGAATTGGTTGCGTGAAGGCGATCTGCACTCCAGCGATCAGATTCGATAGGGTGCTCTTCATTGCGGTGCCGATCACCAGGCCAGCCAGACCCGCCGACGCCAACAAGCTGATGCCGATATGCTTGATCGCAGGAAAGGTCATCAACATGATAGACAGCGTGACGATCGCGACCAGCACCACCACGATGCGGTGCAGCATCAGAATCTGCGTTTGCGTCCGGCGCGCCGCGAGATTGTCTTCGACATCAAGCCGATACCGCGAAGACATCAGATCGAAGATCACCGCGCTAAACAGGATGACCATCCAGCCGAAGGAACCGATTAGCCCCAGGCCCACGATACGTTGGAACGGACCAAGAATATCAGCCGGTATACTCGCCAGCGGGAGTGCCACGAGTACCGCGAGCAGCGGCAAGATGAAATAGGCTGGGGTGCGGCCATGGCGCACTAGCGATTGTGCGAACACGCTTTCGTGACCTCGCGCGACACGTTCCAGAGCTGAAAAGATGATCCAGTGGCTGGCAATGGCCAGCGCGACGGCAATGGTCAGTGTCCCGGTCGCCCACAGCCAGATGTGCCAAGCGTCGATGGGATGTTGCATATTGTGATCCTGCTGCGACTCGGCTCGCAAAGAGCGATGTCCACGGCGGAGGCAAACCTACCTTTATTTAGATGTGAGTTCCGGCTTGCCCGATGGTTGAAGATTTTCAGGGCAAAGGAAACTGCGGCTGGTGAGAACAATTCTACGCTAGTTGCGAGGAAGGGGCACGGTGCGTTCAGATATTGCAACAGACTGGTACTGATTAGAAACTTTTAAGTGACCGTAAACCTTACGCTGCATGGAAGATCCAAAGCGTCGGCTACTTCTTGGGTTCCAGCACAGCTGCGAGTCGCAATTCAAATCCAGGTTGAGAGACGACTTTGCGCGACCAATCGGCATAACCTGGCTTTTTGACTCGAATAGTATGTTTTCCGGACTTCAGCTTTAGGCCCACCGGAGTATTCGAGACGAGCGATCCGTCCAAATAGACTTCGGCTCCGTCTGGCGCAGACGTCAGCCACAAGGAATTGACAGAGTCTCGACTCTCTCCCGAAGGGCTAGTTGTTGCGACATCGACAGATTGCGATGACGTAGTCGGAGCTGTCAGGGATTGCGGCGAAGGCTCGCCCGCGGTGCGAGTTCTAAGCCCGGCGACAGCACTCTGCTCTTTTTCCCTAACGTCAACGGGTAGTCCTGTGACCGCCTGCAGGGATGAGAGCATAGATCGATAATTGGATTTATCGGCTTGCAGGAGTATTCCCTGTTTCAGGCCTTGATCGTCTGTGAAATCGATCCCAATCATGTGCTGTTTGGACTTGTGTAAGGCAACCATTGCGCCAAGAACAGGGGAGATCACACCGATTGCGATCCCCAAGCCAAGGCGGTGGGCGGCTTCCTGTCCGTAGCTGAGCGAGGTGGCTTGTTTTGAAGAGAACTTGATGAGTTGCCCGTTGTCCAGGGAAAGCGTGATTTCTGGGCTTACTATCAGTTGTTTCGGATTTCCTCCGGACTAATCTTGGAGGGTATAGTCCCGCCCTGATAGCGAACCCGATTGAAGGTAGTAGTTTGCGCGCTGCCATGAGCCGGACAACTGAGCGCAAGGAAGAGCACAGCGTTTACAAAATTCATGAGCCTCGGGGTTAGAACTAGGTTTGAGGGAACGAGGAACAGGTGCAGATCCCTCACGTACCCAGAGGGTACCACTTTTATGTCTAACCGAAAAGGTAATTGAGCGCTCTTAAGCACAAAATAGCCTGTCTCGAGAAATAACTCAGCGCAATTGGAAGGTGCGCTCAAAAAAGCAAGATTAAAGCCTCAAGCTATTTAGGTGAAGCGGCGGGGGCCCGCTTTTTCGCTTCATCTGCGCCGCTCTTACACGTGGCTTGAAGATTTCCTGGAGCTTGGGCGCACTGAGCAAAGGCCGTGGCCGCATCCGCATAGTGCCCGGAATTCTGATTCGCGACACCCAGTAAGTAAAAATTAGTGGGATCTTTGCCGGTGTCCAACTGCGCCGCTTGCTGCAGGTCCGGTATAGCCTCGGCGAACTTGCCTCTTTGCACGTCCACCAGTCCAAGTCCGCTGTGGGCCATGGCCAGCGCCTCATTTTTCGCATTGCTAAAGACGTCGTCGGCCACGCCCTCAGGTTTGGTCAATGTGGAAGCCACAGCCAGCGCCTCTTTACCGTACTTCTCGGCTTGATCCAACCTTTGCGCGGCGTCCGGCGTGGTGGGAGTGACACTTCGCGCCATGGTCTGGCTCAGGATCCCCATGGTGCGCATATCTTTGGGATTGAGCTGAATAGCGCTCGATCCAGCCGCAAGCCCTCTATCCGGATCGCCTGCTTGAATATAGAGAACCGTCAATTGCGAATACACCTGCGGGCGAAGCTGGCTATCTGGATATTTCTTCAGGAAGCTTTCACCGGACTTAATCTTCTTGGCGGATTGATCTGCAGGGATAGACACAAACGACTTGTACTCCGAGGATTCTTTGGAATCACGGACCGCCGCAGTGTTATCAACCGTCAAGGGAGAAGGATTAGAACCGAGCTTACTGTTATCCGGCGGAGTTGGCGAACCGCCACGCGACATAACTTGCCCGCTGGCGCTGTAGCTCAAAAGCGAACCACCTAGGGCCAGCAAGACCGCGGCGGCCCGGCACGTGGAATGGATTTTCATAAGTCCCCCAGTAAATGCTCTTAGCGAACTCCCACCATAGCGGGAACGGAGGCCTGGGTCTGTGACGTGTAATAAGACGGAAGTCGACGCAGAAATGTTTCTAAAGGGCGTAAGGCCCGCCGTAACCAGGATGGTGTTCGGACCTTAGGAGCGTCCGTGCCCGATAACGCAATGTCGCCCCTAGAGTATTTGAAGTGGAAGAGGAGGAATTTCAGTCGGCTGCGACTGCAGACCGGGCAGATTCGACAGATTCTGCCAAACCCCTGCGAACGGGCCCGAGCACGAAAGCTGGGACGTCACGCTCCGGTTCCAGTTGCAGATTGGCGGCTTTACGCGGGAATTCGCCTCGGCGGTCCAACAACAGCCCAGCCTCTTTTAAGAATTCGGCTGAGAAACCTAGATCCTCCGCGCGATCCACTCCCCAGAACCACAGTTTTTCCTCATTGCGCTGGAGGAAGTGCAGCGCGGTCTGGAGCTTCTTCATGGAACGGTCAAACGACGACGCCAGATAGAAGACCGACAGATTCCAAGCGTGGCGCGGGTATTGAACACGAATCCGCACGCAATACTTGCCGCCTTGATTCTTTTCTATGCTGCAACGATAGTCGTTGCGAACAGTGGAAGAACGACCCGCAATGATCTTACCCATAGAACGCCCTTAAGAGAGAATTTTGGAAACCGAAGGAGTAACGGAACTGCCTTACTGGTTGAGAAGACCACCATAAAGAACTTCCGATACCTAAATAGGCTAGCGGGCTGGGGCCCACAGGGCAATAGGGGTACGGTATTATTTTAACTAGCTTGTTTACTTATAGTTAGCTTAGCCCAGGCTTCCGAAGCCACGAAGCTTGTCAGGATAAAGCTTCAACGTGCCGTCCTTCTTCAAACGCTCCTCCAGAGCACTGCGGAAGGCGTCGAAGGCCAAAGCGCGCTTCTGTTGCAGCAAATTATCGGTCAGCGTCTTCTCTTGTTTCTGTAAATCGTCGGGATTCGGCTCGGTCTTCTCAGCAACCTGGTAGACCGTCCAGTTCTGCCCGATGGCTACCGGAGCCCCAACATCGCCTACCTTTAGTCCAAAGGCGGCGGAGAGCTGCTTACCGCTGCCCAAACCCGCAGCGGTGCCGCTACGAGCAAAAGCGTCGGAAGTTTTGGGATCAAGACCTAGAGACTTGGCTGCAACGTTGAATTTCTCGCCAGCTTTGACCCGCTTTTCGAGTTCGTCGGCCTTGGTCTCAGCCAATTGCGTCGATTTCTGTTGCTTCAGCGCGTCGACGACCTTGTCGCGCACTTCCTGCAGGGAAGCTTGATGCACCGGTACAGAGTCCTTGAGTGCGAGAACGACAAACCCGCGGTCGGTGTGAATCGGAAGGCTCAGTTCACCTTGACGCAGATGGAAAATCTCGTCTCTAGCTTGCTGGGAGTTGCCGAGTTCCAACAATGGCTCGGTTGCGGCCACAGGGCGCGTCTCACCTGTTGAGAGGTGATATTTCTGAGCCAGTTCGTCGAGGGTGACCTTATTCGACTGGCGAATGTCCGCGGAGAGCTCGTCGGCAGTATCCGCAGCTTCCTGGTCTGCCTTTTGTAGAAGCAGCGGCGTACGGATGGAATCCTTCACTTCGTCGAAGGGTTTGGTGTGAGCGGTCTCTTTGTCCAGCACCTTGATGATGTGGAAGCCATATTGGGTGCGGATCAAGTCCGAAATGTCGCCCTTGGGCAGGCTGAAAGCAGCCTTCTCAAATTCAGGCACGGTCTGCCCCTGTACAATCCAGCCCAGATCCCCGCCCTTAGCCTTCGAACCGGGGTCTTCCGAATACTTCTTGGCGAGATCCTCGAAGTTCGCGCCCTTCTTTTTGGTCTGGGCGAGGATGTCTTCTGCCTTCTTTTTGATTTCAGCGACTTCCGCATCGGTCTTGCCGACGGTCATCAGCAGGATGTGTTCCGGATGGACGCGATTGGGAACCTGATAGTCCTGAATATTCTTTTGGTATATAGCTTTCAGGTCGTCGTCCGTTACCTGGGTGGACTGCCGCAGCTTGTTCAGGTCAACCAATGCATAGCGAACCGACCGTTTCTCGGGAATCTGAAACTTCGACTTATTGGCCTCGAAGTACGTCTTGATTTCGTTTTCGTCGGGAGTGATTTTAGCCGCCAGGTCTTCCGGCTTGATAAGTACGTAGTCCAGCTTGACTTTCTCATTCTGCAGGCGGAACTCATCCTGGATCTCCGCTGGTGTGACGCTGATGCCATCCGTGAGCAGCTTGCGAAATTTCTCTTCGACCAGGCCGCTGCGCACGATTTCTTCGAAAGCCGGCACGGTCATCTGAAAACGTTGGCGGACTTCTCGAGTATATGCATCCATGCCGACGAAACTATCGCCATTGAAAGCGGTCGGCAGATACTGCCGAATCCGGTCGGCACGCTCTTTGTCGCTGACCGTGATGCCCAGACGCTTGGCTTCCAGTTCAACTTCCTTCGCGAAGACCAGTTGCTTGAGGATCTGGTTGGCGTACAGTCCTTCGAGCGCTTGAGGAATCTGGTTCCGTTGACGAATTTCATTTAATTGCTGATTGATGTCGCCCAGCGTGACGCTCTGATCACCAATCTTTGCGACCGTGTCCGTCGAGGCCTCACCAGTGGGAGTGCCTTGGGGCACGAGATACAGGAGCATGCTCAGCGCGAGCATGCCAATGATGACGCCGAAAAGGATCCGGACGCCGGTTTTCTGGTTTTCGAATGCACCTGGCATTACAGGTTTCTCCTGGTTTGAAAGCAAACTACACATTATACCGGATTGCGGGCGGCAGTCTCAAATGATTGAGCAGAGTTGTGGAAGTAGCTGAAGCACGACCGCTTAGTTCGGGGCTACACATTTCCGGGACCTCCTAAGACGCCCACAAATCCGCGGCCATCGGGCCGGCCCCCTAGATGACCTTAAGTGATTTCACCAGTAGCGTTGGGTGATTTGCCGGGTTGTGGGGACCGCTATGGTCCCGCACTGTCAGGCATGCACAACTTGGAAGCAACATCGGGAGCAAACGCCAGAAGTATAGACTGGGACAATTTCGCGTCAGGGAGGGGCTTGACCGCGCTCTTCATTCTATTTTCCGTCGTAGCCGTGGTGCCGATCTGGATGGTGAAGTATCCGCCCATGGTGGACTACCCAAATCATTTGGCGCGCGCCTTTGTGCTGCATCACCTGCACGATCCAAATTACAACTTTGGAAATTGGTTTGCTCCGGACTGGGGACCAAACCCCTATTTCCTCGCAGACTTCCTGCTCCAATTATTTCAGTACGCGCTGGGGATTTACGCAGCGGGCAAACTGATGTTGACTCTTTGCGTGCTCGGATTACCTTGGGCCACGCGCTTTTTTCTGCAACGCGCGAATCCGGGAAGTGAATATTTGGCGCTGTGGGCCTTCGTAGTCGCGTACAACCCCAACATGCTGATGGGCTTTATGAGCTTCCAACTCAGCATTGCGTTGTGTTTCGTGGTGGTCGGCGTCTGGTTGGATTTTGTGCGAACCGAGAAAACCGGCACTTGGCTTCTAACGCTGGTATTGACCACCCTGCTCTTCCTGACCCACCTGGGAGGATTCGCGATTGCCGGAGTTGCGCTGACGATTTACAGCTTGGCGACCTCCGGAATCAGCCAGTTGCTTTGGGCCGAACTTTTATTTGTGCCCGGCGGTGCGTTCTTCTTGTATGGCAAACTTCATGGATGGGCCGGCCGTGGCCTCGACTATCAAGCCTGGGTCTTCAATCAAAAATTTCGAACTATGCTCACGCCCTTTCAGGGCTACTCGCGCGCGGTGGAAGCTGTAATCCTCCTGGGGTTGGCGGTCACCGCGGTGTACTTCTTCGCGCGTCGCGAAAAACTGAAGATTCATGCACCATGGATCGCAGTCTGTTTGGTAATCCTCGCGGTGCACTGGATGGTGCCGGACCGATACGGGGATCTCGGCTTCGTGAACACCCGCTTCTGTATATTTGCGTTCTTGTTTGCGCTTGCGATTCCGTCTTTCAACGGACCTCGAAATTGGCTGGTAGCCATGGCCAGCCTCATTTTCCTGCTACATACGGCGCAAGTGGGCCAGCACTTCCTATCCGTCCAGACGCGCCTCGCCAATATTGCAAACACCTTTCAAACCATTCCTGCCAGGTCGCTGGTGTTGGCATATACGGCCAAGGGCGATGGAGCGTGGGTAAATAGCACGGACCTTCATTTTTGGGCCTATGGAGTGATTGATCGCGGCTGGATTAGTCCGAGCCTTTTTCACCAGAACGGAGTGCAGCCACTAGGGCTCAGAGTGCCCATGTATGCAGATGATGACCAATACGGAGACAAACTGATCGACGGAAAATATAACATCCAGTCGATCGGCAAAAACTATGACTACGTCTGGGCCTGCAATGTTCCTTATATGGATGCCTGGCTGGAAGAAATTGCCGAGCCAGTTATGGAACAAGGCGCCCTGGAAATCTACCGGAGTAAACGGCTCAGCGGATGGAATACCACATCGCAGTTGAACGAGACTTGGCCCCAGAGTCTAAAAGCCACACAGTAAGGGCCGCTAAAAGTGCGTCAACGTCAGCACTACTTCCCGGTCGCATTCCCTTTGCTTGAGGCTACCCAGGAGTGAATACGGGTCTCAAGTACGTCCATTGGCAACGCGCCTGAATCGATAACCTGATCGTGAAACTCACGAATGCTGAATTTGTCTCCGAGCTGTTCCTTCGCATATTGGCGCAGCTTCAGAATCTGTAACTGGCCGATTTTGTAGCCCAACGCCTGGCCGGGCCACGCTATGTAGCGATCAGTTTCCGATTGAACGTTCGGCTCATCCTGCGCTGAGTGTTCGTGAAAAAAGTCCACCACCTGCTGGCGCGACCAGTGCTTGTAGTGCAGGCCGGTATCCACAACCAGCCGAATGGCGCGCAGCATATCGTCTTGCAAGTGCCCGTAATAGCTATACGGATCCTGGAAAAAACCGACTTCTTTGCCCAGTCGCTCAGAGTACAGCGCCCAGCCTTCAGTGTACGCGGTATAATACTCGTGTTGGCGAAACGGCGGCAGATCGGGCATCTCCTGAGCGATTGTGATCTGCAGATGATGGCCCGGAACGCCTTCGTGGTACGCGGTGGTCTCAACATCGAGTAGCAGGCGATTCTGGAAATCTCCGGTGTTGACCATGACATGCCCCGGCCGCGAGCCATCCGGCGTGCCATCCACATACGAAGCTGCGGACGCTTCTTTCTCTCGAAATTCTTCAACAGGCATAACCTGCACTTTGGCCTTGGGCAGCTTCCCGAAAAGATCGGGCAGCTTTACATACATCTGGTCTATATATTTGCGGTAGAGATCGAGAATTTGTTGGCGTGATTGGCCATGTAACTTGGCATCTTTCTGGATGGATGCGTCCAGGGACTTCACATCCTTAAAGCCAAGCTGTTGTGCGACGCCCAGCATCCGAGCTTCGATTTCCTTCACTTGTGCCAAACCCAGCTGGTGGATTTCTTCCGGCGTAAGCGACGTGGTGGTGCTCTCTTTCACGCGGTAGGCGTAGTAGGCATCGCCGTCCGGCAGTGACCAAACGCCAACCTCCGTGCGGCCCTTCGGCGCGTAATCCTCGCGCACAAATTTGGTGAAGCGCGCGTACGCGGGATTTACGGAATCGCGAATCGCAGCAAGGCCAGCGTCGCGAAGCCGCTTCTGGTCGGCAGCAGAAAATTCCTTAGGAAAATTCGAAAAAGGCTGCGCAAAGGGAGATTTGTCGGGCGGTTGCGTCGCAATGCCATTAGCCTGATCAACCACCTTTTCCAGCAGGAAACGGGGAGGCATACGGTTCTCGGCCATGCCTTTACGCATTTGCACCATGGTTTCGTCGAAAGCTCGAGGAACCTGGTTCAGGCGAGAAATGTAATCGTCATAGTCCTTTACCGTTTGGAAAGAGAGTACGCTCACCAATTGGGGAAGATCGATGTGTATGCCGGAGTTCTGGTCGACCGGCATTTCCCAAGGCTTGAAGCGAGCGCCCTCAAGCTGGTCTTTCAGGTCGCGGATCATGAGACTTTTGTTCAAAGCTTCCTGGTCAGGAAAGCCGGTAGTATCGGCAGCTTCGAAACGGGTGAGAAACTTTTGCGTCTCTACCAGGTCTTTGTCGATCGCTTCCTGAGAGAAGTCGTCGATCTTGTCATTCCACCGCTTGTCCCCAAGGATTGAAGCGTAAAGTGGGCTGGTGCGCATTTTATATTCCCATTGCTCGGCGAGCAGCGCATCCAGTGCTTTGCGACGGGCCTCCACAGTAGAGCTTCCGTTGGATGGAGATTGCGCGCCGGCCGACAGGGAACACAGCAGGCTGAGGCTCACGGCGAAAAACCAAAAAGCGTTAGTTTTGGGCATGGATCGTCCTGTGAAATGCTGTTGTATAGACGGCTCGTACACTGATTTCGTTTGCTGGCGAAAAAGTGTACTGGGAAATTGCGGTAAAGGATAGTCGAGGGTGATCGATTGAAAAGGGCTGCGAGGTTGCCAGGAATCGCGCTGTTGTTGGTTACCGCCGTTGGCGGAGCGGCGGCGCTCGTAGCCGGCAATGTGGCTTCTACAACGGCAAGGACCCAGGCGCAGCGCGCAGCGCCCACCTTTTACCGCGATGTTTTGCCAGTCCTCCAGGCCCATTGCGAGGTATGCCATCGAACCACCGGGATCGCACCCATGCCGTTCGAGCGCTACGAAGAAACCCGCAAGTACGCCGAGCAGATTCGTGTGGCCACCCAGACCAGAATGATGCCGCCATGGTTCGCGGACAGGAACGTAGGCAAATTCTTGGATGATCCCTCGCTCAGCGACGCCGAGCTTGCGCTCTTAGCGGACTGGGCCCGCAGCGGAGCCCCTGCCGGTGATCCGAACAGTGCGCCACCCGCTCGCAACTGGGCGGACCGGTGGACAATTCCCGCGCCAGATTTGGAATTAAATATGCCCGTAGCAGTAAAGATTCCGGTTGACGGCGAAGTCGAATACACATACGAGATTGTGCCAACTCATTTCGCGCAGGGTCGTTGGGTGCAGGCGTCCGAAATTTTGCCGGGCTTGCCGCAAAACGTCCACCACGCCGTGGTCTATGTCCGCCCTCCAGAATCGCAGTGGCTGCGACACGCACCGGTAGGCAAACCGTTTACAGCATCGATGCTGACCACCCCTGAGGATCAACGGGACGCCATGTGGACCGATAGTGACATTTTACTGTTGTACGCCCCGGGGAGTACGCCAGACACCTGGTCAACCGGAATGGCGAAATATATCCCCGCCGGTTCGGATCTGGTCTTCCAGGTCCACTACACCACAAACGGAAAGGCTGGCGAGGATGTCAGCCGTATCGGTCTTATCTTCGCAAAGGATCCGGTGACGCAGCGCGTTCTCACGCTGCAATTGACCAACGACCATTTCGTAATTCCCCCGGGAGTTCCCGATTTTCGCGTGGAGGCGCGCGGAACGCTTCCGAACGATGCACTGTTGTTAAGTTTTTTTCCGCACATGCATCTACGGGGAAAAGGGTTCGAGTACAACATCCTTAATCAAGATCGGACAATCACGCCGCTGTTGCGGGTGAATTACCATTTCCACTGGCAAATGAGCTACCGCTTGGCGGAGCCACTGCGACTGAAAGCTGGTACCGAATTGCAGGCCGTGGCGTGGTACGACAACTCCAAACAAAATCCACACAATCCGGATCCGACCGCAGCAGTTCATTGGGGCGAACAAACTTATGAAGAGATGATGGTCGGATTTTTCGATGTGGCGGTGGATAGGGACTTCGACAAGAGGAGATTCTTTCAACGGCAAAGGGTGGCGAATGCGCCTTGACTGCCGCTAGTTCGCTGGCCACTTAGACTCAAAACTCTCGGCTGCGAACAGAACTGCGAACATCGCTTCGTCACACAGGCCGCGAAAATCACACAGATTCGACCGCCGGCGCAG
>Ga0210396_10002059_pt1 | contig 20762 bp, 19 predicted proteins | sample IncBWH17OmetaG_FD_155466 | JGI IMG/M metagenome (GOLD analysis project Ga0210396, IMG submission 155466) | Forest soil microbial communities from Barre Woods Harvard Forest LTER site, Petersham, Massachusetts, United States - Inc-BW-H-17-O ... | reverse complement strand
GGACAGCATCACCGCCGCACTCAAATCCATGGTTGCTGAAAAGGGAGTCACGGCAAACGTCGTGGCCATCCCTGCCGGACAGGCGGGTGCAACACCCACAGCCATCGCCTTCGAAATCGAATCACCCGAAGTCCGGGTCCACACCCTCACTCTGGCCCAGACCTCACCCGCCATGCAGTCGAAGCTCGACCGGGTCATCAAAGACCAGACCGGCAAGCCCTTCGGACAGGACGCCACCCGCTCCGCCATCACCACCCTGGTCAAAGATGTCTACCTCAACGAAGGTTACCTCGACATCGCCGTCCTCGACCTCACCCACAGCGCCCCCCAGATCACCGCCTCTGGCATCGACCTCGATCTCACCGCCACTATCCAGGAAGGCGCACCCTACCGCCTCACCCAGCTCACCTGGCAAGGCTCCGACGTCATGAGCGCCGCCGACTTCAACAAACAACTCAAGCTCAAACCCGAAGACGTAGCCTCCCAGCAAGCCCTCCGCCAGAGCCTCGCGCCCCTCGCCCACGCCTACTACGCCAAGGGCTTCCAGGACGCCAAAATTCAGGCGTCCGCCACCACCGACCGCGCCACCCACCACGTCGCCTACACCGTCCGCGTCGTCCCCGGCGATCAGTACCGCCTCCAGAGCGTCAAAGCCGTCGGCCTCTCCGACGAGCAGCGCAAGCAGTTCGACTCCGCCTGGCACATGAACGCCGGCGACTTCTACGACATCAACTACATGGCCGAATTCCTCAAGAAAAACAGCTCTTTACAGACCTTGCGCGGCTACTCCGCCACCTGGAAGGCCCTCTCCGACCCCAACACCCACCTCGTCGACCTCACCATCACCTTCGTCAAGGGCGGAACCCTCATTAACGTCAACTAACCGGCCCGGATCGCACTCTCTATCGCTGGTAAACTGGGAGCAGTCATGTTTGAAAACCTCTCAGATAAACTCCAGCGTTCCTTCAAGAACCTCCGCGGCCAGGGCTCCATCACAGACGAAAACGTCTCTGACGCCCTTCGCGAGATCCGCCTCGCCCTCCTCGAGTCCGACGTCAACCTCGACGTCGTCACCGAGCTCATCGAGCACATCCGCACCCGCGCCCTCGGCTCCCAGGTAGCCACCGCTCTCAATCCCTCCGAGCAGATCGTAAAAATCGTCCACGACGAGCTGGTCAACGTCCTCGGCAAGGACACCGCCCGCTTCCAGAAATCCTCCCAGCCGCCATCGGTCATTCTCATGGCCGGTCTCCAGGGCTCCGGTAAAACCACCACCTCCGGCAAACTCGCCCAGTGGCTCAAAAAAGCCGGCCACCGCCCCATGCTCGTCTCGGTCGACGTCTACCGTCCCGCCGCCCGCGAGCAGCTCGCCATCGTAGCCCGCTCCATCAACGCCAACCTCTACGAAGGCAAGATCACCGACGCCAGCCCCGGCACCGACGACGTCCTCCGCCTCGCCAAAGAGGCCAAGCGCGAAGCCGCCAGCTACGGCTGCGACATCCTCATCGTCGACACCGCTGGCCGCAACCACATCGACGACACCCTCATGGCCGAGATGGCCGCGCTCAAAAAGCTCCTCAACCCCAGCGAGATCCTCTTCATCGCCGACGCCATGACCGGCCAGGACGCCGTCAAATCCGCCAAGGCCTTCAACGACTCCCTCACCATCACCGGAGCCGTCCTCACCAAGATGGACGGAGACGCCCGCGGCGGCGCAGCCCTCTCCATCCGCCACGTCACCGGCGCACCCATCAAGTTCCTCGGCACCGGCGAAAAGCCCGACGCCTTCGAGCCCTTCCACCCCGACCGCATCGTCTCCCGCATCATGGGCCACGGCGACATCGCCACCCTCCTCGAGCGCGCCGAAGAACGCCTCGACCGCGGCAAAGCCGAGCAGTTCGCCAAGAAGGCCCTCTCCGGCGACGGCTTCACCCTCGACGACTTCCGCGACCAGCTCCGCCAGATCAAAAAAATGGGCAGCATGAAGTCCATCCTCAAGATGCTTCCCTCAGTAGGCCCCTTCGCGGGCATGTCCCAAGCCATCGACAACGTAGACGAAGGCCAGTTCACCCGCGTCGAATCCATCATCAACTCGATGACGCAAAAAGAACGCCTCGACCACGAGATCATCAACGGCAACCGGCGCAAGCGCATCGCCAAAGGCTCAGGCACCACCGTACAGGACGTCAACAACCTCCTCCGCCAATACGCCCAGATGCGAAAGATGTTCAAAACCATGGGCTCCGGCGGCGGCCTAAAAGCCCAGCAACGCATGATGAGCCAAATGCAAGGCCGCCAGAAGTTCGGCAGATAGAGACCGAATTTTAACGAAGTTTGCTTTTGGGCGATCGCTAAAGATTCGAGTGAAGGAAAATATCATTTTGCACAGAAATGGGCTCGACGCATTTCCACGCGACTGCGATGATTGTAGGAATATGAGCCAGGCACTCGAGAATATGAATAGCAAAGAGACGCTGCGTTCATCGATCACTGACGTCTATTTTTCCGCAGATGTAGAGACCGACGGCCCTATCCCAGGGCCTTTCTCCCTATTGTCGTTTGCTCTCGTGCCTGCTGGTTCATTTGACGGGACTTCATTCAAACGACCAAATCCACGATCAAAATTTAGCTTCTACCGAGAACTAAAACCAATATCTAATCACTTTCAACGTGAAGCGCTGAAAGTGAACGGACTGGATCGTGAAAGATTGATACTTGAAGGGCAACAACCTGCAATAGCAATGAATGAAGCAGCAACTTGGATAAAAAGCATCGCTGGGACTGGACGTCCCGTTCTTGTTGCATATCCGCTAAGTTTCGATTGGTCATGGCTCTACTGGTATTTCATACGTTTCGCTGAAGCGGGATCGCCTTTTTCGCATTCACAATGCTTTGATCTCAAAACTGCTTTCGCAGTAAAAGCACGCCGCCCTATTTCTCAATCAGGACGCTCTCAATTGATTCCATCTCTCCGTTCCCTAAAAGAACACAGCCACCATGCGTTAGATGATGCGATCGAGCAAGCTGAGATATTTGCAAATCTATTCGAATGGAGTGGAAACAGTGAGCGCTATCCTTGAGCAGCGACGAAATGAAACACGGCATAGGACCAATGACCTCATAGCCCAATTAACTGATGCAGAAGTTCTGTGCAGTGGTAAGGCGTGCGTCTACGCTACTGGATCTTTTGCACGAGGTGAGGCTCATCAATGGAGTGATCTTGACCTATTTATTGTCGGGACAGGCTCAAAACACAAACGAGATTTGCGACGACTCGACGAAATTCGAATCAAAGCAGATTTGATAGAAGCGACCCAAAAACAAGGTATCCCTGAGTTTTCTGGGGATGGACGATACCTTGATCACTACACAGTCCATGAACTCACCAGCACTCTGGGTAAGCCAGAAGACGACGTGACAAATACTTTCACTGCTCGCCTTTTACTACTTCTTGAGAGTAGACCCTTGCTTGAGCCGATTGTTTACCAAAAAATCACCGAGGATGTTGTCAGCGCATATTGGATTGACTATATCGACCATAAGAGCGACTTCACCCCTGCGTTTCTAGCAAACGATATTCTGCGCCTGTGGCGAACATTCTGCGTGAACTATGAGGCGAGAACATTAAGGGTCCCGGATTTAGAGAAAGCGAAGCGCAAGCTTAAGAACTACAAGTTGAAATATAGCCGACTTTTGACCTGTTACTCTGCCCTACTTTATTTGCTCGCCCTTCACACTCAAAAGGGAACTGTTAGTCCAGAGGACGCCGCCCAAATGATTAAACTCAGTCCTACGGAAAGATTGGAGTGGCTTCTTAGGGAGCCGGGCGTTAGCGCGGCGCACCCCGGACTGAGGTCACTAATTGAATCATATGAAACTTTTCTACAAAATACGGCCAGGTCAGAGGATTCTCTAATTGACAGTTTTCTAGACCGGACGATAAGTAGGCAATACTTCGCCGAGGCGGCGAGTTTCGGAGATCAGATGTTTGAAGTGATTGAGGCTATCGGCCAGCATCAGAAACTTCACCGCCTGCTCGTTATTTGAAAAACAAGTTTCCTCCTAGGAACCGCTCTGGCGGGTGGCCCATCTAGATTCGAACCTAAACCGGCCACCCCATCATTCTCAAATATGCTCTAAAGGCACTGGAGCTAACCGACCATGGCGAATGATCCCATCCCCACCACCCTCGCCCCATTCTTCTCCGTCCGCAACGGAGCCAAAGCCGTCGACTTCTACAAATCCGCCTTCGGAGCCGAAGAGCTCTTCCGCCACGAAGACCCGACCGGCGCCGTAGTCTGCAACCTCACCATCAACGGCTATGGTTTCTGGGTAGGCGACGAAGCCCCCGAGTACAAAAACTTCAGCCCCGAGACCCTCAACGGCGGCACCGTCCGCATGATCCTCACCATCGAAAACCCCGACGCCGCCTTTGACCGCGCCGTAGCAGCGGGAGCCACCATCGTCTGCCCCATCAGAACCGAGCACGCCTGGCGCATAGGCCGCGTCCTCGACCCATTCGGCCATCACTGGGAGATCGGCAAACCCCTCCGCTCCTAACACAAGTGGGTTCTAACCAACCGAAAGCGGCGGCCCAAACAACTCCATCCCAAAAGCCTTATAAACCGCCGGATGCCGAGTATCCCACTCGCTTTTCAGATCTGGGCACCCGAGGCATCACTTCATCTCCGCCATCGTCCCATCCGACCACTTCTCCACCGGAACAAAGAACGTAGTCACCGGCTCGGGGTTTGACTGGGCGGCGAAGACCGGCGAGTCCTTGAGGTTCGCGCCCCAACTCGCTTCCTGCGTAGTCGGAAGGAAGAACATCACGTGCGGGTGCCAGTGGCCGGCTTTATCGTTCAGGTGGCCCTGCTTCGACAGCATGTAGCACATCGACCCCAGCTCCGGCGTCGCGATGACCTTCTTCGCCACCGCCTCCTTCGTGCGCTCCTGCATCTGTTCTTTCGTCACCCCGGCCAGCACCCACTCCGTCCGCTTCAAGTACACCGGCAGCACCGACCGCGCCGCGGCGGCGTTGAAGCACTGCGGCGAGCGCACATTCGGGTTCCAGAACTCCGGGTCATCGAAAGGGTCCGACCACGCGCGCTCCACCACACAGACGAAACCGTTCGTCCCCTTCGCCGCCGTCTCGTAGCCGTGCTCACCGAGGACCAAAACCTCCGCATCGCGGCTCACCGCCTCAGGCGCCGCGCTGCGCGCCAACGCAACCTCCTCCGCCACACTCGCCACGCGGTACTGTTCCACCGGAGCCATCGTCGGATACGGCGCCTTCGCTCCCTGCGCCCACCCCACCCCCGCCACGCCCAGAAGCACCACGCCTAACACTGTCCCAAGCGCCATCGTTCCAACCGTCCGATTCATCATCTGACCAGCCTCCTGAAAAAAGTCGCTTTACCTGCGTCGGTCGCCATCTCTCAAATGTGGACACCGTTCACATGCAGCAATGTATCCGAACCATCTGTACACTGTCCACAACCAACGATGTCGAAGCCCGCAAAGACCCCAAAGCCCACCCCCGCAAGAACCACCTTCCGCCACGGAGATCTGCACCGCACCCTGCTCGCCGCCGGGATCGAGCTCGCCCGCGCAGGCGGCCCCACGGCCGTCATCCTCCGAGAGGCCACACGCCGCGCCGGCGTCGCCCCCAACGCCGCCTACCGTCACTTCTCCAGCCACGCCGAGCTGCTCGCCGCAGTCCGCGCCCACGCCCTCTCACAGCTCGCCCGTGCCATCGAGGCCGAGATCGCCGCCATCCCGCCGCGTCGCCGCGGAGCCGCGCTCGCCCGCGCCCACCTCCGCGCCGTCGGCATCGGCTATCTCACCTTCGCGCTCCACCAACCCGGTCTCTTCCGCACCGCCTTCACAAACACCCAGCCCGTCGCCGGCGACTCCGACAAGGCGAAGACCGGCGCCAGCGGCCTCAACCCCTTCCAGCTCCTCGGCCACGCGCTTGACCTCATGGCCCTCCATCGCCTGCTCCCCCCGCGCCGCCGCGCCGGCGTCGAGTATCTCGCCTGGTCTGCCGTTCACGGCCTCGCCTTCCTCATCATTGACGGCCCACTCCACCACGCTTCGCCCGCAGAGATCGCAACCCTCAGCGAACGACTCATTCTCATGGTCGAGAAGGGCCTCTCCTCCTGAATTCCAGCAGCGCACCGTGCATTCGGGCGGCGAACTGCCCAATCTAAGACTCTCCAAGGAACCTCACCTCACACAAAATCAGCACGCCTTAGTGCTAAACTCGGCGCCAACCAAAAGGAGCTACCTATGAAGCCCCTCATTCGAGCCGCAGTGCTCGTCGCTGCCGCGCTCAGCACCTCTGTTGTCATCTCGCAGGTCGAAAACAAAACCGCACAAACGAAACGATTCCCTCAATTCGAAAACGACACCGTCAAAGTCTGGAAGACGGTGGTTCTGCCCAATCAGCCACTCGCGATGCACCACCACGATCATCCCCGCGTCATCATCGCTCTCACCGGCGGAACCACGAACATTGTCGATCCCTCCGGCGCCACCGAGACCCACCATTGGGAAACCGGCAAGGCCTACTGGCTCCCCGCCATGCCCCCAAACACGCTCCACTCCGACGTGAACGTTGGCGACAAGCCGATGGAGGTCCTGGTCGTCGAACTCGAAAAAGAGAAATAGTGCTGACCGGCGGGTGGCCCACACATTCCAACCCCACTATGCTGGGCGCATTCGCACAAAGCACGAACCATTCGTTCAACCGCACCGCCAATCGGGGGTACCCACCAGCTTTTCGCTGGTAGGTGAGCTTCGGTGGACATCTCCTAAGCCCGAACCGCCGTCATCAAATCTCGCCAGTCGCGTTCGTACTACCGCAAGTTAGCTCAATTGATTCAGCACCACGTCATAGCAGACATGCACCGGACTTCCCAGTGAGCCGTCAGTCCTCTGCGAGATGCTGGTCATACACACCTTGCGGTAACTGAAGCTAAGCGACTCTGACGGGTGAACAGATGGCGCTCCGGTCACCTCGTAGCTGTTAATCATGGCGTTGGTGAGCGTGATGGTAAGAGCAGCGTACGGCTGGTTCGAGGCCGAATTTTGATATTGAATCAGCGTCATACTCGGAATCACTTTGCCTGAGAGGAAGGATTGGATCAGCTGTTCGCTGCAGGCATCGAAGTTTTTCGAGATAGAGAGGTCTGTAAGAGCGGGTTTGCCCGCTGCTTGCGTAGCACCAGGCTTCCCCGTGCCCTCAGTTCCGCCAAGGACATAGGACGTCGCATCAAAACCCGTCTCTCCCTTAGTCGTGACACAGTTAACAGCAGCACCCACATTGACGACGACCGCGCCCTGCTGCGCAAGGGCTGACGTGGCGAGAAAAAACGAACAAACGGCAGACAAAAGTAGCTTCATAAGTCTCCTAATGGCAATAAAGCTTTTTCTGGTATCGCGGAATGGTAGCACACAGCAGATGGCGCCCCGTGAACCCGTAAGGAATGCATCCATACCGTTTCGGCGCGGCGCATAATAATTACGACCGTCATGCAGCCACATCAACATTGGGAGTCCGTCTACACCACCAAGTCCTCCAAAGAGGTCAGCTGGTACCGCCCACACCTCGAAACCTCCCTCGCCCTGATCGACCGCCTCACACCCGATCGCGCATCGGCCATCCTCGATATCGGCGCAGGAGAGTCCACGCTCATCGACGATCTCCTCCAGCGTGGCTACACCAACCTCACCGCCCTCGATATCTCAGAGACCGCCCTGCGCGGAGCAAAAGAGCGGCTCGGTCAGGCCGCCGCACAAGTCAACTGGCTACCCGCAGACGTCTGCGAAGTTGGCATCCCCCTCAATCGCTACGACATCTGGCACGACCGCGCCGTCTTTCACTTCCTCACCCAGCCCGAACAGCGACTGGCCTACGTCACCCAGGCATCACGTTCCCTCAAGCCCGGAGGCCACATCATCATCGCCACCTTTGGTCCCGAGGGCCCTACACGCTGCAGCGGCCTGCCAGTCGTCCGCTACGATCCAGCTTCGCTCCAGCGAGAGTTTGACAGCCGCTTCCGTCTGCTCCAAGACCTAACCGAGGATCACACGACACCATCAGGTACCAGTCAACAGTTCCTCTACTGCGTCTTACAGAAGCTCCGCTAAAAGGCCGCTTAGTTCTGCGTCCCCTCTAGTTTAGAAAGCCCTGCTCCAGACCATCTATCCAACGGAAAGCGAAAATCATCCTTAAACCGAAGCCCCGGCAGGTAACATAACGACGGAGTGAGAACTTTGCACTCGAGGCCCTCCCCGAAAGGAACACCCGGTTGAATAGACGTCACCTAGGAATATCGCTCATCGTTGCAGCACTGTCTCTTCCTCTCCCATCTCTCCATGCAGCCCCTCAAGGCAACAGCGGCGAACACGGCCATAAAAATGATCGTGACGACGATGACCACGGCGACCGCCATCACGACGAGCACGGCAATGGACACGCTTACGGCCACGACAAACACCAGCGCTACTTCCGCGACCAGGACAGCGCCTACCTCACCCGTTACTACGACGGCCCACGCAATCTCCCGCCCGGTCAGCGCAAAAAGTACTACCGCGACGGGACCCTGCCACCCGGCTGGCAAGCTCGCTTCCGCCCTATGCCCACAGTCGTCATCCAACAACTACCCCCCGTGCCCTACGGCTATCAGCGCGGCTACTATGACGGGTACGCAGTCATAGTCGACCCACGCACCCGCGTCATCTTCGACGCAATCGACATCGTAGGCGCCCTCAACGGCCACTAACCCTCAGTGGACAACCGACGAAAGCCCGGCGCAAGCCGGGCTTTTCTATTGCACCAGTTCCATTCCGAAGTACGAACCTAAATTATTTAGTTCGAATACTTTGCGCACTTTATTCCGGGGAGGGCGTGTCACGAAAGCACCATCAGATAATCTGAATCCCTCATGCCATCGACCAGACCCGTCCGCCTCTACACAATTATTTTCCTCCTTGCCGCCCTCGCTTCGGCCTCCGCCCAAAACTTCGCCGACATCCAACCCACCCCATCTCAAACAGCCTGGCAAGACCTCGAAATCGGCGTCATCATCCACTTCAGCACCAACACCTTCCTCAACCGCGAGTGGGGCGACGGCACCGCCGCTCCCTCTACCTTCAACCCCACACACGTCGACACCGACCAGTGGATGCAAGCCGCCAAAGCAGGCGGCGCAAAGTACGCCGTCCTCGTCGCCAAGCACCACGACGGCTTCACCCTCTGGCCCAGCAAGCAAACCGAGTACGGCGTGAAGAACAGCCCCTGGCTCAACGGCAAAGGCGATCTGGTCCGCATGGCCTCCGACTCAGCCCACAAAGCCGGGCTCGGCTTCGGCATCTACCTCTCCCCATGGGACCGCCATGATCCCCGCTACCCCGACCCCATCGCCTACGACAAGTACTACCTCTCTCAACTCGATGAACTCGCCACCAACTATGGCCCTCTCACCGAGTTCTGGCTCGACGGAGCAGGCAGCGCTGGCCGTACCTACGACTTCGACAAGATCATCCAGGAACTCCGCACCTACCAACCCAACACCCTCGTCTTCGCCGACGTCGCCCTCTACAAAAACGCCGACATCCGCTGGGTCGGCACCGAAAGCGGCACAGTCCCCTACGAGAACTGGAACGTAATCGACCGCGCAGGCTACCTCCGCTGGCGACCGGTCGAAGCCGACACTCCCCTCCGCAAAGCCCATTGGTTCTGGCACCCCAACGACGAGAGCTCTCTTCACTCCGTCGACGAACTCCTCAGCATCTACACCGAAACCGTCGGTCGAGGAGCGCAACTCATGCTGGGCATCGCGCCCGACGACACGGGCCGCATCCCCGATGCAGATGCAAAACGCCTGCAAGAGTTCGGCGCCGCACTCCGCCGCATCTACGCCCACAACCTCGTCGCAGAGTCTGGCACCGTAACCAGACACACAACGGCAACAGCAGCCATCGACAACAACCCATCCACCTTCTGGTCCGCACCACCCCGCCACGCCATACTCGAAGTAAACTTCGCCAAGCCCATCACCTTCGACCGTGCCGTCACCATGGAGTGGCTCAACGAAGGCCAGCACATCCAGGAGTACGCCATCGAAGCATGGCAAGGCGGAGCGTGGAAACCCCTCGTCCACGCTCAGGCCATCGGACACAAAAAGATCGATCTCTTCTCCCCAGTCACCGCCCAGCGCGTGCGACTAAAACTCATCTCAACCACAGGATCAGCCGCAATCCGCGAGTTCCAACTCTACGATGGAAGCGCTCCAACAAAGTGAGCACTCCATCAACTCAGCACACCCCGCGCCACGTCAAGCAAACCGTCACAGGACTCTCCCAACGTTTCGCCGCACTTCTCCAACTCCAAATAAGTGTCGTAGCGAAAGCCTAAACTCGAACGCAGGAGCAATTATGGAACCTAAAATTACTGAGGCTGAGATCAGCAATCTTGTTGACACCTTCTACGCCAAGGTACGCATCGATCCCGACATCGGCCCAATCTTCAATGCCATCGTCGGCGACTGGCCACATCACCTGGCTACGCTGAAAGACTTCTGGTCAACCGTCCTGCTCACCACTGGTCGCTATAAAGGCGACCCCATGATGACCCACCTCCAACTTCCGCTCGATGCTGATCATTTCGACCGCTGGCTGGCGCTCTTTGCCGAGACCGCAACCGAAGTTTTATCCCTCGATCACGCCACCCTCGTTATCGCAAAATCAAAACGCATAGCCCAGAACTTCAAGGCTGGAATCGCTTTTCAACAACCGAAAAAACTTGACACGTAGATACCCTGAATCAAGAGACATCGTACAAAGCCAATCAACCGCCTGGCTATTCTCATACGCGCAAGTACCAACCTAAGCCTCTTACTTCGAATACTTTGCGCGCTTTTGGGGGGAGGGGTGTACTTCGAAGAACCAGCAGGATTCGTAACCCCGACGAAGCGCTTGGATGCCAATTCTCCGAGCCATGAGCCCCAAAAGTAAATATTTCTAAACCATGGCATTCAGCACAAAATCAGCATCACACAACACGAACGAATTCTCGCCGGAACGGAGAAAATGAAAATGCTTATCCTTTTGATTGTTCTGATTCTGTTGTTCGGCTTCGGTGGTTACCGCATGGGTCCAGGTCTCGGATACTACGGTGGAGGTGGCCTCAGCCTCATCCTCACCATCGTCCTCATCCTGCTCCTTCTCAAAATCATCTAGTTCATGATTTGGCGTGGAGTCCATTCTCAACGCATCGCAGTCAATGGGCTCCACGTAATCAAGCCCTGACCGCAAACATTTATATAGTCTTGTCCCCAATTCCTATGCAGGACTAAACTCCTCCCATGCGCTCCTCGATCCTCCGCCTCCTCTCCACAATCTTTCTGCTCTTCCCCATCGCCGCCAATGCACAGGATTGGGCCAAAGCCCGCCTTGATGCCTCCCCCCGCCACCGCGAATACGTCCCCATCAAACACGGCGATCGCACCGTCCAGACCTTCGTTGTCTATCCCGAGGTTAAACAAAAAGTTCCCGTTGTCATTCTCATCCATGAGATCTTCGGCCTCTCCGACTGGGCCAAATCAATGGCCGACGACCTTGCCGCCGCCGGCTTCATCGTCGTCGCCCCCGATCTTCTCTCCGGCTCCGGCCCCAACGGCGGTGGCACCGACTCCTTCTCCGACACTGACGCCATCACCAAAGCGGTCTCTGGCCTCAGCGCCGACGCCGTCACCGCCGACCTCGACGCCGTAGCCGACTTCGCCAAAAAGATCCCCGCCGGCAACGGCAAAATCGCCACCGTAGGCTTCTGCTGGGGCGGCGGCAAATCATTCGCCTTCGCGACCCATCGCCACGACCTCTCAGCAGCCTTCGTCTTCTACGGCCCCGGCCCCGCTGACGTCACCACCATCACTGCACCTGTCTTCGGCTTCTACGCCGGTAACGACGCCCGCATTGGCGCCACACTCCCCGCCACCATCGCGGCGATGAAGGCCGCCGGCAAACGCTTCGAACCCGTCACCTATGACGGAGCAGGACACGGCTTCATGCGCGCCGGTGTTGACCCCACCAACACCAACCCCGCCAACAAAACAGCCCGCGAACAAGGCTTCACTCGCCTCGTCTCTCTCCTCAAGGACATGAAGACCGCAAGCATCCCCACCACCAGCAACAAGACACTCGCAAAGAAATCCACCACATCCAAACCCGATCCCTCATGCCACAACACAACCGAGATGGCTGCGATAATGTAGGTGTGACCGCCTCACTCAATACATCGCTTCAAGATCATCTCGATCGCATCACCCAGAACACTCGCGCTCTCGTCCAGCCCGAGCGTCTCGCCATCTCCGAGAAGATGGTATCCAACCTCTTCAACACCGGCATTGAAGACCGCATCCTGCCGGTCGGCGCACAAGCTCCGTCCTTCAGCCTCGAAGATGCCCGCACCGGCAAGCCTGTAAACTCCGCCGACCTCCTCGCTCTCGGCCCGCTGGTCATCAACTTCTTCCGCGGACGCTGGTGTCCCTACTGCGTCACCGAACTCGAAACCTGGCGCGAACTTCTCCCTCAACTACGCGAACGAGGAGCTCTCTTCATTGCCATCTCTCCACAAACCACACGCCAGAACAACTTCGCCCTCCAGCAGCATGCCCTCACCTTTCCGCTCTTGGCCGATCCCGGCGCCGTCGTAGCCGAACAGTTCGGCCTCGCCTACACCGTTCCCCCGGAATACCGCCGTTACTACCAGTCCATTCTCATCAACATCCCCTTCAACAACGCCGGCCTGAACTACCAGACCGCCACTGAAGCAAGCTGGCGCCTCCCCCTCCCCGGCGTCTTCGTCATCGCACAGGACGGCACCATCCTCTTCAGCGAAGCCCATGCCGACTTCCGTGTACGTCCTGAACCAGCCGAAATACTAGCCGTCCTCTAGTTCTCCTCTTTTTCCCAGCAAGAGTTGCTATTGATGCGAACTCAAGGCCGCACTGTGTAAAATGACCCCCTGTAGACTTCTACCCAAAGCACCAGGAGACCATTACAAAATGTCGAAGCTGACCCCAGGGAAACTCGCCGGACTAAAAGCTGTCTCGGATCAACGCGGTGTCATCGCCGCAGCCGCCATGGACCAGCGCGGCTCTCTTCAAAAGTCCCTCGCCAAAGAGCGCGGTGCCGCAGCCGGCGCCCACGATCTCGAAGAGTTCAAGATTCTCGTCACCGAAGTTCTCACCCGCCACGCCTCCGCGATCCTCCTCGACCCCGAGTTCGGCCTTCCCGCCTCGAAGCAACGCAACGGCAAGGGTCTCCTCCTCGCTTACGAAAAGACCGGCTACGACGCCACCACCCCCGGCCGTCTCCCCGACCTGCTCGACGTCTGGAGCGTCCGTCGCCTCAAGGAAGCTGGGGCAGACTGCATCAAAATTCTGCTCTACTACACGCCCTTCGAGAAGAGCGAAATCAACGACCTCAAGCAGGCCTGGATCGAGCGCATCGGCGACGAATGTATCGCTCACGATATCCCTTTCTTCCTGGAATTCGTCGGCTACGACGCCCACGGCGGCGATGAAAAATCTCTCGAGTACGCCAAGAAAAAGCCCGAGATCGTCTCCGGTTCCATGGCGGAATTCGGCAAGGCCCGCTACAACGTCGACGTCCTCAAGGTAGAAGTTCCCATCGAGATGGCCTTCGTCGAAGGCACTCGCTCCTTCAAGGGCGAGAAAGCCTACACCCGCGCCCAGGCCCTCCAGCACTTCCGCGACGCCGAGAGCATGACGCACAAGCCATTCATCTATCTCTCCGCCGGCGTCTCCAACCCTGTCTTCATCGAGACGCTCGAACTCGCCGGCGAATCCGGAACAAAGTTCAACGGAGTCCTCTGCGGCCGCGCAACCTGGAAGGACGGCATCCCCATCTACGCCAAGCAGGGTGCCAACGCCTTCCGCGACTGGCTCGAAACCACGGGCGTCGAAAACATCACCAATGTCAACAACGGCCTCAAAGCCGCCAGCCCTTGGTATCTCAAGTTCGGTGTTGATAGCCTCGAAGCGCTCGGGTAAACCAGCTCAAAGTTCGTCCTCTGGAACGGAGCTGGTCACGGCATCATCGTGATCAGCTCCGTTTGTGTTTCCTCCGAGCCCAAAAATAACAGCGACCTCGTCTTGTCAAAAAATAAGGCGAACATCACTCCCACTCAATCGTCCCCGGCGGCTTCGACGTAATGTCGTACACCACGCGGTTGATCCCCCGCACCTCGCTAACAATCCTGCTTGAGATCGTCCGCAGCACCTCATACGGCAGCGGAGCCCAGTCCGCCGTCATGCCATCTTCACTCTCCACCGCCCGTACCGCGCACGTATTCGCATACGTCCGCTGGTCTCCCATCACACCCACACTCTTAACCGGCAGCAGTACAGCAAAGCTCTGCCACACCTTCCGGTACAGCCCAGCCTTCTTGATCTCATCGACGACGATCTGATCAGCCTCCTGCAGAATCTTCACCCGCTCCGCAGTCACCTCACCCAGAATCCTCACCGCTAAGCCCGGTCCCGGAAACGGCTGCCGCTCGAGAATCTCCTCCGGCATCCCCAGGTCGCGTCCAATCCGCCGCACCTCATCCTTGAACAGATCGCGCAGCGGCTCAATCAGCTTCAGCTTCATGTCCTCCGGCAATCCACCCACATTGTGATGGCTCTTGATCGTATGCGAAGGCCCATGCACGCTCGACGACTCAATGACATCCGGGTAGAGCGTACCCTGCACCAGCCACGCCACCTCTTCGCCCGCGCTCTTCTCTGCCTGAAAGATCTTCGCCGCCTCATCGTCAAACACCGCGATGAACTCGTTCCCAATCACCTTCCGCTTCTGCTCCGGATCGGTCACCCCAGCCAGCTTCGTCAAAAACCGCTCACTAGCATCCACCGCGACGACGTTGAGCCCAAGCCCCTCGCGCATCGTCTTCTGTACCTTCGCAAACTCTTCCTTGCGAAGCACACCATTATTCACAAAGATGCACGTCAGCCTGTTCCCAATCGCCTTCGCCACCAGCACCGCCGCAACCGACGAATCCACACCACCGCTCAGCCCGCAGATAGCATGTCCATCGCCCACCTGCGCCCGCACCCGCTCCACCGTCGCCTGAATGAAATGCTCCGGCGTCCAATCCTGCTTCGCGCCGCAGATATCCAGGCAAAAATTCTTCAGCAGCGCCATCCCCTGCGGCGTATGCGCCACCTCAGGATGAAACTGTACAGCCCAAATCTTCCGAGCCTCATCCGCAATCCCAGCCACTGCATTCGATGTCTTCGCCGTCAGCGCAAACCCCTCGGGCAGGGCCTTCGCCTCATCTCCATGCGACATCCAAACATCCATCGTCTCCGGAAGTCCACGAAACAGAGGCGTCTCAGCAATCACGCTCACCTGTGCATGGCCATACTCCCGCGCCGGCGCCGACTCCACCTTACCGCCAAGATGATGCACAACAAACTGCAGCCCATAACAAATCCCCAGCACAGGCGCACCCATCGCGAGCACTGCCGGATCAGCCGCCGGAGCATCCGCATCATACACAGAGCAAGGCCCGCCCGAAAGAATCACACCCTTCGGCTTCAGCGCCTTCACCTGTTCCAGCGGAACCGTACAAGGCAGCACAACAGAAAAAACATTGAACTCACGAATACGCCGAGCGATCAGCTGCGTATACTGCGACCCAAAATCCAAAATGACAATCGTTGAAGTGTCCACAATTCAAGTGTAAATCCCCGACGCGCATTTGCCTTTCGACCGGTCTCATCGGTGTAAATCGGCGTTGAGTTTTCCCTCATAGGCCCGCCAAAGCTCCAGATAAGCCATCAGCCGAGCAACATGAAAAAAATCCGACGCCACCAGATAAAGCACCGTCACCCCAATCCACCACCACATCAGAAACTCCGGTGTAGTCACGTTCTCAAACGGCAGCGGAGTAGCCGAAAACACCATCGCCAACACGATCAGCGCAATCTTGACGATCCCCATCACCAGATTGATCTCCACCAGCTTCCCCTTCAGCGGCCCCAGCCGAAACGCCGCCGCCAAACTCGCCCCCACACCCAACCCTCGCAACATCGCCAGCAGCGGAGCCACGCTCAACACCCAGCTCACCATTGCCCACAGCGTAAACAATCCCAGAGTAGCCACAATCACCAGCGCAAAATAGCCCACCAGATTCGGCTCGCCTCCGACGCTCAACGGCCCTAGAATCGTCTCACTCCCCACCCATCGCACGCACAAGAACCACACTGCGAAGCTGCCACCCAACACCACCATCCTCAAAGCCTGCAACACCATCAACGTCATCGGCCGAGCATGCAACCTGCTATCCACTCGCCGCAGCACCACCGTCCTGCCCACCGACGACACCACCACCCACCCCACCAACAACAGCGGCACCAGCCAAACAGCAATCTTCCAAATCGGCGGCAACAGCACCGTCAGGGCCTGCGCCAAAGTCTCCGCCGCGCCCATCGGATCGACCACTGTCATCCGTCGCAGCGCCTCGATATCTACGGGCGTAGCATTCAGTATCTTTACCGCCTCATGCCACAGAAGCAGGAGCGCCGGAATCCCAAACAACCAGCGCCACAGCACCTCCAACGCCGTCAGCGAAGGCCGTCCCCAACACTCCGACAGCGTATGCACAAACGACTGCGTCCCCCGCACCGTGCCAGCAGCAACAACGACTCTGTCTTCCCGCAATCGCTCCACTACTTCACCACAAGATTCACAAGCTTGCCCGGCACCACAATCGTCTTCACAACCGTCTTGCCTTCAATCCGAGCCTTCACCTTCTCATCGCCAAGCCCTGCTGCCTTCACCGTAGCCTCATCACTTCCAGCCGGAACCTTCACCACATTCACCAGCTTTCCGTTAACCTGCACCGGGATCTCCATCTCGTTCTCCCGCGCAAGCTCTTCATCGGCCACCGGCCAAGCCGTCCGGAACACAACACCCTCGCCGCCGATCTGCTCCCACATCTCCGCCGCAAAAAACGGCGCAAACGGAGCCAGCATCAACACCAGGTTGCGAAACACCTCAGTTACAGTAGCCGCCGAAACCTCGCCCGAATCCATCGCAGGCTCCGCCGCCACAAGCTCATTGATCAGCGTCATAATCGCGGCAATCGACGTATTGAAGTGCCATCGTCCACTGAAATCCTGCGTCATCTTCGCGATCGTCTGATGCAACTTCCGCAGAACCTTCTGCTCCGTCTCGGAGCCAGTCCTTTCATGCGAGCCAGCCGAGCGAACGATCTCCGTGTACTTCATCACCAACCGATGCACTCTTCCCAAAAACCGGCTGATGCCCGCAACGCCCTCTTCCTGCCACTCAAGATCACGATCCGGTGGAGCCGCAAACAGCGCATACATCCGCGTAGCATCCGCACCATACCGCGCAATCATGTCGTCGGGCGAAACTACATTGCCCTTCGACTTCGACATCTTCGCCCCATCCTTGATCACCATCCCCTGCGTAAACAACCGCTCCGCAGGCTCATCGTTCTTGACCAACCCAAGATCACGCATCACCTTCGTCCAGAACCGCGAATAGATCAAATGCAAAATCGCATGCTCTACGCCACCGATATACTGATCAATCGGAAACCAATAATTCGCCTTCTCACTCGCAAACGGCGCGTTTGAATTGGAAGCATCCGTATACCGGTAGAAGTACCAGCTCGAATCAACGAACGTATCCATCGTGTCCGTCTCTCGCCGCGCCGGTCCTCCACACACAGGGCAAGTCGTATTCAAGAATGACGCGATCTTCCCTAACGGAGACCCACCCTCCTGCGTAATCTCCACCTGCCGCGGCAGCACAACAGGCAAAGCACTCTCAGGCAGCGCCACAACACCACCCGGCTCCAGACCCGCATGCCCATTCTCGCAGTACACCATCGGGATCGGCGTACCCCAGTACCGCTGCCGACTCACACCCCAATCCTTCAACCGATATGTAACCGTAGCCGTACCAAATCCCTTTGACTGCGCAAACGCAGCCATCTTCTGCTGCGCCTCAACGCATCCCAACCCAGTCCACTCGCCTGAGTTGATCAACACAGCATCATCTTCCGCCGTATACGGCAGAGCAGGCTCGTCCCCACCGGCCTTCAGCGCAATCACCCGCCGCACCTCCAGCCCATACTTCTGCGCAAACTCAAAGTCCCGCTCATCATGCGCCGGCACGCTCATAATCGCGCCCGTCCCATAATCCGCAAGAATGTAGTTCCCCACCCAGATCGGCACAAGCTCGCCGTTAAACGGATTCACGGCAAACCGCCCCGTATTCACGCCATGCTTCTCAATGGCGCCCACGTCCCCAGCCTCACGAGCCTTCTGCTGCTCCGCCAGCAAACCCTCGATCTTCACCGCGAGCCCGGCATCCTCCGCCGCAAAAGCCTTCGCCACCACATGCTCAGGAGCCAGCTGCACCGAGGTAGCCCCAAAGATCGTATCCACCCGCGTCGTAAACACCGTAATCTTCGCGCAACCCGGAACCTTCACCTCGCCTTCAACAGCAAAGTCGACCAAAGCACCCTCACTCCGGCCAATCCAGTTCCGCTGCATCGTCCGGACCTTCTCCGGCCAACCCTCCAGCTTCTCCAAACCATCCAGCAGCTCATCCGAATATTTCGTAATCCGCAAAAACCACTGCGTCAAATCCCGCTGCTCAACAATCGTGTCCTCATGCCGCCAGCACCGGCCATTGACGACCTGCTCATTCGCCAACACCGTCTGGCAATCCGGACACCAGTTCACCTTGCTCTTCTTCCGGTACGCCAACCCGGCCTCAAACATCTTCACGAAGAACCACTGATTCCACCGGTAGTACTCCGGCAAACAAGTCGTAACCTCGGTAGCCCAGTCGTAGCTCAACCCCATGCGCTGCATCTGCTTTCGCATCGCCGCAATATTCGCCAACGTCCACTCTCGCGGAGGCGTGTTGTTCTTCAGCGCCGCATTCTCCGCCGGCAATCCAAACGCATCCCACCCCATCGGGTGCAGCACGTTATACCCGCGCATCCACATATGACGGGCCAACGCATCGCCAATCGCATAGTTCCGCACATGCCCCATGTGCAACTGCCCACTCGGATACGGCAGCATCTCGATGCAGTAAAACTTCGGCTTGCCCGAATCATGCCCTTCGGCCTTATACAACGAAGCATCCGCGTCCCAACGCGCCTGCCACTTCGGCTCGATCTCTGCCGGGTTATACCTCTGCGGCTGGTTAGCACCAGCGGCGGCATTATCGTTCATATCAGCGGTTTTCCCGTCATTTACGCGCAAAGTTGTGTCAGACATATTACTTTGATTGTACCCGCCCCGTTCCCGCCGCCGAAACTCCCCGCCCCCTACGCTTGCATTGCACCCCTCAAATCTCTATACCTAATTCGCACCCGCAATCGGGCAATAACCAACAGAATCGAGACTCAACCCGTGGACAAACGAGAATTCCTCAAAACCTCCGGCGCACTCGTCACCGGCTCCCTGCTCTCCCGCTACGTCCACGCCGACCCTCAATCCTCAACACCCCGCACCAACTGGGCCGGAAACTACACCTTCCACACCAACAATCTCCACCAACCCGCCACCATCGAAGAAGTCCAGCAAGTCGTCAAAAGCTGCACCAAACTCCGAGCCCTAGGCGCCCGCCACTCGTTCAACGGCATCGCCGACAGCAACGAAAACCAGATCTCCCTCAAGCAACTCAACCAGATCGACCTCGACACCAAAGCCCACACCGTCACCGTAGGTGCTGGCGTAACCTACGGCCAACTCGCCCCCTATATCGACTCCCAAGGCTTCGCCGTCCACAACCTCGCCTCACTCCCACACGTCTCTGTCGTCGGAGCCACTGCCACCGCCACCCACGGCTCCGGCAGCAACAACGGCAACCTCTCCACCGCCGTCTCCGCCATCGAGTTCGTCGCCGCCGACGGCAGCACCCACCATCTCTCTCGCGCCAAAGACGGCGACAACGTCCTCGGCGCCGTAGTCAATCTAGGAGCCCTCGGCATCGTCACCCGTATCACCCTCGACGTCCAACCCACCTTCCAGGTCGCCCAATCCGTCTACGAAAACCTTTCCATCTCGGCGCTCGAACACCACCTCGACGAGATCTTCCTCAGCGGCTACAGCGTCAGCCTCTTCACCGACTGGCAAAACCACCGCATCACTCAGGTCTGGATCAAGCGCCGCTTAGATCACAGCACACCCAAGATCTTCGCCCCCGATTTCTTCGGAGCCACCCTCGCCACAAAAAAACTCCATCCACTAGCCGGACACTCCGCCGAAAACTGCACCGACCAGCTCGGCATCCCAGGCCCCTGGTACGAGCGCCTCCCCCACTTCAAGATGAACTTCACCCCATCAAGCGGTGCCGAACTTCAAACCGAATACTTCGTCCCCCGCGACCACGCCTACCAGGCCATCCTCGCCGTCGAACAGCTCCGCGACCACATCACGCCGCACCTCTTCATCACCGAGCTCCGCACCATCGCCGCCGACAACCTCTGGATGAGCATGGCCTACCAACGCCCCTCCATGGCCATCCACTTCACCTGGAAACCCGAGTGGCACGAAGTACAAAAAGTCCTCCCCCTCATCGAAGAAAAACTAGCCCCCTTCAACGCCCGCCCCCACTGGGCAAAGCTCTTCACCACCCCACCCACAACCCTCCCCCACCCCTACCCCAAAATA
>Ga0210396_10002056_pt1 | contig 20777 bp, 19 predicted proteins | sample IncBWH17OmetaG_FD_155466 | JGI IMG/M metagenome (GOLD analysis project Ga0210396, IMG submission 155466) | Forest soil microbial communities from Barre Woods Harvard Forest LTER site, Petersham, Massachusetts, United States - Inc-BW-H-17-O ... | reverse complement strand
GTGGACGGGGAAGTGTACGATCTGCAGGAGGACGCCGGTCAGGAAGGCGCCAAAACCGCCGGTGAACTTCGGCAGCAGGCCATAGGCCGCATAAAGAAGGCCCTCGGAACGCGTCCCGCTCTTCACGGCGGCGTCCTCGACGATGTCCGCGACCATCGAGCCGGCGATGATGTAACCCATCACGCCGAGGGTCGAGGTGAGGAACCCGTCCAGGCCCAGGATCGGCATGATCCAGGGCGAGCCATTGGGCGGCATGACGCCGATGAGCCGAAGGAAGAGCGGTCCGGCCTGCATGGCCACTGCGCCGACGAACAGTGAGATCATTGTTGGTTTCTTGCCGAAACGGCTGGCGAGCCGTGGCGCAACGAAGACGGCGACGATCGAGCCCACCGAGTGCAGCGGGATCAGGATGCCGTACTGGCGTGGGCTCAGATCCCAAAAGTGATTGTAAATATAAATACTTAGCCCCAGGATTACGCCCTGGGCGACGCCGCTCAGCAGACCCGAAAGCATCAGGGCCATGAGGGACCGGTTGGAGAGGGTCGACCGAATTTCCGAGACAGCCTGGCCAAGTGTCTGGCGCGGCGGTGTCGGCCGAGGCGGGAGTTCGCGAACCCGTGCCTGCGTCCCCAGGGCGGAGATAATGATGAAGGTGAAGATGACGAACGAAGCGGCCAGCCCCCAACGGGCGTAGCCCGGCCCGTAAAGCACCCCGTGGGACCCTACGAAGACCTCCTGCAAGGTCAGGCTGCCAAGGGCTCCCCCCAGGATCCCGAAGAACCAGCGATGCGCCTGCAGCAGGGTGCGCTGGTCATAGTCAGGCGTAAGTTCCGCCGTCAGGGCGCTGCTGGGAATCTCGTAGAGGCTCACGGCGATCCTGACCCCGGCCATCACGAAGAGCGACAGGACCATCAAGGCCTGGCTCGAGAGGCCTGCGGGCGGGTTCCACAGCAGGGCGAAGAGAAGTCCGGCGGGCAAGGCGGAGGCGTACATGAACGGATGGCGCCGACCCAGGGGCGTCTTTAGCCGGTCTGAAAGCCGGCCGATTAGCGGGTCGACGAAGCCGTCGGCGATCAGGGACACCATGATCACGGTGCCGACCAGCAGGGCCGGGAGCCCAAGAACCTGGTTGAAGAATATCTGCAGCACACCGCCGGCGAGGCCGGAATAGGCCAGCCCGTGAGCCAAGGAGCCGGACCCGTAGGCGATCCTGATCCTGCTGTTCAGCGGGCGCACGCCCCCGCCGGTCGCCTCGACCGTCATCCCGTCTCCTTCCCTCGCCCTTCGGTACGGAACTGGTCCGTCCGACGGGTCATATCTGGGGAGACAGTCTCAGCCGCTGGTCACGCGCGCAAGAGGTTCCGACGCTGTCAACGTCGGGAAAATCCCGATTGGTCAAGACCCTCGGCGACGATCTGCAACGGGCGCCGTGGCAGATCGCCGAGCCGAGCGGCTCGAGTCAGTCTGATTGTCGAGGAGTCAAACCCGCTCGATGATCATCGCCGGGGCCATTCCGCCGGCGGCGCAGAGGGTGACGAGGCCCGTGGCAAGGTCCCGGCGCTCGAGTTCGTCGAGCAGCGTCCCAAGGATGATCGCCCCGGTGGCCCCGATCGGGTGGCCGAGCGCGATCGCGCCGCCGTTGACGTTGACCTTGGCCGGATCGATGTCGAGGTCGCGCATGAACTTCAGAGGCACCACCGCGAAGGCCTCGTTGATCTCGATGAGATCGATGTCGGCGAGGTTCATGCCGGCCTTGGCGAGCGCCTTCTTCGCCGCGGGCACAGGCGCGTTGAGCATCAGTTCCGGGGAGTCTCCGGCAGTCGCCACGGCCCGCACCTTCGCCCGCGGCTTGAGACCGTGCGCCTTCGCGTAAGCCGGCGAGGCGATGATCACGGCGCCCGCCCCATCGACGACCCCCGATGAATTGCCGGCGTGGTGGACGTGCTCGATCTTCACATCGGGGAAGGCGGCCTCGACGAGACGGCGATAGGTGAGGCCTTCCTCGTCCAGCGGAACCTCGTAGATGGCGGCGAAAGCCGGCTTCAGGGCGGCGAGACCCTCCGCGGTCGTGTTCGGCCGCGGGTATTCCTCCTTGTCCAGCGCCGCAGTTCCGTCGTCGTGATAGACCGGCACCAGACTGCGGTCGAACCGGCCTTCTGCGATCGCCGCTGCGGCCCGCTTCTGGCTCTCCAGAGCCAGGGCGTCGACGTCTTCACGCGAGAAGCCTTCCAGGGTGGCGACAAGGTCGCCGCACACACCCTGGTGGGGTTGGGGATGAATAGACCGCAGATGGGTGTTGCCCGAATCCAGAGTTGCTCCCGCCTGGCGCTGTAGGGTCGAGCCGTACGACATCGACTCGACTCCCCCAGCAACCACCAGGTCCTGGGCGCCCGACATCACGCCCATGGCGGCGAGGTTGGCCGCCGTGAGGCCGGAGCCGCAGAAGCGGTCGAGGGATACTCCCGGGGCGCGCATGTCGTATCCAGCGTCGAGCGCGGCCATGCGCGCGATGCAGGCGCCCTGTTTGCCGACCTGGGTTCCGCACCCGGCGATGACATCGTCCAGGTCGCCGGTCTTCAGGTTGTTCCGTTCAGCCAGGGCGCGGAGGACCGTGGAGAGAATGCGCTGGGGGTGGACAGCCGAGAGTCCGCCCTTGCCGACCTTGCCGACGCCGCGGGGCGTACGGGCCACATCGATAATCCAGGCTTCGCTCATGGGAACTCTCCGGCTGGTGGGCGCCGTCCATTAGCAAGCTCACCCCACGGCGCCACAAGGACTTTTCACGCCTAAAAGCCCGATCCGTTTGCTCGGAAATCATCTCGTTGAGATGGGCCCGTGTGAACGGGGGGGGTGCTCTAGGGGGCGGCGGCTGAGCCCGCCGGCGCCCGTCGGTCCGCGGCGCCGTAGATCAGGCCGGGCTTGGCGAATCCAAGCCGCTGGGCCGCCGCGGGGTCCGCAGGCGCCACGCCGATGACCTCGGCTGAATTGCCGCTTCCCCAGGGCTCCATGGCCGTGACGTCGTGGCCCATGGCTGTCAGTTTCCCCCGCACCTCCTGAGTGAACGCCCCTGGCTCGGCGCCCAGCGTGTCGGGCAGCCACTGGTTGTGGAACCGCGGCGCGTCGACCGCCGACTTCAGGTCCATGCCGTAGTCGAGCACGTCGACGATGACTTCCAGGACGGTGGTGATGATGCGGGAGCCACCCGGCGTGCCCACCACGAGCACGACCTTTCCGTCCTTCTCGACAAAGGTCGGGGTCATCGAGCTGAGCGGGCGCTTTCCCGGCGCAATGGCGTTGGCCTTACCCTGGACCAGGCCAAATCCGTTGGGGTAGCCCGGCTTGGCGGTGAAATCGTCCATCTCGTCGTTCATCAGCACCCCGGTGCCACCGCCGATCACCTTGGCGCCGAAGTCATCATTGAGGGTGTAGGTGACCGCGACGGCGTCACCCTTCGCGTCGACCACTGAGTAGTGGGTCGTAGTGGCGTTTTCCGACGCTCCTGAAGGCCCGGGCAGGGTCGACGACGGCGTCGCCCGATCGGGCGAGATCGACGATCGCAGCATGGCGACGTGTGAGGGCGACAGAAGGCGCTGGATCGGATTTTCGACGAACGCCGGGTCACCCAGATAAGCGTTGCGGTCCCGGTACGCCCGCCGCATGGCCTCAGTCATCAGGTGCGCGGACTCGGCGGAATGGAAGCCATAGCGCGCCATCGGATAGGGAGAGAGGATCTCCAGCATCTCGCACAGCGTCACCCCTCCAGAGCTTGGAGGCGGGGCCGAGACGATCTCGTAGCCGCGGTAGGCGCAGCGGATCGGCTCGCCCCCGCCGGTGCGGTAAGCGGCAAAGTCTTCCGCTGAGAGGACGCCTCCGCCGGCAGCGCTGGCGGCGGCGATTTCTTCAGGAACCCGACCGCCGTAGAAGGCTTGCGGGCCCGCGGCGCTGATGGCCTCCAGAGTGGTCGCAAGATCGTGCTGGACCAGCCTCTCGCCGGTTTTGAACGGGCGTCCGTCCTTGAGGAAGATCGCCGCCACATTCGGGTCGACGCGCAGCTTCTCCGTCGAGCCAGCGAGGACCTCCACGTCACCGGAATCGAGGACGAACCCTTCCTTGGCGAGGCGGATCGCAGGAGCCATCAGCCGCGAGCGGCTCATCGTCCCGTACTTCACCCGAGCCTCCTCGAGACCAAGCACGGTCCCCGGTGTTCCGACGGCAAGCCATCCGTCGAGACTGCGTTGCGGGATGGGTTTTCCGTCGGGACCGAGGTACATATCGGCGTTCGCCCGATGCGGCGCGGCCTCCCGGAAGTCGATGAAGACGTCCTGGCCGCTCGCACGATGGATCATCATGAAGCCGCCGCCACCGATGTTGCCGCAGCAAGGGTGAGTGACCGCGAGGGCGTATCCGACCGCGACGGCGGCGTCGACGGCGTTGCCGCCCTCACGCAGGATTTGAGCGCCGACATCCGACGCCAGGTGCTGTGATGAGACGACCATGCCTCGCTTGGAGGTCAGCGCGTAGGGCTGGGCGTGGACGCCCGCCGCCAGAATGGTCCAGGCCGCCAGCGCGGCAAGCGACCTCCTGATGTAAGCCATAATGAGCCTTCCCCCATCCCGTTGTTGTCGACTTTTGGACCGGCGCCGCCCGCGTCGGCAAGGCCCCGCGTGGTCGATTGGCGGGTTGTCAGAGGCGGTCTAAGCTCTGGCGCCGGCGTCTCAAGGGGCTGCGCCGGAGCTGCCGCCGAGGGCGCCGTGTACGAACGGATATTGCTCGCCTACGATGGTTCGCGCGAAGGCGCGATCGCGCTTCGCGAAGGCGCTGTCCTCGCCCGGCGCGTGGGCGCCAAGGTGTTCCTGCTATCCGTGCCTCCGCAGTTCCGCGGAGTAATAATGGCCGAGGCCGTGCATGGCGGGGCGATGTCCGACTATCTGGAGCACTACCGCGGGGTGCTGGACCAGGGCGTGACGCGGCTGCGGAGCTTCGGCATCGAGCCGGTCGCCAGACTCATCGCAGGCGATCCGGCGAGGGCGATCGGCGAATTCGCCCTGGAGATCGGCGCGGACCTCGTGGTCGTCGGCCATCGTCGGCGGAGCATACTCGAGCGCTGGTGGTCAGGTTCGAGCGGCGCCTATCTGAGCGACGTTCTCTCCTGCAGTCTTCTGATCGCCCGGACCGTCATGAGCGATGAGGCGTTCGAGGCCCAGATGCGCGCAGCATCCGGCGCGTGAATCGGAAGCGTGGCGACCCCGGCAGGGCTCGAACCTGCAACCCTCTGCTTAGAAGGCAGATGCTCTATCCTGTTGAGCTACGGGGTCGTCGACCGCCGATTAGAGGAAGTTGACGCCTGGCGGAACGTGGCGCCCTCAGTGGGTCCAGGGCTGGCGGCGATTGAAGGCGAAATTGTCGGCATAGGCCTTGATATTCAACTTGTGCTCCGGTTCGGGCAGCACCTCGAAGGCGATCCCACGTCTCACCGCATAGGCGACAGCCTCCTCGCGCGTCTCGAACGAGAGGCGGATCATTCCGTCGGTGTCAGTGGTCTCGGTCCAACCCATCAGCGGATCGGGAAGACGAGGCGCCTTTGGCGCAAACTCGAGCTGCCACTGGTGAGACTTGGCCTTGCCGGACTGCATGGCGGTCTTGGCCGGTTTGAAGATGCGCGCGAGCATGGTCCCTACGGAAACTCGGAAGCGGACGATCCGCCAAAACTATCCCTGGTCGGGGCGGCAGGATTCGAACCTGCGACCCTCTGCTCCCAAAGCAGATGCGCTACCAGACTGCGCCACGCCCCGATCAGGGAAGGCGGTTATGCCCAAGGCCACCGCCGGGTCAAGGAAAGCCGCTGGTCAGGCCCTGCGCTTCATCAACTTGAAGACGCCCGACACCCTGGCGAGGTCGCGCTGACGGACGTGGGCGCGGCCCTCGACGAAGGCGACGTCGCGTGCGGCCCGGGTGACCCGCGCCTCGCCCATAACCCAGTCCCCTGCCCGGCCCATATCGAGGAAGTCCACTGACAGGTGCATCGTCACCGCCGTGGCGCCCGTCGCACGGACCGCCGCCGAAGCGAGGAGGCCGTCGAGGAAGGCGGAGATCATGCCGCCATGGATGAGGCCAAGGCCGTTGCAGTGGCGCGCGAGCGCAAAGAACGCTTGCCGCGCCCCGTCCGTCGCCGACGGATCGTGGAAATAGGGTCCGTTGTGGGTCGTGAAGGCCCCTCGCCCCGGCTGCAGGACATAGCCTGGCGGTGGCTCAGGAATCGCCTCTGCGCTCACCTGCGGAACATCCTCGCCGTGACCAGATCGCCAGGCTCGGCGCCGATCTCGGCGGCCCGACCTCCATGGATCTCCAGGACGCCGGTCACTGCGCCCCCGGAGTAAATTGGCGATTCATCAAACGGCACGGCGTTGCGTGCGATGGACACGATCCGGCCGTCGGCGGCGATGAACACCATGTCCAGCGGGATGTAGGTGTTCTTCATCCAGAACGACACGGACTGGGGGGTCTGGAAGTCGAAGAGCATTCCCTCGTGCGCGCCGAGGCTCTTGCGGAACATCAGGCCACGCTCACGCGAGGCGTCGGTGTCGGCGATTTCGACCGTGAAGCGGGCGACCCCCTTTGCCGTGGCGATCGACAGGGGCTCAGTGCGAAGACGGACGTCGCCGGGTGCGGCGGCGGTCAGGGCGAGGGCCATCAGTCCGAGGGCCATGCGTCCAAGCAGGCTCGGTAGACGGCGATCGGTCCCCAGGACCAGACTGGAGATATTCACGTGCAGGCGCTCCGTTGCAGTCGACGGCGCCGCCCTTCTCTAGCGAACCGAGGCTTCCCTCAAGCCTGTTCGAACTCGATTTCGGCCACCACCAGACCCTTGGGCCCGTTTGCGAAGCGCACGCGCACTTCCTCGCCCGGTTGCAGGTCATCGAGGCCGCCGCGGCGGAGAACCTCGATGTGGACGAAGATGTCCCCTTCAGCGCCGTCACGTACGACGAACCCATAGCCCTTCGCGCGATTGAACCACTTCACCCGGGCTGTCTCGAATGGGCCGGTCGCGACGACGATGGGACGCCGCAGCTGACGCTCACCTCCATCCTCCGAGTCGTCGGCCCGCTCGCCAAGTCGCGGTCTCGCCACGATGCGCCGGGGCTCGGAACGGGCGACCGCCACGCTCTCGTCCATCTCGACGATCTCGGCCACCTGCCAGCCCTTGCTCCGCTTGACCACCTCACTGACGATTGCGGCGCCCTCGAGAGCCGAATCCCGTCCGGCCGTGCGCAAAGACGTCACGTGCAGAAGGACGTCGCGAGCGTCGGTCACGCCCGGATCTTCCGGCACAACGAATCCATAGCCCTTGCCCGCGTCGAACCATTTTACGGTGCCGCGGATGCGCACGGTCTCAAGGGGCGCGTCGCGCCCCAGGATCTCCAATTCTGACATTCGTGAGAACCCCAACCCACACGCTGAGCCTGTTCCGACAGCCCATGCTCTAGCTTAGAGTGGAGGGATCGACGCCTGAGCGTCAACGAAAACGGCGAGAACTTGGCAGATCGCGCCGTTTGGCCGCAGGCGTTGCAAAAAGCTTAAACCTGCGAATTGACGCCGCTGTGACGGTGGTAGGCCCTACGGGAGTCGAACCCGTCTTCCCAGATTGAAAATCTGATGTCCTAACCGATAGACGAAGGGCCCCCGTCGCGAGGGAGGGCGGGGTATATCCTGGCCTCGCGGCGCGGCGCAAGCCTGAGGTATGCGGCTTTCACGCTTCATCAAGGCCCGACGCCTCGGAGGCGTCTTCGATCTCGAGTTGGACGCCTGAGCGGCCGTTCCAGTCGTCCCGCTTCAGCCGCCCGACAAGGTGGAGACTTGGGCCGGCGGCAAGCAGGCGCCGGCCAAGCGGAGTGTCTCCGGCGCGCCAGGCGATCGCCTTGAGACGCCCACCGAAACCATCGACGACCATGCATCGGACGTGCCCGCCGCGCACCGGCTCGGCGCGCTCGATCCTGACGTCAGCGAGGGCGACCACGGGTTCGGGCGCGCCCGGACCGAACGGCTCCAGCCTGGCGAACAGGTCCAGAAGGCTCTGCGCAGCCGTTCCGCAGCCCGTCAGCGCGTCAATCTCCAGGACATCCGCCTCTTCAGCCACGCGCGCCTCCTCGGCAAGCGTCTCGCAGAGCCAGGCGCGGAATTCGGGGATGGCCTCTGCGCGAAGCGTCATCCCTGCGGCCATGGCGTGACCGCCGCCAGAGAGCAGAAGGCCCCTTTCGTAGGCCGCGGACACGGCGCGGCCGAGGTTCACGCCCGGCTGAGAACGACCTGAGCCCTTCGCGATCCGCGCCTGCGGATCGACGCCAAGGACGATGACGGGACGCCGGTAACGTTCCCGGAGCCGGCTCGCTACGATCCCGACCACTCCGGGGTGCCATGTCTCGCCCGCGACGACGATCGCAGTCTGATCGAGCGCCTCATTGCTCTTGCGCTCGAGGCTTTCGACCGCTTCTTCGAAGATCGCGCGCTCCACCGCACGGCGCTCTTGGTTGAGCGCTTCGAGCTGGGCGGCGAGATCCCGACACATCAACAGATTGTCGGAAGACAGCAGGGTCGCGCCGAGGTCCGAGCGGCCGATCCGGCCCCCCGCATTTATGCGCGGGCCCAGGACGTAGCCTGCCTCGAACACGCCTGCCCTGGCCTTGTCCGCGCCGGCACTGTCCATCAGGGCTGCCAGGCCGGGGTTGTTCCATGCGGACATGGCCTTGAGGCCTTGCGCCGCGAGTGCGCGATTGAATCCCGTGAGCCGGGTCACGTCGCAGATGGCGCCGAGGGCGGCCAGGTCGAGCCAGCGTCTCAGGTCCGGCTCGGGGGTCTGTGCGAACAGCCCGCGACGGCGCGCCTCACGGTTGAGGGCGGCGAGGAGGACGAAGGTCACGCCTGCGGCGGCGAGAGCCCCTTGCCCCGAATCGCAGTCCGCCCGATTCGGGTTCACGAGCGCCGCTACGCCGGGCGGCGGCTCACGCATGAGATGGTGGTCGATCACGATCACCTGCAGGCCGATCTCGACGGCCGCGGCGATCGCCTCGGCGGCGGCGGCTCCGCAGTCCACCGTGACCACCAGGCGCGCGCCCTCGTCGAACAAACGGCGGAAGGCGCCCGGCGTCGGCCCAAACCCTTCGGTCAGGCGATCCGGGACATAGATCGGCAGTTCCCGTCCCATGGCGCGGAACCACCGCACGAGCAGGGCCGAGCTCGACGCGCCATCAACGTCATAGTCGGCGAAGACGACAGCCGGGGTGGCGGCTTCCAGGGCGTCCACCAGGAGACGCGCGGCAAGGTCCATATCCGCGAAGCTCGAGGGGTCAGGAAAGAGCTCGCGGAGGGTCGGTGTCAGATAGGACGCGCCCTCTCCTGCCGGAACGCCGCGAGACGCGAGCGCGCGTGCGAGCGGCTCGGCGAGGCCCAGTTCGCGCTGATGGGCGCGCACAACATCCGGATCAGCCGGACGCGCACGCCAACGACGGCCACCGAGGGACCGGCGAACGCCAAGGAATCCATCGGGCCCGCTGCCGTCAGCCAAGCTCATCGTGCTCCGGAGTGTGAATACCGGCGCACAGACTGCGCCGAGTCTTCAGATCCTGGCGACAGGCATCCGACGCGGCGGCGCCATTAGGGCTGGCAGATGCCCAATCCGCTCGGTCGCCGTCGAGATCGCTGAGCTCGGGGCCGGATGGGTCGTAAGCACCACGGGGACGCCGGGCCCGTCGTCGACGTGCTTCTGCAGGAAACTGTCGATCGAAACGCCCGCCTCCGCGAGGGTCTCCGACACCGCCGCGATCACTCCGGGCTCATCGCGCACGATCAGCCGAATGTAAGCCTTCTCCAGCGCTCCGTGGGCCGTCACCGGGGCGTGCGCCAGGAGTTGGCTCGCCGGCCTCTGGAAGACCGGTCGTTGCGCGCCAGCCATGACATCGGCGACATCGGCCGCCACGGCGGTCGCTGTGGGCCCGGCTCCTGCGCCTGCGCCCTGGATGAACATGCGTCCGATCCGTCGACCTTCGATGAACAGGGCGTTGAGCGCCCCATCGGCGCGGGCCAGAGGGTGATCCAACGGGAGCAGCGCCGGGTGCACCCGCACCCAGGCGCCCGAGGGCGTATGTGTGGCCATGGCCAACTGCTTGATCCGATAACCGAGGTCCCGGGCCAGTCGGATATCCAGGAGGGACACATCCTCGATCCCCTCGATCTCCACCGCTTCCAGGGTGGGGGCGCAGTCGAACGCGAGGGCGGCGAGGATGGTGATCTTGTGCGCGGCGTCGAAGCCGCCGATGTCCGTCGTCGGATCGGCTTCCGCATATCCCAGGCGTTGGGCCTCAGCGAGCACCTGCGCGAAGGCCTGCCCGGTAGCCTCCATCTGGCTCAGGATGAAGTTGGACGTGCCATTGAGGATGCCGGCGACTGCGCTGATCTCATCGCCGACCAGCGCCTCGCGGACAAATTTCACAGCCGGGGTGCCGCCCATCACGGCGGCCTCGAAGAGAAGCGGAACGCCCTTCGCCTCGGCCGCCGCCGCCAGCTCCAGGCCATGGCTGGCGATCAGCGCCTTGTTTGCCGTGACCACCGGCTTGCCAGCGGCGAGCGCCGCCTCCACCGCGGCCCTTGCGACCCCTTCGGACCCGCCGATCAGTTCGACGAAGATGTCGTTCCCAGGGTCGCGGGCGAGCGCCACCGGATCGTCGAACCACGTCAGCCCCGAGACATCGGCGTCTCGCGCAGCGTTGCGCCGTCGCGCGCTCACGCCGGCGATCTCGGTGCGACCTCCCGCGGGGGCGAAGTCCGGATTCTCCGTGAGCAGCCGAACCAGCCCCGCCCCGACGGTGCCCAGGCCGGCCACGCCGACGCGCCAGGTCCTTCCAGTCATGTAACCCCTCAGGCTGCGTCGACTGCCTCGGCGGCATCCGACCCGACGATGGGCCCGTCGAGGAATCGTTTGACGTTCCTCGCCGCCTGGCGAATGCGATGCTCGTTCTCCACCAAGCCGATGCGGACGAAACCCTCGCCGTATTCTCCGAAGCCGACGCCTGGCGCCACGGCCACGCCCGCCTCCTCGATCAGACGCTTGGCGAACAGCATCGAACCCCCTTGCCGGTGCGCCTCCGGGAGAGGCGCCCAGGCGAACATCGAGGCTGGCGGGGTTGGAATGGGCCACCCGGCGCGCGCCATCGCCGAGACCAGAACGTCACGCCGCGACTTGTAGGTGGCGCGGATCTGATCGACGCAATCCTGAGGCCCGTTGAGCGCGGCCGCAGCGGCCACCTGAATGGGGGTGAAGGCGCCGTAGTCGAGGTAGGACTTCACGCGCGCCAGGGCTGCGCACATGCGCGCATTTCCGACCACCATGCCGACCCGCCAACCTGCCATCGCGTAGGTCTTGGAGAGTGAATTGACCTCGACCGCGATCTCCCGGGCGCCCTCGACCTGCAGGACCGACGGCGGCGGATTGTTGTCGAAGTAGATCTCGGAATAGGCGATGTCGGAGAGCACCAGCATGTCGTGGCGCCGCGCAAGGGCTACCGCGTCCTTGTAGAAATCCAGGTCCACCCACTGGGCGGTCGGATTGGAAGGGTAGCTGAGGATTAGCACGCTCGGCGGGGGCGCCGAGTGGCTCACCGCGCGGCTCACGCCCGACAGGTAGGCTTCCGGCGAAAGCGCCGGGACGTGCCGGATCACGCCTCCAGCCATGATGAAGCCGTAGGCGTGGATCGGGTAGGCGGGGTTGGGGCAGATGATGACATCGCCTGGCGCCGTCAGGGCCTGCGCCAGGTTCGCGAAGCCCTCCTTTGACCCCAGGGTGGCGACAACCTCGGTTTCCGGATCGAGCTTCACGCCGAATCGTCGAGCGTAGTAGCCGGCCATCGCACGGCGCAGTCCGAGGATGCCTTTGGAAGCGGAGTACCGCCCGGACTTGGGATCGCGAGCGGTCTCGATCAGCTTTTCGACGATATGGGCGGGGGTGGGCATATCCGGATTGCCCATGCCAAAATCGATGATGTCCTTGCCGCAGGCGCGAAGCTGCGCCTTCAGGCGGTTCACCTCCTCAAAGACGTAGGGCGGGAGTCGGCGGATACGGTGGAACTCGGGGATCATGGTGTCTTCGGGTTAGCCCTGCCCAGGTGATTGATCGACCAGGGGCGGCGTAGGCGTCAATGGGGCCCAGAATCTAATGTGGTCTGGGGGGCGGGGTCGCCTCTTCACGGGCGCGGCGGGCGAACTCCTCCGCCTCGCCTGGCGGAGTCAACGGCGGCGGCGGAGTCGCCTGGGCGCGGGCCTGGGCGGCGAACGCCTCGGTTTCTCCAGGCGTGAGGCTCCAATGCATCCTCGCCGTAGCGCGGGTGAGAGACCGGCCGGCGACGCGCGCGTCGACGACCGCGGTCTTGAACTCTGCGGCGGTGCGGACGTCCGTCGGCGGCAGAGGAATGGAACAGAAGCTCGGATACCCGCCGGGGTGATCCGAGGACGTGGAGGCGCAGGCGTCCGGCGTCGCGGCCTGGACGAATCCGGCTGCGCCCGCGATCACGACCGCGATGACGATTGAAAAGGCGGGGAGGAGCGCTTTCATATGGGCGCATTCTTAAGCCACATGGCGGCTCGAGAGAAAGCATTCCTCGGACGGGAGGCCTGATGAGCGAACCGGTGAACCGGAAGCCCCCGGGGGCTCCGAAGAGGTCCGCAAGCGGGGGGCAAGGGGATGTGAGTCCGCAGCCCCGGCGAAAGACCGCCTCTCCCCCTCCTCCAGAACCCGCGCTAACGCCGCCCCCTGCCGCCTCCGTCCCCGATGGCGCGGCTGCGGCGCTCAATTTCCTCACTGGCGAACAGCGGGCGGCGATCGAGACCCTGTCGATCAATCTCGCCCGCGCCGCCATGACCGCCCAGGCGGCGATCGCTGAGGCCACCCTGAGGTCAAGCGAGAAGCGGTCCGTCCCCACCAGCGTCGATCCGTTCGAGCTGGGTGGCGCCTGGGGCGAGGTGATGACGCGTCTGGCGACCCAGCCCGACAAGTTGTTCCAGGCGCAGGCCAACCTCTACGGACGCTATTTTGACCTCTGGAGATCCGCCGCGATGTCGGCGACGGGAGAGAAGGCGTCGCCCGTGGCCGCGCCCGCCAAGGGGGACAAGCGTTTCAACGATCCCGACTGGCAGAACCCCTACTTCGACCTGATCAAGCAATCGTACCTGATCACGTCCAACTGGCTGAACGACCTGGTGAGCGGGATCGAGGGCGTCGAACCGCTGACCCACCGGCGGCTCGAGTTCGCGACGAAGATGCTCACCGACGCCTTCTCTCCATCCAACTTCCTGCTCTCCAACCCCGTGGCCCTGCGCGAGGTCCTCGAGAGCCGGGGCGAGAGCCTGCTCAGGGGGATGGAGAACTTCGCTCAGGATCTGGAACGAGGGGGCGGTCAGCTTGCGATCAGCCAGACCGATTTCGACCAATTCAAGGTCGGAGAGAACGTCGCCACCGCGCCCGGCAAGGTGGTGTTCCAGAACGAGCTGATCCAGCTCCTGCAGTTCTCTCCGTCCACCGCCGAGGTGCGCGAGATTCCGCTGCTGATCTTCCCGCCGTGGATCAACAAGTTCTACATCATCGATCTGCGGCCCGAGAACTCGATGATCCGATGGCTGACGAGTCAGGGCTTCACCGTGTTCGTCACCTCCTGGGTCAATCCGGACGCCCAGCTCGCCGACAAGACCTTCGCCGACTACATGCGCGAGGGCATCTATGCGGCGGTTGACGCAGTCCAGCGGCAGACGGGGGTCAAGCGGGTGAATACCGTCGGCTACTGCATCGGCGGAACCCTGCTCTCCTGCGCGCTCGCCCACATGGCCGCGCACAAGGACGAGCGAGTGAACTCCGCCACCTTCTTTGCCGCCCAGCAGGACTTCTCGGAGGCCGGCGACCTGCTGATCTTCACCAATGAGAGTTGGCTAAAGGACCTCGAAGCCAAGATGGACGCCGGCGGCGGCGTCCTTCCGGGCAAGTCCATGGCGGACACGTTCAACGCCCTTCGCGCCAACGACCTGATCTGGTCGTTCTTCGTCAGCAACTATCTGATGGGCAAGGAACCCAAGCCGTTCGACCTGCTGTTCTGGAACGCCGACCAGACGCGGATGCCCAAGGCCCTGCACCTGTTCTATCTGCGCCGATTCTATGTGGACAACGCTCTGGCCAGGGGTGAGCTGGAGCTCGATGGCGTGCAGCTCGACCTGGGCAAGGTGCGCACGCCGATCTTCGTGCAATCCTCGCGCGAAGATCACATCGCCCCGGCCCGCTCCGTCTACAGGGGCGCGCGCCTCTTTGGAGGCCCGACCAAGTTCACCATGGCCGGATCGGGCCATATCGCCGGCGTCATCAACGCCCCTGTCGCGCACAAGTATCAGCACTGGGTCAACGACGCCCTGCCGGCGACCCTCGACGAGTGGCTTGCGGAGGCGGTGGAACACCCGGGATCCTGGTGGCCGCACTGGGCCGAATGGCTGCACGCCCGCTCCGGTGAAATGGTCCCCGCCCGCGATCCGACGGCTGGCCCCCTCCATCCGTTGGAGGACGCCCCTGGATCATTCGTGAAGGTGAGGTCGTAAGGGAGCAGCCGCCTCAGGCGGGGACGAACTTCAGCGCGGCGCCGTTGTTGCAGTATCGCAGGCCCGTCGGCCGCGGGCCGTCATTGAAGACGTGGCCCTGGTGGCTCAGGCAACGGGCGCAGTGGTACTCGGTCCGCTCGTCGATGAGTTGGAAATCGGCCTTCTTGGCCAGGGCGCCGGGGATTTCGGTCCAGAAGCTCGGCCAGCCGGTATGGGAGTCGTACTTCCATGCCGAGCGAAAGAGCGGCAGGCCGCATCCCAGGCACGCGAAGGTCCCATTCCGGTGCTCGTCAAGCAGCGGACTGGTGTAAGGGCGCTCGGTGCCTTCGTGGCGCAACACCAGATAGGATAGTTCCGGGAGACGCTGTTTCCATTGGGCGTCGCTGATGACGCGATAGGGCGAGTTCTGCCAAGCGTCCGCGGCGACCGCGGTTGTCCATCGGACCAGCGCAGGGGCAGCGAGGGCAGACGCCAGGAAGAAGCGACGGTTGAAGGCGGGCTGCATGATCATGCCCCTGATACGTCGCGCCGCGCCCGGCGGTTACGCCGTCTGTCTCATTTCCACGTGAGGCGACGCCGCGTGCGGCTTTGAGAGGCCAAGCATCAGCTCGAGATTCTGTACGGCGGCGCCCGACGCGCCTTTTCCCAGGTTGTCGAGCACGGCGGTCAGACGCGCCTGCCCGCTCGACGGCGCGCCAAACACGTGAAGGGCCATGTCGTCCCGACCCGCAAGAGCTTCAGCCTCGACCGCGCCGAGTGCAGCCGACGCCTCGCGAAATTCCACGCGCACCGCGCGGGCGCCGGCGTAGGCCTGCGCCAGGGTTTCGTGGACAGCCTCGATTTGCGGCCCGCCCGGGAGCGCCGAAAGCGCCAGGGGAACTTCGACGATCATGCCCTGGGGGAAGCGACCGACGGCCGGGCAGAACACCGGCGGCTGGCTCAGGCCGGCGTGGGCCCGCATCTCGGGCAGGTGCTTGTGATTCAGGCCGAGCGCGTAGGCGCGATAGGCGGTCGAGGTGAAGGCGGACGAGGTGCGATCTTCGAATTCCGCGATCATCGAGCGGCCGCCGCCGCTGTATCCGGACACCCCGTGGACACTCAGCGGCCAATCGGCGGGAACGACACCGGCGCGCACGAGCGGCCGCACCAGGGCGAGGAACCCCGTGGCCCAGCAGCCAGGGTTGGACACACGCAACGCCTGGGCGATCTCGCGATCGCGGCCCGGCTCAAGCTCGGGGAAGCCGTAGGTCCAGCCTGGGGCCGTCCTGTGCGCTGTGGAGGCGTCGATCACTCGAACGCCGGGATTGCGGATCAGGCCCACCGCCTGGCGCGCCGCGTCGTCCGGCAGACATAGGATCACCGCGTCGACGCCGTTCAGCAGCTCGGCGCGGACCTGCGCATCCTTGCGACGCGCCGGATCGATGCTGACCAGTTCCAGGTCCGCGCGGCCGGCGAGCCGGTCGCGGATTTGAAGGCCGGTGGTGCCGGCCTCCCCATCGATGAAGACGGTCGGCCTCACGATGCCCTCCGGAGAGGATTAGCGCTTGGAGAACTGGAAGCTTCGGCGCGCCTTGGCTCGGCCGTACTTCTTGCGCTCGACCACGCGCGAGTCGCGGGTGAGGAATCCGTGCGGCTTGAGCACGGCCCGCAGGCCCGGCTCGTAATAGGTGAGCGCCTTGGAGAGGCCGTGCCGGATGGCTCCGGCCTGACCTGAAAGTCCAGAACCCTCGACCGTGACGATGACATCGAACTGACCGAGACGGTCCGTCACCTGTAGCGGCTGGGCGATCATCATCCGCAGGACCGGGCGAGCAAAGTACTCTTCCTGGTCGCGGTCATTGATGGTGATCTGGCCTTGGCCGGGCTTGATCCACACGCGGGCGACCGCGTTCTTGCGCTTGCCGGTCGCGTAGGCGCGGCCCTGGCTGTCGATCTTCGGTTCGGCGGGCGCCTCGGCCACCGCGGTGGGGGAAAGCTGGGCGAGCGCGCTCAGGCTGTGGGTGTCGCTCATCGACATTAGCTCCGGGCGTTCTTGGCGTTCAGGGCCACGAAGTCGACCTTCTCGGGCGACTGCGCTTCATGAGGATGTTCGGCGCCGGCGTAGAGCTTCAGATGGGTCAGCTGCTTACGCGCCAGCGGGCTTTCCTTGGGGAGCATCCGCTCGACCGCCTTTTCGAGGATCCGCTCGGGGAAGCGGCCGCCCAGGACCTTTCCGGCCGTGCGCGACTTGATCCCGCCTGGATAGCCGGTGTGCCAGTGATAGGTCTTCTGGTCGAGCTTGCGCCCGGTGAACTTCACCTTGTCCGCATTGATGACCACGACGTGATCTCCGCAATCGACATTCGGCGTGTAGTCCGCCCGATGCTTACCGCGCAGGCGCATCGCGATGAACGAGGCCAGGCGGCCGACGACGACGCCTTCCGCGTCCACGAGGATCCAGCGCTTTTCGACGCTCTCTCCCTTCAGGTAGGTCGTGGTCTTGCTGGTCATCTCTCGAATTCCCGTCGATCGGGAGGCGCGGCCCCGAAGGCGCGCCCGCAATTGAAGGCGCGCTGCTAAAGGGTCGCGCCGGGCGTGTCAACGACGAAACCTCATTCGCTGACCGCGAACGTCAGTTGACCTTTGTTTTTCCATGAGTTTCTTGAAACGGTAAAATGATACCGGTCAAATTCGACGCGCGCGCCAAGCCAACGACACGGCGATCGCCAGGAGCGCGACGGCGTTAGCCTGGTGAGCCAGCGCCAGGCCCAGGGGGACGCTCAACCAAAGTGAGGCGATCCCCAGGACAGCCTGCAGACAGGCGTCCGCCAGAGCGGCGAAGGCCAGCAGACGGATCGCCCCGGGTGCGGTGCTGGACCGGACCGCCGCAGCCGCGAGGGCAAGCGTCGCGATCAGCAGCGCATAAGCGACGATACGGTGGTCGAACTGAACTGCCGCGAGCCCGTGTGCAAACGTGGCCCAGCCGCCGCCCTGCCAGTAGCCCTCGGGAAACCAGCGCCCCGCCATGAGGGGCCAGTCGCCATCGATCAGGCCGGCGTGATTTCCCGCCACCAGAGCGCCCATCAGGCACTGAATGAAGACCCCTGCGGCGAACAAACCGCCCGCAAGGGTCCAGCCGTCCGAACGACGCGCCTTTCCCTCTCCATTCCACGCCTCGAGCCCAGTCCACACGAGAGCGCCGAAGAGAAACAGGGCGAGCCCCAGGTGTGTGGCGAGGCGCTCCGGCTCGACCGATGCGCGCCCTTCGAGGCCGCTTTCGACCATCCACCAGCCCACGAATCCCTGCAGGCCGCCCAGAGCGAACAATGCGACGCAGCGGCCAAGCAGTCGGCGTGGCAGGCTGCGCGTCGCGACGAACGCGACGAACGGCAGGGCGAAAACCAGACCCACCGTGCGGCCCAGCAGGCGGTGCGCCCACTCCCACCAGAACAGGACCTTGAAGTTGTCGAGCGTAATGCCCTGATTGATCAGGTGGAACTGCGAACTCTGACGGTACTTGTCGAAGGCGTCCGCCCAGGCGACAGCGTTCAGCGGCGGAATTGCCCCGAGGATCGGCTTCCACTCGGTGATCGACAGGCCAGAGCCCGTGAGGCGTGTCGCGCCTCCTACCACCACCATGGCCAAAACCATGGCGGCCACTGTGAGGAGCCAGATCGCCACCGGCTTCGATCGGTCCGGAGCCGCGGCACGCGCGGCCGACCGGCTCGAAGCCGGTGAGGAGATTCCGATCATCTTGGAACTCTTCCTCGACTACCCTTCGCTCGCCCGTATCGGGCGAATGGTCGGAGCGACAGGATTTGAACCTGCGACCCCTTGACCCCCAGTCAAGTGCGCTACCAGGCTGCGCCACGCTCCGCCGCGAGGGAGCGCCCTTATAGAGAGCGATATTGTAGGCGGCAATGGCCCTCAGGCCGGCCGATCGATCGCTGCTTGCAGGCGCGTGCGGGCGCGGTTGAGGTCGTTCAACGCAGTCTCCAGATGATGACGCGTGAGATTGGAGACCTCTGTCGGAGACGAAGCGGCCCCGCCCGCAGCGCGCTTGAGCCCGCCTTCGCGATAGAGCTTCTGCACCGATCTTATCGAGTACCCTTCGTCGTGGAGCAGGCGGCGAACCTCGCAGAGCACCGCCACGTCGCGGGGACGGTAGAATCTTCGGCCCCCTGCCCGCTTCAGCGGGCGGATGAAACTGAAGCGGGTTTCCCAGAATCTCAGGACGTGCGGACCTACACCCACGGCGTCAGCCGCTTCGGAGATTGTGCGGAATGCTTCCGGGCCCTTGGTCACGGCTCCGCTTATTAGCTCAGCGCGCGCTCAATGCGCGATTTCAGAACCTGGGACGCCCGAAAACCAATCACGCGTCGCGGCGCGATAGTGGCTGGGGCGCCAGTCTTAGGGTTGCGACCGACACGCTCGCGCTTGGCCCGGACCTGAAAAACACCAAACCCGGAGAGCTTTACCGTCTGCCCGCGCTCCATCGCCTCTGCGATGAGGTCGAGGGTCTGCTCGACAAGATGCGAGCAGTCGTGTCGCGTCAGCCCAACATTTTCATGAAGGGCGTCTGTGAGATCTGCGCGTGTAAGAGTCCTGGACTTCATATGCCCCCCAAGACACACAACGTGCCTTTCCAGTCGCGGGTCGTCAAGTGAACGAGAGTGAACAGTTCGCGAGGCGCTAAGGCCGCTTACGGCTTACAGGCGAACGACAACCGCGCCCCAGGTCAATCCGCCGCCCATGGCCTCGAGCAGCAGAAGGTCACCCTCGCGGATCCGACCATCGGATACGCCTTGCGCCATCGCCAGCGGGATGGACGCCGCCGACGTGTTGGCATGCTCGGCCACCGTCGAAATGACTCGGCAGGGGTCGATCCCGAGCCGTTTGGCCACCCCATCCAGGATCCGCTGGTTGGCCTGGTGCGGAATGAACCAGTCGATGTCGGGGAGGGCCACGCCGGCGGCGGATGCAGCGGCGACAACGGCCTCGCTGATGTTGATCACGGCGTGGCGGAAGACCTGGTTCCCCTGCATCCGCAGCTTCCCCACGGTGCCGGTGGTCGATGGACCTCCGTCGACGAAGAGAAGGTCCTGCTTGGTTCCATCCGCGCGCAAGGAGAAACCGAGTATTCCCCTGTCGCCGGTGGACCCTGTGTCCGGTCCAGGCTCCAGGACGACCGCGCCGGCTCCATCGCCGAAGAGGACGCAGGTGCCACGATCCGTCCAATCCATCAGGCGCGTCATCACCTCCGCGCCGATCACCAGCGCACACCGGCTCTGGCCGCGGCTGACGAAACCGTCGGCGACTGCGAGGGCGTAGACGAACCCCGAGCAGACCGCCTGGACATCGAAAGCGACGCCCACCGGCGCTCCGATCTTGCGCTGGACGATGGTCGCGGTCGCCGGAAAGGTATTATCGGGCGTCGTCGTGGCGACGATGATGAGGTCCACCTCCGCCGCGGTCCTGCCCGCCGCGGCAAGGGCCTCGCGAGCTGCGGCGACCGCGAGCTCGGAGACAGGCTGGTCGGACGGCGCCTGACGGCGCGAACGGATGCCGGTCCGCTCGTAGATCCAGGCGTCGCTGGTGTCGACGATGCGAGCCAGATCATCATTCGTCACGATGTTCGGGGGCAGGTAGGCTCCCACCCCCGTCACCACGGACCGTCCCGCCGTTGTCACGCTACGCTTCTCTCTGTGTCAGCTTTTCCCGGCGAACCGCCGCGTCCGCCAAGATGGGTGGCGATCTCCGCGACGAAGCCGCCGGTCGCCAGGGTTGCCGCGAGTCGGACGGCGTTGGCGACACCATGGGCGTCCGCACCGCCGTGACTTTTCACAACCACACCGGTGAGGCCAAGGAAAGGGCTGCCGTTGATGGTGCTTGGGTTCAACCGCGCGCTCATCTTGCGTATCGCCCCGCTCGCCACCAGCGCCCCTGCCCGGGCGAGAGCGTCTTCGGTCAGGGTGCGGCGCAGCTCGGCGCGAAAGTACCGCGCGAGGCCTTCGGCCGTCTTCAATGCGACGTTGCCGGTAAATCCATCGGTGACCACCACATCGACCGTGCCCTTGGCGATGTCGTCGCCCTCGACGAAACCGCGATAGTCGAGCTCGAGCGTCTGCTCGCGCAGGGTTCGGTCCGCACCACGCACCTCTTCGTGACCCTTGTCGTGT